>Ga0256405_10001111_pt1 | contig 78134 bp, 62 predicted proteins | sample RumenRJG_02DNA_FD_189096 | JGI IMG/M metagenome (GOLD analysis project Ga0256405, IMG submission 189096) | Bovine rumen microbial communities from Lethbridge, Alberta, Canada - RJG_02 | ecosystem: Host-associated > Mammals > Digestive system > Stomach > Rumen | place: Canada: Alberta... | reverse complement strand
AATGTTCTTGAGTTTGATAAGTCCGCGGGATATTCGTTTGTTGACCGTTGGCACGTTCATTCCGAGCTCGGCTGCGATGTCCTTGTTGCGCTGCCCGAAGAAATACCGCCGCAGGAAAATCTGCGTGTCAGGCTCGCCCAGCGCCTTTATCGCTGCCATAAGTTCTGACGAACTGTCTGCGAAAATCTCCTCCTCGTCAGGCAGCTCCTGCACCTCGTCAAGCGGCACGGTCTGCGCCCTGCCCGTGACCTTGCGGAAAACATCTATGCAGTGCCTCTGCGCAACGACGGACAGGTATCCGCCCACGCTGGTAAAGGTCTTTTTGTCCCTTGCTGCCGAAAACAGCTTGAAAAATATGTCGCTGACAGCCTCGTCTATGTCCTCTTTTGCGCAAACACCCGAAAGGCGAGTGAGCACTATCTTATATACATATCCGCTGTACTGCTTTACTGCGGCGGCAAGCCCTTTTTCTGCGTCGCTCGACAGCAGCTCGGCTATTTGCTTGTCGGTCATTTGTATATCCCACCTTTGTTTTTGAAACGTTTCACTTATATAAACGAGCGAAGTGACAAAAAAGTGACAGAAACGAAAAAAGTCATATAGAAAAATCTATACGACTTTTTTCTCAGTGAATAGTGAAAAGTGAATATCGAATAGTGAATAGTTGCGGTATCGCCTGCGGCGATTATTTTTAATCCGTTATTCCTCTGCCTGTGCGAACTGACTTTCATGGCGTGTGAAGAAGTCTGTTCTCGGCGGCAGGAACTTGAGCTTGTGGTTTTCGCCTGTGAAATACGAAACAGGCTCAAAGATGTGCTCCCAGCTCCAGAACTCCTCACCGACACCGAGGTACTCGCGCACCTTTTCCGTGCCGAACGGTGCCATCGGGTGCAGCAGCGCAGCAGCTATCCTTATAATATAGAATATGTCTGCGAGTGCCTGTGAAAGCTCGTCTTTGGACTGCTCGTCAGGCTTGAGAGCCTTTGCCATGTACTTGCTGGCGTTTCTGATGTAGCTGTCAAGCACATAGGTGCACTGGTGGAACGCAAAGCGTGACATATGGCGCTCGTAATCGAGCACTGCCTTTTTGCCCTCGGCGAGTATCTTCTCGCTCGGTGTATTTGTCGGCAGCACGCCGTCAAGCTCTTTCTGTGCAGTATAGAACGCCGTTCTGATAATTCTGTTGTACACGTTTGAAAGCAGCAGACCGTCCTTTACAACAGGGTCCTGCTCGTCGGGCTTGGCATCGGGATTGAACGGCTTTGGCATAAAGCTTACAGAACGCTGTCCCAAGCCAAGTCCCAGCCAGTGCATTCTCAGCTGCTCGGGTGTGTAGTAGTTGAGCAGCTCGTCAGCCATAGGCGGCTTGACCGAGCCCGAGCTTGATGCTTTCTTGTCAAGGAAAAGAATGTGGTGGTTGGCAACGATTATCGGCATCTGCAATTCACCGTCGGGAACGTCTGCGGTCTTTTGCTCGGCAGACTGCTGAGCCATCCACATTGCAGGCTCTGCGATGCCGTAGAAATAGATGTTGTCCTGACCGATGAACTGGTAAACTGTCGCTTCCTTTGAGCACCAGTAGTCTTTCCATTCAGCCTTGTCCCTGCCCTGCGATTCAAGGTAGGTCTGCGTGAACGAGATAGGTGCCCACAAGGATTCGGGCCATACCCATACGGTGAGGTCCTCGCCGTCTTTTTCAAACTTAGGCGCGGGAACGCCCCACTCAATGTTTCCTGTGAGTCTGAAAGGAACGAGCTTTTTGCCTGTGCGGTATCTTATGCCGTGTGCGGTGAGCACTCTGCACGCCTGCTCGCAGTCTGCAAGCGCAGTGAATGCGATAGTGAATGAAGGCTTTTTAGGCTCCTCAATGTATTCGTGATCTGGCAGCTCGCCCTGAATCTGCTTGTAGGTCTCCTCGAACTCGCGCTTGACATAAATAACAGGCGGCTTGAGGAACTCGGAGATAGTTTTCCAGACAACAGGTCTGATGTCCTTGCGCTTCTGCATCTGTGCGACCCAGTCCTGCAAAAGCTTTTCATAGTCGCACAGCTTGAAATACCAGTTGGTAACAGGGCGCATCGACGGCTTTTCGCCTGTCAGCGTGCTTATCGGGTCAACGAGGTTCTCGGGCATATACTGATGTCCCATATCGCACTCGTCTGCGTAGCCTTTTTCAGATGTGCAGCCGTCAACGGGGCACTTGCCCACGACCTGTCTGCCGTTGAGGAAAACCCCAGCCTTTTCATCATAGAACTGCATCGTCGAGATCTTTTCGAGCTGTCCTTTCTCATAAAGCGAGTTCAGAAATTCCTGTGTGTACTCAGCGTGTACCTCTTTGCTGCGGTCAAGACCCGATGCAGCGAAAAGGTTAGGCTTAACAGCGTATTTTTCAAGCGTTGCAGCCTGCTTGTCGTGGTTTGAGCGCACAAAATCTTCAAGGCTGCCCTCGAACTCTCCGCTCTCCACCTTTTTGCGCCAGCCTTCAGCGATAGGTGAGCCGTAGCAGTCGGTACCTGTGACGAAGATGACATTCTCGCTGCCTATCCTGTCACGCAGAAATCTTGCATAGGTGTCCGCAAACACCAGCATACCGCCGACGTGACCGAAGTGCAGCTCCTTGTTGCCGTAGGGCATACCGCCCGTGATAACGGCTCTTTTCGGGAACTCCGGACGGGGTATCTCAAAATTCTTCTTGTCCTTGTTATTGTCATGCATTTTAGATTTACTTTCCTTTCAACGCTTCCGTGCCCGGGGCATCGGGAGCAAACTTTTTCTTATAAATAAATGTGTACAGGCACGCAAAGAAAATGCCTATCGCTGCGCCTGCGAGAACGTCGGTAGGGTAGTGTACCCCGACGTGCATACGCGAGTAGCACATAAAAATACTAACGCACAGCGCGGGTATGCCGAACTTTTTCGGCATCATCAGAAATACCACGAACAGACAGCCGAACGTTGCGCCTGCGTGACCCGACGGGAACGAGGCATCTCTCACGCTCATAAGCGATTCAAGTCCGTCTATCTGAGTGAAAGGCCGTGGCCTGTCTATTATCTTTTTGAGGATAAGGCTGCCGAGGACATACGAGCTGCCCAGCGAGCATGCACACACGCAGCCTGTGCGCCGCGTTTTTGGTATTATAATCAGCAAAAGCGCCACAACTATCGCAAGCTCGCCGTGTGCGCCGATCCAGCCGAACAGCTTGCATATCGGGTCGAGCACCGCATTTCTCAGATTGTCCTGTATCCACAAAAGAACATCAGCTTCCCATTTCATCGTGAGCACCTCACTTTGTCACGGGCGCTATCTTCCAGATGTTTTCTGCGTAATCCCTGATAGTTCTGTCAGACGAGAACTTGCCTGCATTGCACATATTCAGCCAGCACTTTTTCGCAAAGCCCAGCTCGTCTTTGTAGTCTGCATTGCAGCGCAGCTTGGTGTCAACATAATCGACAAGGTCGCCGACAACATAATAGTGGTCGGGAACGTGCCAGCTTGCGCCGTCGGTGAGTGCCTTGTAAAGCTCCTCAAAGCTGCCCTCCTGGTCGGAAGGAACTCCGCCGTCGTCAAAGCTGCCGTCAATGAGCTTATTAAGCGCTCTGTTTATCTTTTCGTTGCCGAAAACCAGCTTTCTCGGGTCATAGTCGGGCATAATCTTTTCAAGCTCCTCGACTCTTGCGCCGAAGATGTAGTTGTTGTCCTCGCCAGCCTCCTGCACTATCTCAACGTTTGCGCCGTCGTAAGTGCCGAGGGTAACTGCACCGTTGAGCATCAGCTTCATGTTGCCCGTGCCGCTTGCCTCTGTGCCCGCCGTGGAGATCTGCTCTGAAACGTCAGCCGCAGGAACCAGCTTCTGCGCATAGGAAACGTTGTAGTTCTGCACGAAAACGACTTTGAGCAGGTCTTTTGTCTGCTCGTCCGAGTTGACCATCCTGCCTATCTCGCCGAGCAGCTTGATGATAGCCTTTGCACGTCTGTATCCCGGTGCGGATTTTGCGCCGAAGATGTATGTTGTCGGCGTGAAGTCTTTTATCGAGCCGTCTTTTATGCCGTAGTAGATATAGATTATCGACAGTGCATTGAGCAGCTGTCTTTTATACTCGTGCAGTCTCTTTATCTGGATATCGAAGATAGTGTTCGGGTCAACGTCGATGCCGTCGTGCGCCTTGATAAAATCAGCGAGCTGCTGTTTTTTCTGCTTTTTGATGCTTATGAACTCACGCAGGATATTTTCATCATCTGCATATTTTTCAAGCGCTTTGAGCTTATCGAGGTCTGTTATCCAGCTGTCGCTGCCGAGCAGCCTTGTGATGAGTGCCGAAAGCTCTTTGTTGCAAAGTGCCAGCCAGCGTCTTTGAGTGATGCCGTTGGTCTTGTTCTGGAATCTTTCAGGGTAAAGCTCATACCACGCTTTGAGAGCATCTTTTTTGAGTATCTCCGTGTGTATCTCGGCAACGCCGTTTATGAACGACGAAACGTATATAGCCATATAAGCCATATTGACCATGCCGCCCGATACAGGCTGAATCTTTTCGATAGCCTTTCTTTCCATGCCCTTTGCATACATATCCTTGATAAAACGCTCGTTTATCATCAGGATGTATCTGTAAACGTCGGGCAGGATACTCTCGACCAGCGAACAGCGCCATTTTTCAAGCGCCTCTGCCATAATGGTGTGGTTGGTATAGTTGAATATCTTATGCGCCTTTTCAAACGCAGCTTCAAAGTCATAGCCGTTTTCGCAAAGCTGTCTTATCAGCTCGGGGATAGCGATAACGGGGTGTGTATCGTTGAGCTGTATGGTAACATACTTTTCAAGCTCGTCAAGATTGCCGAAACGTGCCTTGTGCTTTGCCAGTGCATCGGTTATAGATGCTGACGAGAAGAAATACTCCTGCTTGAGCCTGAGTTTTTTGCCCTCATCGGTGTTGTCGTTGGGATACAGCACACGGGAGATGTCCTCAGCGGAGTTTATCTCTGCCTGCGCACCTGCGTAGTCGCCGTCGTTGAACTTGCCGAAATCGAAACCGCCGACAGCCTCAGCCTGCCACAGACGCAGGTTGCCGATATTGTCCGTGCCGTAGCCTATGATAGGCATATCATAAGGCACAGCCTTTACTGTCTGGTCAGCGTATTTAACGAGCACAGCTTCCTGTTCGCAGCGCTTTGACCACGGGTCGCCGAACTTTGTCCAGTCGTCGGCATCTTCTTTCTGGAAACCGTCAACGATAGACTGCTTGAACAGACCGTACTTGTATCTTATGCCGTAGCCGTCAAGCGGCAGGTCAAGTGTCGCAGCCGAGTCAAGAAAGCAGGCTGCAAGTCTGCCGAGACCGCCGTTGCCGAGTGCAGCATCTTCTATCGTTTCAAGGTCGTCGAGGCTTCTGCCGTGAGCATTCAGCACGCTCTCGACCTCGTCGTAAATGCCCTCGCAGAAAATGTTGTTGTGCACCGCACGTCCCATAAGAAACTCCATCGAAAGATACATAGCGCGTCTGCCCGAAAGATGCTTTTCAAGGCTTGCTGAGTGCTTTGCAGCGACAAGCTCCATAACGACAGAGCTTACGCTCTCGTGCAGCTGCCAGTCGCGCGCGTTCTCAACTGTCGTGTCGTATTTTCTAAGCAGGTCTTTTTCAAGCGCCTGCGCAAATAAATTCTTATCCATCAGCCTTATCCTTTTCAGTTTTTTCGTTTTTATCACTTTTGCCGCCCTTGTTTTTGGCAGGCTTTTCCGCTTTTTCGGCAGGCTTTTCCTCCTCGTCGGGAGTCTGCTCGCATCTGCCGTAAAGCTCTGTCATATCAGCCAGCTTTTTCGCAAGCGCGTCATCCAGCGGCGTGAAATCTTTGAGCCTCCACTGCCAGTTTCCGCCGAGCGTTGATGGCGTGTTCATTCTCGCCTCGTTGTCAAGTTCGAGCAGATCCTGCATCTGCGTGATAGCAGTGTCGGAAACGCTTGCCCAGCACAGCCTTATCAGCGCCCATGGAACTTCCTTGTTGGTCTTTACGCCGAGATAATCGCGGCAGTGCTTTGCCGTCTTTTCGTCACAGCCGCTTATCCAGCCTGCGATAGTCTCGTTGTCGTGAGTGCCCGTGTAGCAAATGCTGTTTGTGTTTTTGAAGTTGTGCGGCAGATAGGTGTTCGTGTTGCCTGAGCCGAAAGCAAATTCCAGCACTTTCATTCCAGGGTAGGTACTTGCTTCAAGCATCTTTGTAACTTTCTTTGTGAGGAAACCCAGATCCTCCGCAATGATGTCAACGTCACCCAGCTGCTTGTTAATCTCCTTGAACAGCTTCATATCAGGACCTTTGCGCCACTGACCCTTGCGGGCGGTCTTTGCACCGTAAGGTATGCAGTAGTAGCTCTCAAAGCCTCTGAAATGGTCTATCCTTATGGTGTCGTAAATCTGCGAAGCCGCCTTTATGCGCTCTATCCACCAGCGGAACTTTTTCTTTTCGATATAGTCCCAGCGGTAAAGCGGGTTGCCCCACAGCTGACCGTCTTCAGAGAAAACATCAGGCGGACAGCCTGCCACCTCGATAGGCTTTTTGTCCTTGTCCAGATAGAAAAGCTCAGGCTGACCCCACACCTCAACGCTGTCGTAAGCAACGTAGATAGGAATGTCACCGATTATGCGTATGCCCTTTGAGTTGGCATACTTTTTCAGCTTTTCCCACTGCTGATAATATTTATACTGAACAAAGCACCAGAAATCTATCTCGCCGGCGTGCTCTTTCATAGCCGCCTTGATAGCCTTTGGCTTGCACATTCTAAGGTTCTCGTCCCATTCGTACCAGCCCTTGCCGCCGTTTGCGGTTTTAAGCGCCATAAAAAGCCCGTAGGCATATATCCAATCCTTGTTTTCAAGAGCGAATTTGCGGAAACCCTTTTCCGTCTTTTTGCGGAAACGCTTGTGCGCCTTGCGCAGAACGTCAAAGGTCAGCTCGTACACCCTTGCGTAGTCCACCGAGCCTTTGTCCTTGCCCCAGTCAAGACCCTTGTATTCGTCGCCTTTGAGATAGCCCTCCTTTTCAAGAGCCTCAAAGTCTATGAAATACGGGTTTCCTGCGTGGATAGAAAAGCTCTGATAGGGCGAATCACCGTAGCTTGTCGGTGAAACGGGCAGTATCTGCCAGCAGCTCTGCCTTGACTTTACAAGAAAGTCGACGAAATCATAAGCTTCCTTTCCCAGTTTTCCTATGCCGTAGTCGTTCGGCAAAGATGAAATGTGCATCAAAATACCGCTGTTGCGCATAATAACGTAATGCTCCGCTTGCAGAGCATATCCTCCTTCCGATATTTTTTGAATGCTTACTACAATTATACTACTTTTTTTCGCTTTTGGCAATACGGACAGCCATTATTTTTCTTTATTTATATGTCATATTTCTATTGACAAAAGTTGTTTTGTTGTGTAGAATTATAGTGTATGGTGTAAGTGCAAGTCTTTTATCTGAAAAAGGTTGATGAATAAATGGATCCTGCCCTGCGAACATGGCTTATAATAGGCGTCTGCATTGCGCTTTCAGTGCTTATCGGCTTTTTCACCGCCTGCGAAAATGCTGCGGTCGAAATGACCGAGGTGCGCCTGCGCAAACTGCTTGCCGAAAACAATAAAAAAGCCCGCGTGCTGACAAGTCTGCTTGACAGCCCGGGGCGGTTCGTTTCTGCAAATACGATATCACGTTCGTTCATGCTCGCAAGCGTGTGTGCGCTAAGCTCGCACCTGTGCTATCCGCTTATCAGAAAAGGTCTTGCAAAGCTGTTCTATATCGACTCTGCATCGGGTGCGGGATATTACGGCATCACGGCGGCAAGCTTCGTGCTTGCGGTGCTCGGCGCAGTTATAATACTGACCGTGTTTGCGATAACCATTCCAAAGCGCCTTTGCACCTGCGGAAAGATAGGCGAACGCTTTATCCTTTCGGTCAGCGGAGCATACAGCCTGTGGATAGCGCTTTTCATGCCGCTGGTGTGGCTCGTCGAGGGCATCTCAAAAGGCTTTTTGAGGCTCTTTGGCGTGAAAAATTCCGCAGACCCCGACGCCGTCACAGAGGAAGAGATTCTGATGATGGTGGACGCCGTCAACGAAACTGGCGGTATCGAGGAAAGTCAGGCGGAAATGATAAGCAATATCTTCGAGTTTGATGACATCGAGGTAGGCGAGGCAATGACCCACCGCACCGAGATAATCGGCATCGAGGAAAATGACGATATCAAGCAGGCGATACGCCTTGCAATAGACGAGGGCAAGTCGAGACTGCCCGTGTATACAGAAAATATGGATAACATCTGCGGCGTGGTCTATGTCAAAGACCTGCTGCGGCTGGCACTTGAAAATGACGGCGCTTTCCACAGCGCAAAGGAGTTTATGCGGGAGATTATGTTCGTCCCCGAAAGCAACAAGTGCGGCGAGCTTTTTGAAGAATTCACAAAGACCAAAAACCAGATAGCAGTCGTCGTTGACGAATACGGCGGCACAGCAGGCATAATCACAATGGAAGACCTGCTTGAAACTATCGTTGGAAATATACAGGACGAGTATGATGACGAGGAAGAAGAGATATTAAAACATTCCGAGGACATATTCGACTTTCTCGGCACGGCTGATTTTGCCGACGCAATGGAGGCGCTGGGCAAGGATGTGCCCGAGGATACCGAGTTTGATACTATCGGCGGCTTTGTTGTCGACCTGCTCGGTCATTTCCCCACGCAAAGCGAAAACGCAAGCGTGCGCTGGGAGGATATTGAGTTCACCGTTTTGGAGGTGGACGAAAACAGGATAGAAAAACTAAGAGCCGTAAAGAAAGAAAAGGCTCAGAGCTGAGCATATCAGTTATCAAAGAGAGTGTGTAAAAATTTTTTGGGCGAAAGAAGCATTTGCTATGGCAGTTAAGAGAAAAAACAGGATATCAGTGCTGCTGATGACTGCGGTAACAGCGCTGTCGCTTGTCGGCAGTCTGTATGCGGGCAGCGGCAGAGAGGGCGAGGTCTACGATCAGGTCAAGACCTTTTTCACCCCTGCCGATACTGATGCAGTGTTCTATGATGAAGCAACACGAACGACCATCAACTACGAGGTCGATGAAAAGCAGGAGGAAATTCCTGCCGAGGACGTCACAAAGGACGAGTTTGACCAGATAAACGACGCCTATGTCTCGGAGTATTTCCTCGACTATCTCTCCGACAGGGAGCAGAAGGTCTACCACCAGCTTTATAAGGGCATCTATAATTTTGAGGAATCAATAAATATTGAAAACGACGTGCTCAAACAGGACGAGGTCGGAGACTTTATCGTGCTGTTCTCCGCGTCAAATCCCTACGTCAACTATATCGGCGGAAGCTATACAATCTCGCTGAACAAGAAAGGCTACGTAACAAGCGTCAACGTTACCTATTCGCGCACGCAGGAGCAGGCAAAAGCCGAAAGGGAAAAGCTCGACAAGGTCATTGATGAAGTGCTTAAAGGGATAAAGAGCGATATGTCCCAGTACGAAAAGGTCAAGTATCTGCACGACTATATCGTTGCAAACTGTTCCTATGACGATAAGAGCGAACAGCCCTATTCCGCATACGGCTGTCTCGTTGATAAAAAATGCGTCTGCGAGGGCTATTCAAAGGCTATGCTCGCCCTTTGCGACAAAGCAGGCATAAACGCTATCCCCGTTATCGGTAAAGCGGGCGAAACGGGCGACGGTCAGGGCCATATCTGGAACAAGGTTATGATAGACGATAAGTGGTATAACTTTGATGTCACCTGGGACGACCCCGTTGGCGAAATGGGAAATGACTATGTGCGTTACGACTATTTCGGCGTCAACGACGACCAGTTTGAAAGAACACATACCGCCGACAATAACAGGTATATGCATTACCCCACAGCAAGCAGTGAGGACGCGGACTATTTCGTGGTCAACGACCTTATCTGCGACGACGGACGCACCGTGGATACCACAATGAAAAAAGCACTCGAACTCGCAATAGAGAACGGCGAGGATATGGCAAGGATAAAGTGCACCGACAAAGACGCCTATTCCCACGCCCTCTCAAAGCTGTTCGATACCGTCGACGGCACGACCGAGATGTTTGCCCTGCTCAACGAAACGCTGGGCAAAAAAGGCGACGATAAAGTGCTCAAATATTCAATGATAAAAAATGACGAGGCGTATACGATAACCGTGCGTTTTGAAAATGACACGCCAAAGTCATTGAAATAACACGAAAAAGTGTAAAATAACTGTTGAATTTAAAAGTATAATATGCTATAATATAGGGCGACGGCTGGCTTTTGTGAAACTGCCGCCGACGAAGTGTGAAAATGGCAAAGGGGAAAGGATGTAAATTTTTATGAGCTCCAAGACAAAAAGAAGGAAGTCATCTGCAGGTAAAAATGTCCTGATATTCTTTATAGTGTTCATCATTCTTGAAATGATTTTCGTGGTGGGACTTTCATTGCTTTTCAAAAACAAGGATTCCACGCCGAGCTTTGCAGGCTATCATTTCTACGTGATGGAAACAGACCGCATGGGCGACGTCGTTCCGAAAGGCTCACTTGTTGTCGCATCAGACGGAACTCCCAGCAAGGATAAGATAAACAGCGCTATCCTCTGTAAAGAGGTCGAGGGCGTCGGCACAAGCGTTTTCTGGCTCGATTCTATCGAGACTAAAGAGGGACAGGACGGCGTTATCTATAACGTGTTCCAGAAAACTGACCCCGATGCAAAGTATCAGATAAAATCCTCAAACATCATCGGTATCGCAAACACCTATTATTCCACCGCAGGTAAGGTGATCAGCTTTGTGACATCTACTCTCGGTATGGTAGTCTGCATAGCTATCCCGATTTTCCTGCTTATCCTCATCGAGCTTATCATCGCTATCGTTAAGCATGGCTCACACGACGATGATGACGACTATTATGACGATGAATACGACGATGACGACGAGTATTACGACGATGAATATGATGACGAGTATGACGAGCGCGACGACGAGGAAGAATACGAGCCTGTCAGAAAGCCAAAGGAAAAGAAGAACAAGAATAACGTCGAGCTTGACGACTTCCTGTTCGGCAACGAAAAAGAGGGCGAGCAGATAGCTAAGCGCCGCGCTAAGAGAGAGCAGGCTGAGTTCGCACAGAAGGCTAAGGACGACGAGGAGATGTTCTCCAACCACAGCGTAGACAATAAGTATTACGAGCAGGCTACCAAGATAAACAACGACACCGCTGCACAGCAGCCAAAGGTCGAGGAGAAGCCTCAGCCGCAGGCACCTGCAAGACCGTCACCTATCCAGCGCAGACCACAGCAGGCAAAACCAAAGACTGCTGACAGCTCTATCGAAGACCTGATGAAGATGATGGACGAGGAGCAGCAGAAACTCAGAGATAAAATGGATAATTAAAATAGCTAAAACCCCCGTAAATGCGGGGGTTTTTCATATCCTCAAAAAAATCTCAAAAAAATTGAAAAAAGTGCTTGACAAACGCTTGAAATTGTAGTATAATATCAATGTTGCGAAACCGTAGCGAACTTGAAAATGGGGGTATAGCTCAGCTGGGAGAGCATCTGCCTTACAAGCAGAGGGTCACAGGTTCGATCCCTGTTGTCCCCACCATAATGAGAATGCGGAGATCATTACGATCTCTGCGGACTCGTTATATTGATTTCTTCAAATGTCGGCGCTCGGCACGACAGATTGAAGATATTTTTTTCAATGGCCGGGTAGTTCAGCTGGTTAGAACGCTAGCCTGTCACGCTAGAGGTCGTGGGTTCGAGCCCCATTCCGGTCGCTTATTTCTCTTTTGAGAAATTTGCCTCTGTAGCTCAGTAGGTAGAGCAGGGGACTGAAAATCCCCGTGTCGATGGTTCGATTCCGTCCGGAGGCATCCGGTGCATTTTAAAGGCACCTGCTTTACTGAAACAATTTAATATGCGGCTTTAGCTCATCTGGTAGAGCGCAACCTTGCCAAGGTTGAGGTAGCGAGTTCGAGCCTCGTAAGCCGCTTACTCGCGGGCTTAGTTCAACGTTAGAATACCTTTCTTCCTGAAAGGAGAAGTGAGTTTAATTCTTGCAACCCGCTCCAAAACAAAAGCAGTACAGAAGAAATTCTGTGCTGCTTTTTCCGTGTGTAATATTTTGAGCAAAAGAAAAAGCTGTATCTATTAAGATACAGCTTTGTGCTTTTTTGATTTAGCCTTTCTTCTTAGCCTCGATGAATCCCCAGATAGCGCCTGCGCAAATTGCAACAGATGAAAGGAAGAATATCCACAGACCAATTGCGGCACTGTAATAATCCTTCGTAGCGATATCAAGTATCCAGAAGAAGAATATCAGACCGGCTGCGCCTATCGTACATATGTGCTGCTTTGCGATAGAGAAGAATGCAGCAGCAAGAACGAACAGAAGAAGCAGAACGCAGTAGATACCGTGTCTTGTGCTCCACAGGTTTCCAGTTACTTTGATTCCGAGAAGCGTGTAGCTGTAGTTCGGAAGGAATGTGCTGATAAGCAGAAGTCCGCAACCAGCCCAGATGATGATCTGCTGAATGGTAACAACAGGATTCTTGAAGAAAGCAAGGAAATCATTGATGATCTCAGCTGGATTCAGGTTTAACTTGTTTCCGCCTGCATTTCCCATAGGCTGACCAAAACCACCCTGATTAACCGGCTGCTGTGGCTGCTGAGCGTTCAGCTGTGCGCCGCATGATGCGCAGAACGGGCTTCCATCAGGATTCTGTGCTCCGCATTTTGGACAAAACATAATACTACCCCTTTTCATATTAATTGACGAAATTTAATAATTAGTTTGACAGACATTCGCCTACGGCTATTATATCATTAAAGTTCTTAATTTACAATAATAATTTGACAAAATCGTCATTTTACACAATATCGGCTATTATTTTTGCTATAAAATATCAAAATAAAATCAACATTTGCCCTATTCCCAGCTTTTCCACGTGTCTGGGCAGTATCCCACCGTCGCCTGCCTGCCGTTTCGCACAACGGGAGCAGCAATTATCTCGGGGTAGTCCAGCAGCTTTTCAAACTTTTCTTCCTTGCTGCCAAGATATTTGAAAAGCGTCGCAGCCTCGCCCTTTGCCTTGGGGTCGAGCAGCTTGTCAATGTCGCCCACCGCCGCAAGCACCGAGTTAAGCTCGCCCTTGCTCATTCCCTTTGAGTTGAGGTCGATGTATTGAAAATTAATCCTGCGCTCTTTAAAGTACCTCTGCGCCTTTTTGGTGTCAAAGGACGACGAGCGCCCGAAAATCTGTATGTTCATGCGAGTATCTCTCCATTCCTGCATTCAAGTACGATGGTGAAAGGTCCGTCGTTTACCAGCGAAACGCTCATGTCCGCGCCGAAAACGCCCTTTGCCACCTTGCCGTTTATCCGTTCGGCACATAAGCCGCAGAACAGCTCGTAAAGCCTGTTCGCCTCGTCAGGCTTGCCCGCGCCCGTGAAAGACGGTCTGTTTCCGTGGTGGCAGTCCGCCAGCAGAGTGAACTGCGAAATGATAAGCATATCGCCGCCCACATCGTTTATCGAAAGGTTGGTCTTGCCGCCGGCGTCAGCGAAAATGCGCAGCTTGCAGATCTTGTCCGCCAGCTTTTCGCAGTCAGCGTCAGTGTCGCCCTGCGCCGCCCCGAAAAGTATCATAAAGCCCGTGCCTATCTCACCTGTGAGTACACCGTCAGCGATAACGCTCGCCTGCGTGACTCTCTGTATTACAGCTTTCATTGGTTTTCTCCTGTCCTGTCAGAATAGTTTGATATCATAGTAATATCTGTACGTCTCGCCCTGTGCGAGTTTGATTGCGTGGGGCTTGTCCTCGATAGCCTCAAAATCGTCATCATAGAACGTCGGTACGCTCGTCCACGGTTCAAGGCAGACAAAGCTCGCCCTGTCGTCACCCGTCGGCGACCAGACAGTTATGCAGTCGCTCACAGGGTATTCGAGCCGTACATAACGTCCGCTCTTGTGCGACTTGAGCGAGACAGCTTTTGAGTTCGGGTATTCCAGCGGGATAGAGTCGTTGTCAAAAAGCTCCCTGGACATTTCAAGCACACTGCCGTTTTCCACGAGCGTCACCTCCTCGCCGCCGATTACCTGCGTGATGTGCTCGTTTTCGTCAAACTCAACGTAGTACCCGTCAATGCCCTCGCCGTCCTCAAAGCTGAACGCAGGGTGCGCACCGAGGTAGAAATACATCTCCTCGCCGCCCGTCACAAAGTTCTCAACGCGCAGGCGGTTGCCCTCAATGGTGTATTTCACCTCCAGCGTGAATTTGTAAGGGTACTGCGCAAGCGACTCGGAGTTTTCCGTCAGCACAAAGCTAAGCGAGTTTTCCGTCTGCGCCTTGAACGCAAACTCCATATCCCTTGCAAAGCCGTGGTTGCCTTTCATCTTGAAAGCCTTGCCCTTTGCGCTGTAAGCCCTGTCCTTCGGTGAGCAGATGAACGGGAACAGTATCGGTGCATAGCGTTTCCACGCATCGCCGCACTGCCACAGATACTCCCTGCCGCCCAGCCTGACCGAGTGCAGCTCCGCACCGAACGTGTCCGCCGAGACTTCAAGTTTGTCATTTTTTATCGTGTAAAGCATAGTTTTTCCTCCCTTGCGGTTTTTCGTCAATAAAATGATACCACATTTTCCGCCCGATTTCAATAGCATACAGCTTATCATGGCTAAAATACCAAACCGCTGCGCAAATGCCCTGTTTTCCGCACTTTCCCGTTTTCCAAACCGCCTAAAACGCATAACTCGTTTAATTTTGAAAAATCGAGAACGAGCGAGAACGAGTGAGAAAACAGGAGAAAACATAGCGATATATCAATTCAGCCCGTTCCCTTTTGCTCCCCTTTGCCCCCGAAACCTTTGCAAAAATATAGCTTTCGTGTTATACTATCCTAAACCGAAAGGTTAGGATGTACATCCGCAAATACGGGGAGAACCATAAGTCAGAAAGGACAAAAACCATGAGTGAAGAGAGAGTAATTGATATGAAAAAAGGCGGAAAAAGCAAAGCTCCGTTTATTGCAGTAATCGCAATTGTAGCAGCTATCGCAGTTGTCTCGGTGATAATGTCTGTCAGGATAGTTCCCGCAGGCTGCACAGGCGTTGTTCTGACGTTCGGCGAGGTGTCCGATACATCTCTGACAGAGGGACTGCACTTTGTCATTCCTTTTGCACAGAAAGTCGAGATAATCTCCAACAAGATACAGATATACGAGACCACCGCAGATGCAGTCTCCAAAGACCTGCAGGCAGTGTCCACCAAAATCGCCGTAAACTACCGTATCCGCAGCGAGGCTTCCGCAAGGATATTCAGAGAGATAGGCGTTGACTACAAGGACGTTATCCTGATGCCTACCGTTCAGGAGGGTATGAAGAGCGTCTGCGCAAAGTATAATGCTGAGCAGCTCATTTCCCAGCGTGCAGCAGTTGCCGAGGAGATAAAGGTAGAGCTTGAGGGCAAGGTCTCCGAGTACGGCATCGAAATCGAAAAGTTCAACATCGTAAACTTTGACTTCTCCAAGGAGTTCAACGACGCTATCGAGGCAAAGCAGGTCGCTGAGCAGAACCTTATCAAAACAAGAACTGAGCAGAACCAGGAAATAGTTGTTGCCGAGGCAGAGGCAAAGAAAAAGGTCATTCAGGCAGAGGCAGATGCAAAGAACAAGGTAGTTGCAGCAGAGGCAGAGGCTAAGGCTATCAAGGCAAAGGCTGACGCACAGGCAGAGGCTAACAAGACCATTTCCGCATCTATCAATCCGTCGCTGATCCAGTATCAGACGATAGAGAAGTGGAACGGCGTAGTTCCGAAGGTAGCAAGCAGCGCAAACCCGCTTATCTCCCTTGGAATTGACGACAGCAGCAGCTCGACCACAACCAAGACAAACTAACGCATAAAAGACAGAAACCCCGTACCTTCTGGTACGGGGTTTCTTCGTGTATGAAAAGCTGTTGGTTTCTGACTTGCCTGCCGCTGCACAGCATAACAGCCGCAGGAATATCGGAGGTAAAAGTATATCATCAGCAGGAATTTTTCAGACCGTTTGCAGATGAAAGGTGGCAGCATCTGCGCGAGCCTTTGAGAAAGTCCTGTTGCTGCGAATTGAAAGACAGCTATCTGTCTTTGCCAATAAGATAGCACGCCGCAAGCGTAATGTCAATACGAAAACCCGAATTTTCTCCGAACTGTAAATCGACTGTTGCATTTTTGAAATCAATCTGTTATAATTAGTATCAGCAAATGTCTGCTTGTAAAAACTGTTACAATAGACCGAAAGGGGTAGTTATCTATGGGGCTTAAAGGAATACTTCTCATCATCTCAGGCTTGGTATGCCTTGTCGGCGTGCTCATCATCGTGCGCGGCATAAGAAAAAAGAACAGATGCACCGAGCCGGGCGTCGCAACGATTGTCGATATCAAACGCAAAGAAGACACCAACGATAAGGGCAAGACCAAATACAGCTACCGACCCGTTCTCGAATTCAACGTCGGCACGCAGACCTATAAGAAAGCCGCAGGCGTAAAGTCGGAAAACCGCAAAGCCTATAAGGTCGGCGATAAGGTCAACATCAAGTTCAACCCGCTCAAACCCAAGGAGTTTATGACCACCAAGCAAAAGACAGGCGTTGTCACCGGCGGACTCGTTATCGCCGCTTCCGCCGCCTTGGCAGGCGTAACTCTGTGGATAGCAAAATGATCTCACTCCCGTCAGGGCGCAAAAGCCTTGGCGGGCGTTTTTTCACCTGCCTTTCACACGCATTGTGAAAATGTACAGAAAACTGGTCGCAAGTTCTCGCAACGTTGATTTGATTGCACGTTGACGCTGGACTATTAATATGTTATAATATTTATTTGTGAAAAGATAGATAAAACCAACTCACAACAACAAACTATGTCAAAAGAAACTGAAAAAATATTTTAAGGGGGACATACCTTAATGAGCAGCCGCACGACCCGTAATAAAGATAAAAAACCGCAGGTTGCAAAACGCGTATGGCTTGTGATCGCATTGATTGTTATGCTTGCCGCGCTGGGCGCTCTGATCTGGCTGACGATAGAGCTTGTCTCGGCGGATACTCCGTCAAGCTCCATGCCGCTTAAAAAGTCAAGCGTGCCTGATTCATCAACCACCCAGACTACCACAACGACCGTCACGACTACCACCACAGCTGAGCCTAAAAAGCCTGTTCCGTCGGTGGTGAAAATCGCAGAAGACTTCACTCTCGACGACGAGGGCGGCGTGATCATCAAGTGGGAAGCCGCAGACGGCGCAGACGGCTATATCGTCTACCGCCAGCAGTCTGACACCTGGGAACAGATAGCAACTGTCGAGGGCAAAGACAATATATCGTTTACCGATAAGACCGCAGAACGCGGAAATACCTATTCATACAAAGTCGCAGCCTACGCAGGCGCAGAAGACGTCAGAACTCTCGGCGGCGAAAGCCATACCGTAGTCGTTGACCTCGTAACCGACGGCGAAAAGGCAAACCTCTACGAGCTTTCAAAGGGCGTCCAGGTTTTCAACGAAAAGCTCCAGCTTGTCTATACGATTGAAAACAACGACGAGATAGGCTACTACACGGGCATTCCCGACACCACCCACGACGGTTACATAGAAATAGATTTTATGCTCACCAAACGCTACGTCAAAGCCTCTGCCGTCAAGCAGGTCGAGGGCGCAGTTGCCCTGCCCACCAGCGTTATCGGTCAGGAGGGCGGAAAGATTTTCGGAACATCTGCCTGCGGACCTACCGCAGCCGTTGTCCTCGCACTTTACGATAAAGGCTTGCAGTGGGATAAAGACGAGCTTATCATCTTCTCCGAGAAGAACAATCTCTGCGACCAGGGCAGTATGTCCAGCGGAGTAGGCGAGGGCGGAATGAGCGCACCAATGGTAATAAAGATGATCAGCATGTATTCAAACGGCGAGCTTACCGCGAAAAACCTCTATTCCGACAAGGAAAAGCCGTCAGACGTCTGCAAGAAGCTGATAGACCAGGGCAAGCATTCTATCCTGTCCGTCAGATACGCCTGGGGCATCGTCCACCACCCGTATTCGATAGTCCACTTTGTTGAGCCGTCAGCATATACAATAGAGGACGGCAAGCTGTATTTCTACTACGGCGATACAGGCTACGGAAAAGGCTCAAAGTCACTTGTCAAGGTCGCTGCCGACGAGCTCGACCAGTCGGTCGCTAAGGTCGATTCCGAACCAAAGTGCATTATCGCACTTGACTGATAATAAGGAAAGCCTGTTGGCGAACCGCTGGGGCAAACCCTTTTGGAGAAGGGTTGTTCCCCAGACCCCTTTCCTAAACCTTTTAATACAAATGGCTCTATGGAGAACAATCCCCATAGAGCCATTTTTACTGAAAGTCTAAGAGAGAGTCAGAAGAACAGCACTCCCAAGAGGATACCGCAATGATTAGCCAATAGAGTTCCCCAATTATCAGCTAAACACAGCCGCCCTAAAACTCGCACATCAGCTCCCCGCCGAAATCTATCTTAGACAGCTTCCCGTCATCAAACACCGCCTCGAACTGCTCGCCGTTCACCTCGCCTGTCTCAATGACCTCGTCACCGTCCGAGCGGCATTCCAGCCCGCGCTTTGAAATAAGCTGCTCCACCGCGCCGCAGCACAGGCTCGCCATCGAATACTGCGAAACGTCACCGCGGTCAAGCTCGTATTTCAAGCCCTCGAAATCCAGCGTGCAAACGCTGCCTGTGAAGCCCAGCTTCAAGCCAGCCACCGTGTCAGGCTTTGAAAAATCCAGCTCCCATACGTCCGCATCAGCGCGGCACATCACAGCGCAGAACTCTTTGCCGCCTTGCGTTATCGTCACGTCCGCACGGAACTTTTCGTCCACCTCGCAGGGCTTTGCACCGCCGCCGTCCGAGCAGGCGCAAAGGCACACCGCCGCCAACACCACCGCAATTATCCTAACTCGCATAACCAACCTCCAATTTCAGTTTTGCTGCCGCTTAAAATCGTGAGCGCAGCGAACACCTTAATTATTCACTATTCATTATTCACTTTTCACTATTCACTTTTTGTCCGTGCCAACGGACAAAAAAGGTCAGCTTCCGCAGAAGCTGACCTTTGTAATGTCGTTATTCCTCTATCGCTTTCAGACTTTTCGGCAAAGCCGCAAGAATGTCTGTCGGCAGTACCGCCCTCGGCGAAGCGCCCTCGCAGATAAGCTCGGCTGTCCTGCCGAGAATGTAGCTTGCCGCCGTGCAGGCGTCCTGCGGCTTGCAGCCCTGCGCCACCAGCGACGCCGTCATTCCTGCGAGAATGTCGCCCGAGCCGCCCTTTGAAAGCGCCGTGTTGCCCGCATTCGTCACAACGCAGCCGCTGTCAGTTACAACAATGCTCTCGCTGCTCTTTGCAAGCACCGTGATATCGTACTTTTCTGCCAGCTGCAAAGCGCACCCCAGCGGGTCGTCCATGACCTGCCCTATGCTGCATCCGCACAGCCGCGAAAGCTCCTTCGGGTGAGGCGTGAGTATCACATCAGATCGTTTCTTCTGTAATACATCTATATTCGCCGCCAGCGAATTTATTCCGTCGGCATCTATCACCACAGGGCACTGCGCACCCTCAACTATCTGCGCAGCGAGCTTTTCCGTCTGCTTTGTGTGACCTATTCCGCAGCCAACCAGCAAGCATCCCGAATTTTTCGTCTTTTCAAGTATCACATCAGCGTTGCTTTCAAGGAAAAATCCCTTGTCGTCCTTGCCAAGCTGCGTGTAAATGCATTCAAGTATCATCGCCGAAAGCGAGGTTATTACCCTGTGCGTCGTGCACAGCTCGCAAAGCCCAACGCCCATTCTCATCGCGCCGAGCACGCTCATTCCCGCAGCACCAACATAAGTGTCACTGCCGCAAACAGCTGTCAGACGCCCGAACGTTCCCTTGTGCCCGTAAGGCACCCTCACAGGCAGAATCTCCTTGACTCTCTGTCCGTCGCAAACGCTCACTGGATACTTGTTTTCCTCGTCGCACTGACTCGGTATGCCAATGTCCACGACCTCGACCTGCCCGCAGAAATATCTCGTCGGCGAGAGCATCAGTCCCAGCTTTTTGCGGTGCATCGTCACCGTCACATCAGCCCGGAAAGCCCTCTCGTCAGCCTGCCCGCTCTTTGCGTTGCAGCCCGACGGCACGTCGCACGCTATGCGCAGTGCGCTGCTCTCGTTCGCCGCCGTGAAAATGTCGGCAATTTCCTGCGAAAGTCCGCCCTTGAAGCCTGTTCCGAAAACGCAGTCAACAATGACCTCGCAGCCGTCAAAAACGCCATTCGGGTCGCTCGTGACCCTGACAGCGCCGCCCATTTTCGCAAACGCCGCCTTTGCAAGCTCCGTCGCAGGCTCGCCGCTGCACAAAAGCACTGTCACATCAACGCCCGCAAACGCAAGAAACTCCGCCGCAACAAAGCCGTCACCGCCGTTGTTTCCCTTGCCCGCAAGTATAACGCAGCGCCTCAGACCGCCCTGCGTGCACCTTTTCAGCACAGCCCGCGCAAGTGCCTCGCCCGCGTTGTCCATAAGCTGCGCAAGACTCACGCCCAGCTCCTCCGAGCGCTTTTCGCATTCTCTCATCTGTCCTGTCGTCAGGATATGCTCCATTTCCTACGCTCCTTAATCTTCGTCAGCCGCGGCAAGTATCGGCGAGCGGTAAGTTTTCTCAAACTCCCTGCGTATCTCCCTCGGGAGAAACGGTATCATCATGTCCAGCAGCTGCGCGTTCGGCGAGATGAAAAGCGTCGTCTCACCGTAATCCTTGTAGTTGAAATCAATGAAATATTCGTCCAGTTCTCCGCTGTTGTCCGAGGCGATAACCATCGTCGCGTCAGCCTCGACCTCCATATCGTCGTTCCATTTGCCGAAAGCCTTTATCGTGCCCAGATGCACGCTGCAAAGCCTTTTGCGCTTGCTCTTTGCAACTATCTTGTCAACGTCAAGCTCGCCGTTTGTGAATGCGTATTCGTATTCTATCACCAGCTTTTTCTCCAGCTTGAAAGCGAACCATATCGCCAGGAAACCCACAAACAGCGCAAGCGGCGCAATGTACGGGAAAAATGCGATAGATGCAAGCACAAGACCGAACGCAAAAGCAAAGGCAGACAGCTTTAACCAGATGCCCAGCATTTTGTCACGGTTGGTCGGCTCTTTTTTGACGACCTGTTCCATAAAAACGTCCATAATTACTTTCCTTTCGTGCCCCAAAGGGCGCAGTCATTGTAATCATTGTAGCACAACCCACGCTTTTTTTCAAGGGTTTTGTGACAAATACTGAAAACACCGCATTTTTGTTGAAATGGCAGGGCATTTGTGCTATACTGTCTTATGTATTGTAAACTCAAAGATGAAAGGATATGTATACAATTGCTGACAATAGATTTCCACGTTCACGCGTTCAACCCGAAAATCGCCGAAAAAGCTATCTGCGTGCTTGAAAAGTGCGCAGGCATAACGCCCTATACACGCGGTCTTATCGAGCAGACCCTTTCGCGTATGGACGAGTGGGGGATAGATAAGTCGGTCATGCTGCCTATCGCCACAAAACCCTCACAGCAGACGATAATCAACGACTGGGCAAAGCAGCAGGACAGCGAGAGAATAATCTCCTTCGGCACAGTCCACCCCGATGCCGAGGACGCACTCGACGAGGTAATGCGCATAAAGCAGATGGGACTTCACGGCGTAAAGCTCCACCCCGATTATCAGGGCTTTTTCATCAACGATAAAAAGCTGGACCCGCTGCTCGACGCAATCGCCAAAGCCGACCTGCCCGTGATATTCCACTCGGGCTATGACGTCGTTTCACCCGATTGTGTCCACTGCGCCGCAGCACCCGCCCTTGAAATGATAAAAAGGCATAAAGACCTCAAAGTTATCCTCGCCCACCTCGGCTGCAACGACTATTGGGACGATGTCTATGATATACTCGCAGGCACCGACGGCGAGGTCTATTTCGATACCGCGTTCACCTCGCGCTATTGCCCCGACGAGATTATGACAAAGATAATCAATAAGCACGGCAGCGAGCGAATCCTGTTCGCCAGCGACTTGCCGTGGGACAGTCCTGCAGAGATAAAGCAGAAAATCCTCCGCCTCGATATTTCAGACGACGCCAAGGAAAATATCCTCGGTCTCAATGCACAGCGGTTGTTGAATCTTAAATAATAACAGGTTTTTCGGTCAAGCCTTTTCTCGCAAAAAAGGCTTGCGGGTCAAGGGCAGCGCCCTTGTCGCTGACCGCAGTCAGCGAAATCCCTTTACCTCGTGCGCTCCGCATGGGGTGAATTGCAAAATAGTCCTGCGGACTGTTTTGCAAGAGGGGACTGCCCTGCAAGAGAGGGCGTCCCCTTACCCTGTGGTAACGTCGGCGTCCTCAAGCCCTAAGGGCTTGACGCTCTTATTCAGAATCATTTTAGGAGGTCTACAATGTCCGTAAAAGACGATATAGCAGCTTTGCTCGAAAAAAACAGAGGCGATTTCGTCTCGGGACAGGAGCTTGCCGATAAGCTGGGATGTTCCCGCGGCGCCGTGTGGAAAGCTGTCCGTACCCTGCAGCAGCAGGGCTTCAACATCACCGCCGTCACCAATAAAGGCTACTGCCTCGAAACCGACAGCGACGTGCTCAGCGAGCAGGGCGTGCGCAAGCACCTGCCCAAAGAGTTCGCAGATACGCCGCTTGCCGTCTTTGACTGCGTTGGCTCGACCAATACGATAGTAAAGCAGAAAGCCGCCGAGGGCGCACCCGAGGGCACCGTCGTCATCGCCCAGCAGCAAACGGGCGGCAAGGGCAGACTCGGTCGCTCATTCTTTTCACCCAAGGATTCGGGGCTTTACCTTAGTATCCTGCTTCGCCCGAAGCTCGAAGTCTCCCGCGCCGTGCGCATAACCACCTGCGCCGCCCTCGCAGTCTGTGACGCGATAGAATCTGCCACCGGCGAAAAGCCCGACATCAAGTGGGTAAATGACGTCTACCTGCGCGGCAGAAAGGTCTGCGGCATACTCACCGAGGCAAGCGTCTCAATGGAAAACGGCGGTCTCGACTACGCCGTGCTGGGCATCGGCATCAACGTCTACGAGCCGCCCGAGGGCTTCCCCGAGGAGATAAAATCAATCGCAGGCGCCGTTGCAAAGCGCCGCACAGCCGACCTCAAAAACAAGCTCGCCGCCACCGTCGTCACCAGCTTTATGCGCTATTACGCGAATATCGCACAGGGCGGCTTCCGCGAAGATTACAGCAAAAGGCTGATGTGGAAAGGCGAGCAGATTGTCGCCATCAGCGGCGAAAACAAAACACCCTGCCGAATTATCGACGTCGATGAGGAGTGCAGGCTGGAGGTCGAGTTTGAAAACGGCGAACATAAGCTGATTTCAAGCGGCGAAATAAGCATACGAAAAGCAAAGTGACCTTTGGTCAACATTTCAAAACTTTGGGTTCATATTTTAGATTAAATATTGTCAAAAATGACCTCAAACCTATTGAAAAAAGCAAAAAAATGTGTTATACTGAATTGATTAGATGTGTTGTGAAGGTAGTGCAGTTATGTTCGAGGAGCAGTCAAAAATCAAAAAGGTCGCAGCTATCCACGATATGTCGGGCATCGGCAGATGCTCGCTGACCGTGATAATCCCGCTGCTGAGCGTTATGGGCGTGCAGGTCTGCCCCGTGCCGACCGCTGTGCTTTCGGCGCATACAGGCTATGGCGAGTTCGTTATGCACGACCTTACCGACCATATCAGGTCGGTGCTCGAGCACTACAAAAAGCTCGAAGTCCCGTTCGACTGCATTTACAGCGGCTTTCTCGCATCAAGCGAGCAGATAGATATCTGCCTTGATTACTTCAAAGCGTTCCCGAACGCGCTCAAAGTCGTTGACCCCGTTATGGGCGACGACGGCAAAGCATACGCCACCTATACAGGCGAAATGTGCAAGCGAATGAGCGAGCTTGTCGCCGTTGCAGACGTCATAACACCTAACCTGACCGAAGCGGCTATTCTGCTGGGGGAGAGTTTCCCCGATAAGCCTATAAGCGTGCAGGCCGCAAAGGACTGGCTCGTAAGGCTGTCGCAAAAGGGCGCAAAAACGGTCGTTATAACAAGCGTGAAGCTCGAAGGGGAGGGCATGGCAACTGTCGGATATGACAGCAATGCTCAGACCTTCTGGAAAATAAACAACGTGCTTGTTCCCGCACAGTATTCGGGAACGGGCGATATGTTCGCAAGCGTGCTTATCGGCGGTCTGCTGGGCGGCGAGGAGCTTTCAGCCGCAATGAACAGAGCCACCGAGTTCACCGAGCATACGGTGATAAGAACCTATCAGAACAAAAATCCGTGGCGTGACGGTCTGCTGTTTGAGGGCGCAGAGCTTGCGTGGCTCACCAAACCGCACCGTTTCAGCGACTGCAAAAAGATGTGACGGGCGGCGTGAGTATGAACGAGAATAAACAGCCGAGACTTCACATCGTGCTGATAGAGCCGAGAATACCGCAGAACACAGGCAACATCTCAAGAACCTGCGCGGTAACGGGTGCAGCGCTGCATCTGGTCAAACCCTACGGCTTCAACATCACGGACAGTCAGCTCAAAAGAGCAGGTCTTGATTATTGGGACAAGCTCGAAATTTATGAATACGACGGACAAGAGGACTTTTTCTCCAAAAACCACGGCGATATGTACTTTTTCACGACCAAGGGAAGAAAAGTCCACTCGGACGTTGAATATAACATCGAAAATGATACCTATCTTGTTTTCGGGAGAGAGGACAAAGGGCTTGATGAAAAGCTGCTGTTTGAAAACCCCGAAAAATGCGTGAGGATACCTATGCGGCAAACGCTGCGCAGCCTCAACCTGTCGAACTCCGTCGCAATCGCGACCTACGAGGTTTTAAGACAGTGGGATTATCCTCTGCTGTCCACAAAAGGTCAGCTCACGCAGTACAAATGGGAAGATTAGGGGAGGAGCAAGCCTGATGGCAAAAATAAAATTCATCACCGACTCAGCCAGCGATATTTCAGAGACCTATGAAAAGAAGTATGATATCCTTATCATGAACTTCAAGGTCGCTATGGGCGATAAGAGCTATACGAGCCGTGTGGATTTCGACAACAATAAATTCTATAAAATGCTCGACGCCTACGACGGCGTGCCTGTGACCTCGCAGATAACCGCGCTGGAATTCCTCGAGACCTATAAAAAGCTCTACGAGGAAGGCTATACCGATATCATCGTTACCACCATCAACTCTAAAGGCTCCGCCACATACGATAACTCTGTTATGGCAGTAAGTATGCTCTATGACGAAGTCCCCGAGTCGCAGGGCAGAATAAACATCTATAATATCGACGGCGTCGGCTATACAGGCGCCTACGGCTATCCCGTCATCCAGGGCGCAAAGAAAGCCAGAAAAGGCATGTCTGCAAAGGACATCGTTGCCTATATGAAAGACTGGATAGATAACTGTATCATCTTTTTTGCACCCTATACCCTCAAATATGCGAAAAAATCGGGAAGGATACCGTCTGCGGCGGCTTTCGTCGGCGAGGTAATGGGTCTTAAACCGGTAATGAGGATACAGAACAATAAGATAGTCACCGAAACAAAGGTGCGCGGCGAAAAATCTGTCATACCCAAGATACTTGACCTCACGCTTGAACATATGATACCCAAAACGCCTTATTGTATCGTCTATGGCAACGACGAGGCTGTTATGGAAGAAATGGCGCAGGTGATGATAAAGAAAGTCGGATACCCGCCCGAAAAGTATTTCCAGATAGGCGCGGCTATCGCAATAAACGCAGGACCGAGAGTTGTCGGCGTTATCTTCAAGGCTCAGAAAGAGGAAAAGTAAATCACCAAAGAGCCTTCCAGGCATATTTCCAAAAGTAAAATTCTGTGCGTATTCGGAGGAATAAGTATGGGTCAGAAACTACCTTGGATGCTGATGGGCGGCGGTGCCGCTGTGATACTTATAAGCTGCTGGTGCAGATTGCTGCTCGACCTTGACCATATGTGGCTGTTCGTCGCAATAGTCGTGGGGCTGGGCATGATAATCGCAGGCAAGCTGATTCATACCGACGACGATAACGGCGGTAAGCAGTAACTGCACGGGCGATTTGTAAAACGTGGGTAAACATTGATGCAAAGCCCTTGATTTTTTCGGCAGTATATTCTATAATAGATATGTTGGCGGCAGCGCCATCAATATAGTAAGCAATGGGGATCTCCCCAAAAATAAAAACAAGAGAGGATGTCTGTAATTATGGCAGGTTTAAACAAGGTAAGTGTTGATGACATCAACGTAAAAGGAAAGAAAGTACTCGTCAGAGTTGACTTCAACGTTCCGCTCAAGGACGGCGTCATCACTAACGATAACAGAATAACAGCTGCTCTTCCTACAATCAAGAAGCTCGTAGCTGACGGCGGCAAGGTAGTTCTTTGCTCACATCTGGGCAAGCCGAAGAACGGTCCTGAGGCTAAGTTCTCCCTCGCTCCTGCTGCTGCAAGACTCGCAGAGCTGGTTGACACAAAGGTTACATTCGCAGCTGACGATACAGTTGTAGGCGACAACGCTAAGAAGGCTGTTGCTGAAATGAACGACGGCGAGATCGTTGTTCTTGAGAACACAAGATTCAGAGGCAATGAAGAGACCAAGAACGGTGAGGAGTTCGCTAAGGAGCTTGCAGACCTCGTTGACGGTCAGGTATTCGTAATGGACGCTTTCGGTTCTGCTCACAGAGCTCACGCTTCCACAGCAGGCGTTACAAAGTTCGTTAAGGAAACAGCAGTCGGCTACCTCATGCAGAAGGAGATCACATTCCTCGGCAACGCAGTTGAGGATCCTGTAAGACCTTTCGTTGCTATCCTCGGCGGCGCTAAGGTTGCTGATAAGCTCAACGTTATCAATAACCTCCTCGAAAAGTGCGATACACTTATCATCGGCGGCGGTATGGCTTATACATTCCTCAAGGCTCAGGGCAAGGAAGTTGGTCTTTCCCTCGTAGACAACGAGAAGATCGACTACTGCAAGGAAATGATGGCTAAGGCTGAGAAGCTCGGCAAGAAGCTGCTTCTTCCTATCGACACAACTATCGCAGCAGGCTTCCCTGATCCTATCGACGCTCAGATCGACGTTAAGGTAGTTGACGCAGATGCTATCCCTGCTGATATGGAGGGTCTCGACATCGGCGACAAGACCGCTGCTCTGTTCGGCGACGCTGTAAAGAGCGCTAAGACTGTTGTTTGGAACGGTCCTATGGGCGTGTTCGAGAACCCTGTTCTTGCAAAGGGCACAATCGCTGTTGCTAAGGCTCTTGCAGATACAGACGCTACAACAATTATCGGCGGCGGCGACTCCGCAGCTGCTGTAATCCAGCTCGGCTTTGCTGACAAGATGAGCCACATCTCTACAGGCGGCGGAGCTTCCCTTGAGTACCTCGAGGGTAAGGTTCTCCCTGGTATCGACGTAATCGCTGACAAGTAAGACAGCTTGGGGCAGGCAGAAAATGCCTGCCCTTTTAAGTTTATAAGAAAAGAGCTGACAAGCAGATTTTAAGGGTGTAAGTGGGGTAGTTAGAATGAAATACTTTAAATATGTTTGCAAACTCAATACAAAATTTTTGATGACGTGCCTGCTTCTTTCGCTGAGCATAGACATCATCGTTTTCGCCATAGACCTGCCAAATATCGACGTCAAAGGCTTCTGGGTGCCGATTCTGATAAGCCTTGTTATAACCGTGGTCGTTATGTGCATCGCGCTGGCTATGGTTTACAGGGTGTATAAAAAGAACCTGCCGCTGTTCAAGGTGCTCGACGAAAAAGGCATCTGCGACGAGCTTATCGACACCTACCGCAGTGTTTTCCCGCGAATGAACGCAATGAACCATATCGTGCTGGCAAGCTACCTCCAAGCGCTCGACAGGCTCGACGAAACCCAGCAGGAGCTTGACATCGCAGAAAGATACGTTATGGCAGACGTCAGAACCAAAGCCTATTATTCCGAAATACTTATCGGCCTGCGAATAAGACAGCGCCGCTTTGACGAGGCGATAATGCTTTACAACAACTACAATCAGATGATGGAAGCATATTGCCGCTCAAATAAAGACGCCATCTGCGTCCAGCATTTTGCCAACGGCGCAGTGCTCTACGCTTACAGCGGAAACTTTAACGCCGCTATGGTCTGCATTCGCAAAACAGAAGCCACCGTCAAAAAGAAAAGGGGCTTTGCCTTTACAAGAAATACCGCCCTTATGGCTGTCTATCTCATACAAGGCGACCTGCGCAGTGCCGATAACATCAAAAATATGATGCTCGCCGACCTGCAAACTTTTGACGAGTTTGATTTCGAGGCTTACAAAAAGCTCGCCTATAAGGACATCGAGGAGACAGAAAAGCTCTTCGACCCACGCCTGCAAGCACAGTAAAGAGAGGAAAATGAAAAATGATAAACACATGGCTGAGTATCCTTGCCGATTCGTCATCAGAGGCAGCGTCCTCGGGCGGCTCGTCCTTCGGCTTGAAAGGCATCGTAGGGATCCTGCTTTGTTTGCTGGGCGTCGGCGCTATCTACGTCGGCATCAAGTTCTATAACGGAATGAAGATTGATTTCAGCACGTCTGATAACGTTCCCCAGGAGGATACCCACGTTCCCGCCACAGCGAAAATTCAGAACAAGGTAAAAACCACCATTCCCGATTTCAGCGGAAACGGCGAGAAAGAAATAATCGAGTGGACAATGGTCTACGAGGTCGACGGCGAAAAGTATAAGCAGACTATCCCCGACAACGGCTACGAAAAGGGTCAGATAATCGACATCAAGTACGAGCCGAGCGACCCCAACGACTATTACCTCTACGATAAGCAGGCAGAGCAGGCAAAGCTGCTTGCCGAGCAAAACGGCGAGACCGAGGAAGAAGCACCCGAAAAGGACAAGCGCGGACTCGGCGCAGTCGCCCTCGGACTTATCTTCATCGGTATCGGCATAATGCTGATAATCGGCTGAGCGCGTTGACAAAAAGGCACAGATGTAGTATACTAATATATTGGTCGGAAAACAAAGAATTTTGTTTAACAATAGGGCACTTGCCCAATCAATAGAAAAGGAGTTTTTTCAAATGAAAAAGTCAGTAAGAAAAGCTATCATCGCAGGAAACTGGAAAATGAACAAGACAAGACCCGAGGCTAAGGAGCTTCTCGAGGCAATCAAGCCTCTGGTAGCTAACGCAGAGGGCAAGGTAGAGGTCATCGCTTGCGTGCCTTTCACAAACCTTGAAACAGCTATCAATGCAACAGCAGGTTCAAACGTTAAGATCGGCGCAGAGAACTGCCACTTTGAAAAGAGCGGCGCTTTCACAGGCGAGATCTCCGCTGATATGCTCGCAGAAATGGGCGTTGAGTACGTTGTTCTCGGTCACTCCGAAAGAAGACAGTATTTCAACGAAACAGACGAGACAGTAAACAAGAGAACAAAGGCTGCCCTCGGCGCAGGACTCAAGCCTATCGTTTGCGTTGGCGAGCTTCTCTGGGAGCGTGAGTGCGACATCACAGAGGAAGTTATCGCAAAGCAGATAAAGCTGGATTTCTTCGGCATCTCCGCTGACGACCTCAAAAAGTGCGTTATCGCTTACGAGCCAGTATGGGCTATCGGCACAGGCAAGACCGCAACAGCTGACCAGGCTGAAGAGGTTTGCGCATTCATCAGAAAGACCCTCGCTAAGCTCTATGACGAGGCTACCGCAGAGGCAGTTACTATCCAGTACGGCGGTTCTATGAACGCAGGCAACGCAGCTGAGCTGCTTTCTAAGGAGAACGTTGACGGCGGACTTATCGGCGGCGCATCTCTCAAGGCTAACGATTTCAACACCATCGTTCAGGCAGCAGTTGAAGGCTAATTTAGTTTCACGATATCGTGATTAGAATGGAGAACTATTATGAGTAAAAAAACAGTTGTACTTGTTGTAATGGACGGCGTGGGCATCTCACAGACCCACCTCGGCGACGCAGTTACAGAGGCTAACACACCTACCCTTGACAGACTGTGGAAAGAGTGCCCGCACACAACCCTGAAGGCTCACGGCGACGCTGTTGGTCTGCCATCAGACGATGATATGGGCAACTCTGAAGTTGGTCATAACGCACTCGGCTGCGGACAGATATATTCTCAGGGCGCAAAGCTCGTTAACGAGTCTATCTCAAGCGGCAAGATGTTTGAGTCTGCAACATGGAAAAAGCTCGTTGCCAACGTTAAGGATAACGGCTCAACATTCCACTTCCTCGGACTTCTCTCCGACGGTAATGTTCATTCAAACATCGCGCACCTCAAAACTATGCTCGCACAGTGCAAGAAAGAGGGCGTTGCAAAGGTAAGATGCCACATCCTGCTCGACGGACGTGACGTTCCCGCAACAAGCGCACCTATCTATATCGAAGACCTTGAAAAGTGCATCGCAGAGCTCAACGACAGCACTTTCGATGCTCAGATCGCATCGGGCGGCGGAAGAATGAAGATCACAATGGACAGATATCAGGCTGACTGGGGTATGGTAAAGCTCGGCTGGGATACCCACGTTCACGGCATCGGCAGACAGTTCGGTACAGCTCTTGAGGCAGTTGAAGCACTGCGCGGCGAGACCGAGGCTATCGACCAGGACCTCCCTCCTTTCGTTATCGCAAAGGACGGCGAGCCAGTCGGCAAGGTATGCGACAACGACAGCGTTGTTCTGTTCAATTTCAGAGGCGACAGAGCACTCGAAATCTCTATGGCTTTCGACGGCAAGGACGATTTCAAGTTCTTTGACAGAGGCGCAGTTCCAAAGGTAATCTACGCAGGTATGCTCGAATATGACGGTGACCTCAAGATCCCTAATAACTACCTCGTTAACCCGCCTGAGATAAAGAACACTCTCTCCGAGGTTCTCGTAAACGCAGGACTCAATTCCTATGCTGTTTCCGAAACTCAGAAGTACGGTCACGTTACATATTTCTGGAACGGCAACCGCTCCGAGAAATTCTCCGAGGAGCTTGAAACCTGGAAAGAGATACCTTCCGATAACGTTTCGTTCGATCAGCGCCCCTGGATGAAGTCCGCAGAGATCACCGATGATATGATCGAGGCTATCAAGTCCCAGAAGTACGATTTCATCAGATGCAACTATCCTAACGGCGATATGGTAGGTCATACAGGCTCTATGGACGCAACACTCGTTGCTGTCGAGGCAGTTGACCTCGGTCTGACAAGACTGCTCAAAGTAGCAGAGGAGTATGACTGCACAGTTCTTATCACAGCAGACCATGGCAACGCAGACGAGATGCTCGAAAAGAACAAAAAGGGCGAGATAAACGTAAGAACCGCCCACTCTCTCAACAGAGTTCCGTTCTTTATCGTAAGCAAGGATAAGTACGAGATAATCGACGCAGAGTCCACCAAGTACGGTCTTGCAAACGTCGCTCCGACAGTCCTCAAGATCTTCGGCATCGAAGCACCTGACTGCTGGGAAGCATCTATGATATAACACAAAAATAAAAGCTGAGGTTTTCACGCCTCAGCTTTTTTTATGTCCGCTTTAAGTTGTGCGGCTAAATATAATGAACCGCAGATAAGTATCAGGTCATCAGGATACGCCGCCTGTAACGCCGCCACCTGTCCGCCCAGCGAATCGCCGCACACCTGCGCCTTTCCGCCCAGCGCGTTAATCCTGCCTGCAAGCTCCGCCCTGTCCAGCGCCCTGTCCGAGAACCCGTCCACCGTGAAAAACTCCTCCACAAACGGTATCAGCTTTTGCACCGCGCTGTCAATGTTCTTGTCGCGGCACATTCCGATAACCGCGTAACAGCGCCGCTTGCAGCTTTCCAGAACCTTTGCCAGCGCACCCAGCCCGTCAGGGTTGTGCGCACCGTCGAGAATCGTCAAAGGGCTCCTGCAAAGCACCTCCACCCGAGCAGGCAGCACCGCCTTTTCAATGCCGTATTCCACACTGCGCTGCGAAATGCCCAGCCTGCCGCCCAGCAGTTTGCAGCCCTCAATAACGCTCAAAGCGTTGGTTATCTGATGCCGCCCGCCCATCGACAGCGTGTAGCTCTGCCCGCAGTATTCAAACCGCGAGCCGAGACAATCCTCGCTCACAATTTTCACGCCCGACGCGTCAGGAATAACAAGCTCGCTGCCCTTTTCCAGCGCAGTTTCACTCACCACAGCCACCGCGTCACTCGGGTTGTTCGCGCTCAGCACGCACGGCACACCGCGCTTGATTATGCCAGCCTTCTGCGCCGCAATTTCAGCCACCGTTTCCCCGAGAATAGCCGTGTGGTCAAGGTCTATCGTCGTGATGACTGTCAGCAGGGGAGAAGCGATAACATTCGTGCAGTCCAGCAAACCGCCCAGCCCCGTCTCCAGAACCACAATGTCGCACGCGTGCTTTACAAAGTACAGAAACGCGATAGCCTGCGTTATCTCAAACTGCGAAAATGCGTCCTTTTCGGGCAAAGCCTCCACCGCCGCGCGCACCTTTTCAGCAATCTGCGCAAGCTCCGAGTCGGGAATGTCACACCCGTCAATGCGGATGCGGTCGTTGTAACGCAGAATGAACGGCGACGTAAAACAGCCTGTTTTCAAACCAGCCGCAATGAAAATGCGGTTAAACATCTCCGCCACAGAGCCTTTGCCGTTGGTGCCCGCAATGTGCACAAAATGCAGCTTTTCCTGCGGGTCACCCAGCGCTCCCAGCAAGCGCCTTATCCTGCCGAGGTCTTTCACAGGCTTCCCCGAGTGAGAAAAGCCGTTAATAAAATCCATTCCTGATTTTTCAGATGAGTATTCTACCATTTTATCTCCTTAAATCTGAACTTGTGATAAGTTCCAAATAATCAAAACAGGTTTTTTCTGTCCCAGAGTAACCGTTACCACGGTTACTCCCGAGAGAACAGCAAAGCTGTTCTCGGCTTTATTCTCGTAAAAAAAGGTGGCGGGTCGAGGGCAGAGTCCTCGTCGCTGACCGCAGTCAGCGAAATCTCCTACCTCGTGCGCTCCGCATGGGGTGAATTGCAAAATAGTCCAGCGGACTGTTTTGCAAGAGGGGACTGCCCTGCAAGAGAGGGCGTCCCCTTACCCTGTGGTAACGTCGGCGTCCTCAATCCGCGCGCAGAAGCGCGGATTGACTTACAAAGTTGTTTCTCTATTTTGGGGCTTTCCGCTAATTCCTGCACCGCCAAAGCGCCAAGAAATAGCCGTTTACATCTCGTCAATTATCGCTTTCAGCTCCGCCGCCGTCTCCGCGTTCACACCAGCCACCCGCGCAATCTCACCAGCACCAGCCGCCTTGAGCGCCTCTTTCGTCTTGAACGTCGTTATCAGCTTCGCCGCTTTTTTCTCGCCCACGCCGCGCACCTTGGTCAGCTCCAGCTGATAGGCGTTTTTGCGGTGCTTTTTCGCCTGATAGGTTATCGCGTAGCGGTGCACCTCGTCCTGAATCGCCGTCGCAAGATTGAACGCGCTGCGGTTTTTGGAAAGCGAAATCTCACCGCTGCCCGTCGCAACCGCCCTCGTCCTGTGCCGCGAGTCTTTCACAAGCCCGAACAGCGGACAGTTTATCCCCATCTTGCGCAGCATCGGCGCAACCGCGTTGACGTGACCCTTGCCGCCGTCGAGCAGTATCAGGTCGGGCATTATCGAAAAGCCCTCATCTGTCTTTGCAAAGTAGTTTTCAAACCGCCTGCGCAGTACCTCTTTCATGCACTCGTAATCGTTCTGCTCCTCAACGGTCTTTATCGAAAACCTCTTGTAGTATTTCTTGCAGGGTCGCCCGTTCTCGAAAACCACCATTCCCGCCACCATGTTCGTCGACGCAAGGTTTGAAATGTCGTAACATTCAATAAACCTCGGCGGCTTTTCAAGACCAAGCGCCTTTGAAAGCTCGTCAAGCGCCGTAACCTCGCGCTTTGTCCTGCCCGTGCGGTTTGAAATGTACTCCGCCGCGTTAGAACGAGCCAGCTCCGCCAAACGCACCAGCGCACCACGCTGCGGCACGAACAGCTTAACGTTGTGCCCTGCCTTTTGCGCAAGGTACTGCTCAACTATCTCGCGGTTTTCAAAATCCTCCGCAATAAGTATTTCCCTTACTATCTTCTCCTTGCCCGAATAATACTGCATCAGGAACTGTTCCAGCATCTGCGCGCTTTCAATTTTCTCGCCGAGAAAATGGTCAGACTTGTCAAACAAGCGCCCGCCGCGGTACATCAGCACGCTCGCGCACGCCATCTCCGCGTTCTGCGCAATGGCGATAATGTCCATGTCCTTTATCTTTTCGTCAACTATCTTCTGGCTCTCAGCGGCTTTGTTTATCGCGTTTATGCGGTCACGCAGCTTCGCAGCCTTTTCAAATTCAAGGTTCTCCGCAGCCTCGTTCATCTCCTCGGTCAAACGCTTCACCGAGTCCTCCGAACCGCTTGCAATAAACTCCACCGCCTGCTCAACGATAGCGTTGTATTCGCTCTGCGAAACCCTGCCCGTGCAAACGCCCATGCATAACTTGATGTGATGATTAAGACACGGTCTCTGCTTGCGGATATCCTGCGGAAACCTGCGCGAACAGGTCGGCAGCATAAACACCTTGTTTGCCTCCGTCACCGCCTGGCGCACCGCGAACGAGCTGGTGTACGGACCAATGTACCGCGCCCCGTCGTCCTCTTTCTGCAACGCCGCCTGCAAACGCGGGTACGGCTCGCTCGTCACCTTGATGTAGCTGTAACCCTTGTCGTCTTTGAGCATTATGTTGTATTTCGGCTTGTATTGCTTGATGAGCGAGCATTCCAGCACCAAAGCCTCAAACTCCGAGTCGGTCACGATAAATTCGTAATCGTACACGTTCGAGACCATCTTCCACACTTTCGGCAGGTGGTCCTGTCCCGCGCGGAAATAGGAGCTTACGCGGTTTTTCAGGTTCTTCGCCTTGCCAATGTAAATTATCTCTCGCGCATGGTTTTTCATAATGTAGCACCCCGGGGAAACGGTCAGCCTGTGCGTCTTGTCGCGCAAGTATTCTATCCTCGGGTTGTCCTTTTCGGTAATGTACAATGTCTATACTCCTTGTAAAAAAATAGCAAATAGATCTCATAAAATCAGAATTTGTGCTCGCGCGCACGGCGCTTGTCTGTCGCAAATAACTTGGAGTGGACAGAAACTTTTGTGTCGCTCCGGACTTTCATTTTGCGTGGTTTTGTTGTTTCAAATCCGCACTTGCTTTTAGATGTATGTCCGAATGGGGCAAACCGTTCGCAAGCGAACGCTCTGGGGCGACCGGAAAGCCCCCAAAACAAGCGCGCCGCCGCTGCGGCAAATTCCGATTTGTCATGCTTTCGGGAACACCGCAGTTATCCGCATCTCCCCGTCTTTCTGCTCTGCAAAGACCTCGCCGTCCATTTTCAGCATCAGCTGTCGGCAGATGTACAAACCAAGTCCGCTGCCCGACTTGCCCGACGCGTTCGAGCCGCGCCAGAAGCTGTCAAAAATGCTGAGCATCTCGCCCTCGGGCAGAGAGCAGCCGCTGTTCGCCACGCATACAAGGCGGCAGCCGTCCTCCTCGGTGACGCCGATGTGAATGTACTTTCCGTCACCGTACTTTATCGCGTTGTCCATAAGGTTTTTGAGCACCTCAACAGAGCGCTCGGGGTCACCCTTTATGATGCAGTCAATGTATTCGTCCACCGTAAACTCCGTGTGCCTGTCCGAAAGCACAGGGGAGTAGTGCTTTTGGATCTCGCCGATGACAGAGCCAAGATAGAACTCCGTAATGTTCACATCAAGCCGCATGAAATCCTCGCTCGCCGAACGCGTCAGCTGCGTCACGAATTTCTCAATGTCATCAGCGTTCTTGTCAATGCTCGCCGCAACCTCCGCCAGCTTTTCCTTGTCCGTGTAAAGCCCGCGCGACATCGCCTTTGAATACAGCTTTATCGCCGAAAGCGGCGTCTTTATGTCGTGTGAAATCGAAAGTACCAGCGTCTGCTTTTCTTTTAAAAGCTCCAGCTCGTGCTGCTTTTGCTCAATGATGTTCTCGCGCAGCATGTTCACGCCCCACACGAACTTGCCGAAATATCGGCTCTTGTTTTCTTCAAGCGGCTGCGTCAGCTTGCCCTTTGACAAATCGTAAGGCACGCTCGAAAAACGGTTGAACGGCTTAATCAGACTGTGCTTTGTGTAAAGTATCACCGCAAGAAATGCCAGCGTCATCACGCTCAGCGAAATGTTCATCACAAGCCGTGAACGGTCGCTCGAATCGCCCGCCGCGTTGTAGTCAAAACGGTAAAGCACCCCGCCTACCTCTTTTACATAGTAATCGCTGCCCGTGCTGTAAAAATTGCTGCCGCCGTCGTTCTTGACGACTTTTGTAACATATTCGCATGCCGAAAGGTCAGGCTCTTTTCCCTCGGAAACCGCACGGCAAAGCCTCTCCACTTCCACGCGGTAAGGTCTGCCCTTGTCCGTCTCCGTGTCCTCAAAAAGAATGTTCGACACCGCAAAAACCGCGCCGATTATCACCAGCGTTAGTATAAAAAGCAAATTGAATTTCTTCATACGAACTTGTACCCCACACCCCATACAGTCTGTATCCGCACAGGCTTCTTCGGGTTTTCCTCAATCTTTTCACGCAGCCACTTGACGTGCACCGTCAGCGTCTGCTGCTCCGAAAAGCTGTCGCTGCCCCAGATCTTGTTGAAAAGATATTCCTTTGTCAGCGTCTTGTTCGGGTTCTCCACAAGCAGCTGCAAAAGCTCGAATTCCTTGTTCGTAAGGTCTATCTTCTCGCCGTTTTTGTAAGCTATCTTCTCCGCCTTGTTGAGCTTCAAATCACCGCTGGTCACCTCGTCAAGCGAGTACCTGCGCTTGAAAATGCCAGCAATTTTCGCAAGCAGGATGTCAATGTCAAACGGCTTTTCAAGGTAATCGTCCGCGCCGATCATAAGCCCGTTGAGCTTGTCGTCCTTGCCGCCCTTTGCACTGAGGATAAATATCGGCGTGTCGCTTTGCTTTCTTATCCTGTCGCAAACAGCAAAGCCGTCCATTCCAGGCAGCATAACGTCCAAAAGCACCAAGCGTGCACCGTATTTTTCAAATATCGTCAGTGCCTTTTCACCGCTGTCCGCCACCGTCACCGCGTAACCCTCTGCCCGCAGAAAGTCGCTCATCAGCGTCGAAAGCTCCTTGTTGTCCTCTGTAATAAGTATATCTATCATAAACTCACCTCAATAAAGCATATTTATCCACTTTAAGAATAACATAGCCATAACCTCTTGTCAAGCCAAACACACAAAGCCCGACGGGACAACCTGTCACCGTCGGGTCTAAGTTCATATTTTAGATAAATCAGAATTTGCCGCAGCGGCGGCGCGCTTGGTTTGGGGGCTTTCCGGTCGCCCCCAAGCCCCTTCGGATGCAAACTTTATGGTTTGTTGAGAGCAAATGAAAGCCCGGAGCGACACAAAAGTTTCTGTCCATTCCAAGTTATTTGCGACAGACAAGCGTACCGCCGCTCCGCAGAGGATATCCCGTAAGGAATATCCTCTCGAGCGTGAAAGGACGTAAGTCGTTTCACGGTTGGTTACCAGCCCATCTCCATAAGCCAGTTGTTGAGAGTCCGCTCTCTGTCTCTGATGTTAGCACCCTCGCCGCAAACGCCAAGCTCCTTTTCGCCCTTTATCTCGCCGTCCACAATGAACATAACGCGCGAACACTTAGCCGCAACTCTCGCATCGTGAGTTACCATCATAATAGTCGTTCCCTCGTGGTTGAGGTCGCACAGCATCTGCATTACCTCGTCAGAGGACGAGCGGTTGAGCGCACCCGTCGGCTCGTCAGCGAAGATTATCTGCGGGTCGTTTATCATGCTGCGGCAAATGCACGCCCTCTGCAGCTGACCGCCCGAAACCTCGTTGATGTCGTTGCCTGCAATGCCGATAATGCCCATCTTGCGCATAAGCTGCTCACCCTGCTCGGTTATCTCCTTGCGTGAGCGCTTCTTGCTCTTTGCCTCTGTCGCTGGAAGAATGATGTTGTCAAGAATGTTCAGGTTCTTGAGCATGTGCATCTGCTGGAAGATAAAGCCCATCTTTTCAAGCCTTACGTTTGCCAGCTTTTTCTTTGGCAGCGAGGCGATGTTGTCACCGTCAAGCATTACCTGTCCCGAGGTCGCATCGTCCATTCCCGATGCCGTGTAAAGCAGAGTGGACTTGCCTGAACCCGACGGTCCCATTATTGCAACCATGTCGCCCTTGTTGATGCTGAAAGATACGTTGCGCAAAGCGTTGTTCTGCTTTTTGTTTGTGATATATGTCTTGCAGAGGTCTGTTACCTTAAGAATTGTCTGTGTAGCCATGATATTATCTCCTTTTCTCTTACTCTATGCTTGATGTCTGCTGTGCTGTTATCCTCTTTGTGTATGCCGCTGTGAGCCATACGCTGACAGCCATAAGTGCCATTATCGCAACTGGGTAGCCGATAGCAACTCTGAGTGTGTTCATCGAGTATGTGATGCCCTGACTAACACCCATGAAACCGAATATCGGTCCGCCGATAAGCATCGTCATAGGCTTTGCCAGCAGTCCCGAAATGACTGCGGAAATTACCGCCGTGATGATGAATCTCTTTGTGTGCAGCTTGATTATCTTGTTGTCCTTGAAGCCGATAGCCTTCATCGTTGCAACTTCGCTCGTCTCCTTGATTACCATTGAACGCTCCATAAGCACCGCTACCATTATTACGATAGCTGCCGAGAGGAACAGGAAGAAGAACTTTATCGTGTCAAATACAGGACCTACCGATGTGATGTCCTGTGCCTGCGTTGCACCTGTCTTTATGTCTGTAAGGTCAGGGAACAGCTCCTTTATCTTTTCCATGCGCTTCTCAACTTCCTTGTCGCTGGGGTCGTCGGTGAACAGTATCTGTCCGCCGAATGTGCCGTTTGAGAAATTGTAGTTGATGTCAAGGTCCTCGTGGAATCTGATGCCCTGTCCCATGTTGGTCATTGCCTCGTAGAAGCCCGAAATGATAAGGTCGTATTTCTTGTCGCCTATTGTAACTGTGATAGTGTCGCCAATATCTGCGCCGAGGTCATTTGCCGTGTTCGGCTGAATAGCTATTTCGTCCTTGTTCTGCGGTGCGCTGCCCTTGGTGTAGCTGTGCTCGCTTGCCTTGTTGTTTACGCCCTGCAGTGCGAGCTGCTTTGTGGTCTTTCCATTAAACTCCTGCTTGCAGGAGATAAATTCCTCTGCGAATACTCTTGCAGGTATACCATTGTCGGCAAGTGTCTGCTCCATTTTCTTGTATCTGTCTATGAGCATCTGTCTGCCGCTGCCGTCTTTGGTGTTATTATAGCTGTTGTCGCTGTCGCTGAATGCAACATCAGCGGGAACGCTGCCCAGCATTGAAAGCATCTGCTTGTTGTTGAGTGTGTCTGCGCAGATGTCAAGGAACTGTATCGGCAGCATCGTCAGCGCGAATACCACGATGATTATAAGGAATCTCTTTGGCGCGCTCATAACGTCGTTTGCCGCCATAAATGTCGTTGTTCCAAGTCTTGACTTTGAAAGTCTGAGGAAACCCTTCCTCTTGAATCTCTCGCCCGTCTGACCGTTTCTGATAGCGTCAACAGGGGAGAGCTTGTTGGTCTTTCTTGTGCAGATAAATGCGAACAGCATTATAACTGCGATAACTGCTATCGCGCAGATAATGTTTGTAAAGATGCTTCCGTCGTTGTCAACCATTACCGCATTTGACGAAATCTCGTTGAGCAGCTTTCCGAAAGGAATGCTCAGAACCGTTCCGATAACCGCACCCACTACCGAGATAGCAAGGTACTTTACAAGGTACTGGCTTCTTATCTTCATATTGCCAAGTCCGATAGCCTTCATAACGCCTATCTCTCTGAACTCCGAGGAGATAGTGAACGAAATTGTGAATCTTAAAACGATAAGTGCTACGGTTATCAGTATCGCACTTACTACCAACAGCAGCAGAGCGATTATCATATCAAAGATGTAAGATGATTTGATGAATTCTCTCTTTCCGCAGAAAGCGAAGCTCAGGTCTGATTCGTTGAGCGTGCTTACAATGTCGTCTGCGTGGTCTGTGCTTATCAGATAGAACTTGCCCGAAACGCCTCTCTTTTCAGCCTCGTCCATAAAAGGCTTTGCGTCCTCGTCGTTCATTATAATCCTGCCGTTGCCCATAAGAGCCGAGCCCATAGCCGCGTCGTAGAACTTGCCAGCGACCTTCAATTCCTTTTCCACGTCGCCCATCTTGAATATCAGCGTGTCGCCGACCTTGAAGCCGCCCTGCTCTTCAAATTTGTTTGCAACGATTACCTCGCCTTTTTTGACCTCGGTTACCTTGTTCTTGTTCTCGTCAAAATAGTTGAACTTTGTGCCGCCCATCGGCATAAGGTCTATCGTTGCTTTGAAATCTGTTCTCTTGCCGTCCGCAAAGGTTATGTTCTCAGAATCCATGTACCACATCGGCTCGTATTCTATCTTGGATATCTTGTCCATATCCTTTTCGAGCACCTGCTCAACAGTCTGCGTCTCAGTCCTGTTGTATGTCGCGCACATTACCTCTGGAATGCCCGCCTTTTCAAAGTAGTTGTCCAGCGATGACGTTACCGAAATCATGCTGTTTACGCTTCCCGATATGAACATTACCGAGATAATGATGAACAGAAGTATTATCGTGTTCATCGTCCTGCCTCGTTTGAGGTCTTTCTTTAAGATGTGAAAAAACATAAGCTGTCTCCTTTTCTCCCGCCTGAGTTTCTTTGTTCTGTTTATTTATTCTTTCTGAGCCTGTAAACTATAATTCCTGCAATGATTATTACCGCCGTGCCTGCGATCCACTTGACCGTCTGGCTCTTTATCTCCGAGCCGATTATCTGCGACGCGTCAACGAAATATCTCTCTGCCTGGTCGTGCCCGCAGTCAAGCGCCTTAGCAATGTCCTCAACTATCTCGGGCTTTTCGCTCTTTGCGAAAAGGTTGTGCTCCTCAATAGTCTCAACTACGAGCCTGCTCTGCTCGTTAGTGAGGTTTGCCTTCTGTGCAAGTCTTTCAATAAATGTAGTCTTTGTCATTTTGTCCGTCCCCTTTCATTTGTCGTGGTGAGGTGTCTCTCTTACTGTGACTACATTATAGCACGCCATTTATTAAATAATCCTTAAAAACCGCCGCGGTGCTCGCAACAGAGTATCCGCAAGGATACTCCCGTGAGCGTCCGTCAGGACGGTCAGCGTCGCATATCGGTCTGAGCAAACTGAAACCTTTGTGTCGCTCCGGGCTGTACTTAGTTATAGCTCTATGTATCCAATGGCGCAAAACCTGCGCATTTACTCTGATTCCGCACCTGCACGAACCTAACAGCCAAACAATTATTAAGAACATTCTTAATAAACTGTCACAAAGCCGCATTTCTATTTTTGGGGGCTTTCCGGTCGCCCCAAACCCTTCGGACATACATCTAAAAGCAAGTGCGGATTTGAAACAACAAAACCACGCAAAATGAACGCCCGGAGCGACACAAATGTTTCTGTCCACTCAAAGTTATTTGCGACGGACAAGCGCCGTGCGCGCGAGCACAAATTCTGATTTGTAGCCGTGCGCGCTTAGCACCACAAAAAAATAAAGCCCGCTATCTCTTAAGAACTTTCTTAAGAAATACAGGACTTTAGTCAAGTGCAATTTTCTCTCTATTCTATTTTTTTCTCTCTCTTAAATACTTTTTATAAAACCATTTCGTGAACCGCCGCGGCATTATCATCAACAAGCACTGCACACTGCACGGCACAAGCACATCTGTCAGCTTGCAGAACCCGCACCGCCTGAAATTCTTCCGCACCTTTATAAAAGCCTTGGTGCGCGCACGGCTCTTTCTCTGCCTGAACGTGTCCTCGTCAACTCGGTACCTCACCAGCGGCTCGGGAATGTTCTGCCCGTAGCAGTCGTTCATCAGCATCTTTACAATAAGGTCGTAATCCTCAAATTCCTCTGCGTCCGAGTATCCGCCCACCGCCAGCGCCGCCGATTTCTTGAACGCCACCGCCTGCCTGTTGAACGGGTTTCGCCGCTTCGCATACCGCAGTATGTCTCTGTGCAGAACAGGCACTCTTTTGAGCGCGATAGTCTCGCCCGTGTCCGAATCGAACTCCTCAACGAATGTGCCCGAAATAGCTAAATTCGGCTTTATCGCAAACAGCGTCATCTGCTTTAAGCATCTGTCCTCTTTGGAGATGTCGTCGCTGTCCATTCTCACAATGTATTCGCTCCTGCATTCCTGCATTCCCTTGTTCAGTGCCTGCCCGACGCTTATGTCGTCGCTCGCCGTCACAATGCGGAAAATGTCCTTGAACTCGTTCTGAAACGACTTTACAATGATGCGCAGCTCGTTGGTCAAGCCCTCTCTGCAAACCAGCACCAAGTCCGACGGCGGATAGCTCTGCATCAGCATCGACTCTAAGCATACGTTCAGGTTCTCGGGCAGCTCGCTTTTGCAAAGCACCATAAGCACGCTGTACGGCGACAGGGTGTACTTGCCAACTTTATATTCTTTTTTCGCCATATATTCCCCATCACCCCGATTTGAAATACAAGATATAGTATATTATATCACCTCTGCCTCAAAAAGTCAACACAAAAAGGGGATAGCAGTTCGCCGGCGAACGCTTTACCCCTTCGGGTATAAAACTTAATAATAAGATATGGACAACAAAAAAGGCTGCGCCCAAGCACAGCCTTTGTGAAAATATCAGAGTTTTGAGTATCCGAAACTGTTGATAAGCGCATCAACTTTCTGTCCAGCCTTGCAAAGCGGACAATCACTTGCAGGACAGGTGTTGTAATGCGGCAGGTCGTCGCCCTTGAACAGCGAGTGGATAGCCACACCGTCAGCCGTCTGCTCGATAGCCGAGAAAATAGAAGCCACACCAACAAGATGACCGTTGTAGTATTGCAGGCAGTCCTGCGCCCTGATGATGCTCTTTCCTGTCGACGCCGACGAGATAAGCAGCAGAACCTGCTTGCCCCATATCTTCTTCTGTGTGTTGTCACGGAAGATCATCTGGTTTACAGCGTTAAGCTCAGGTGTAACAACATTGATGTCAGAACCGCTGTTGATGCCTGCCTCGGAAAGACTCTGCGCAAGGAAAGCACCGAGTATCTCCGTGCCCTCAAGGCAAATGATAGTGTCAACGTGAGTAGATGTGTAGGTAGCCGCAAGCTGCTTAGCAGCCTCGCTTGCCATCTTCATGCTTGTCTTGATAGATGTCATATCAACGTAGTAGTTGACGTGCGAGTGGTTTGTAGCGTAGTGACCTGGGATAACAGCAATAGAAACCTTGCTGTCCGTGCGGCACTCAATAGTCTGAATACGATCTTCCATTATGAAAAACCCCCTTGGTTTCTGTATTATGTGTAGATAGTATACCACATTTTTAATATTATTTCAAGTATTTGAACATATTTTTTATTTTTTTGTGCGCGCGAGCACAAAAACAGGCGGAGTTCCCTCCGCCTGCAATCATCATATCTTCTTTTTGATCCCAGCCTTGTCCATCGTCATTCCCAGAGCAATGAATACCGCCGCGCTCGCAGCGATCTGGAATATGTTCGCAGGCGCGTCAAGGAAACCTGCTGGCAAAGAACCGTAAATAACAAGTCCGCTGTAAAGTCCGTAACCGCCAACGCAAAGTACCAACGCAGGCACCAGCGCAGTAAGGTTGCGCGCGCAAATCATCTTCGGCTTTTTCGCCGTGAATGCCAGAACCGTCAAACCCTTTATCGCAAACGTCGCAGGCACCCATATCCAGTAGCCCGAAACCGCGTCCGAAAGCGAGCCGCCGATAGCCGCCGCCGCAATCGCGTAAGGCTTTGGCAAAAGGCACGCCGCAATGAATATCACCGCGTCGCCAATGTGAATGTAACCCTTGGCAGTCGGAATGTGTACGAATGCCGTCACCGCAAATGTCATCGCCGCAAATATAGCCGCCAGCGTCAGCAGCCTTATGTTGACAGCCGAAGCTGTTTTTGTCTTGCCTGTGGTAGTCAATGTCATCATCTCCGTTCTTTGCAAGCGTTATTGACCTACCAAATTTCTATGAAATACTATACACCTACGCTTGATGATTGTCAAGCGATTACACAAAAAGTTAACACTTAGCTGTTCGCCTCAAACAGCCTCCACAGAATGACAAATACAAGTATGCAGAAATAAATCACTATCAATGGGTTTGTCATAACGCTCTTGAAGCTCAGCTTTTTCTCCTCGCCCTGCGGCGTGTCGTCGAATTTCGCAATGAACTTGTACTGCGTGCACCACATAAAGAAACCGAACAAACCAATGCATATCTCAATAAGGCTCAGCACGCCCTCGTTGTAAGGTATGCCCATCGCGTCAGCAAGGTCAGGGGAGTTTACAATAAGATTGTTCAAGCCGTGAATTATCACCGTCGGGATTATCGAACCGCACTTGAGCGCGATGACCGCGTAAATAAGACCTGTGCAGAACGCCGAAGCCGCCTGCGGAATGTTTCCGTGCATAAGTCCGAATGACAGCGCCGAAATAAGCACAGCCGCCGACTTGCTGTAAGGGCTGACCATTTTAATAATAAGTCCGCGGTAAATTATCTCCTCAAATACAGGCGCAAGTATGACAACATATGCCACCTGCATGATAACCGCCGCCACCGACGGATGCTTTATCGAGAAATCCGCCGTCGGCACAGATACGCCCACCGTGCTCAGCAGGTTCGTGAAAAACGCAATTATCGTCGATGAAATCATGTTGAACACAAAGCATGGCGACAGCCATTTAACGCCCGTCGCAGCACCCTTTTTGTCCACCCTGAAAATGCCCGACAGCTTTATCCTGAACGCAAACCGCGCAATAACCAGCGTCAGCAAAACCGTCGCCGCCGTAATGCTTATGTTCGCCGCCATCTCAAACGCCGTCGAGTTCGCAAGGTCTTTGTGCTCTTTGAAATAGCCCAGCACATCAGCCCAGCTCAGCGAAAACTTCCCGCTGAAAATAAAATATGCAATATAATAGTAAGTATAAACGAACAGCTTCGCAGAAAATTGATATATCAGCAAAAGTATGCCCAGCACCGCAATATCACGCGTGCGCTTCCTTTTGATGTCCTGCGGCTCAGCCTGAATCGTCTGTTCCAATTCTTTCACCTCTGTCAGTATAGTACACTAAATTATATTATACCATAAGTTATATGATAATTGCAAGGGCAAACTGTGATAACAATAAGTATTAATCGTCTGTAAATAAAATGTGCATATTTTATGATAGCACTTGATTTTTCTGCCAAGTGATATATAATAGTCTTAGCACTCAAAGCAAGCGAGTGCTAATTTGTTGAAATTCAAACGGAAAGGTGATATAAAAATGGAGACCAAGCAGTTCAAAGCGGAGTCCAAAAGGCTCCTTGATATGATGATAAACTCTATCTATACCCATAAGGAGATTTTCCTGCGCGAGCTTATCTCGAACGCCAGCGACGCTATCGACAAGCTCTATTTCAAATCGCTGACAGATACCTCTGTCGGAATGAACAAGTCGGATTTTGCGATAAACCTTGCAGTCGATAAGGAAAAGCGCACGCTGACCATTTCCGATAACGGCATCGGCATGACCGAGGAAGACCTCGAGAATAACCTCGGAACTATCGCAAATTCGGGCTCGTTTGCCTTCAAAAAGGAAAATGAGCTGGGGGACGATGTTGATATCATCGGTCAGTTCGGCGTTGGATTTTACTCGACATTCATGGTCGCAAAGCAGGTCAGCGTTGTAACAAAGGCTTACGGCAGCGAGCAGGCTTACGAGTGGAAGTCAAACGGTGTTGACGGCTACACGATAGAGCCGTGCGAAAAGCCCGACGGCGTGGGCACGACTATCACGCTGCAGCTGAAGGACGATACGGACGATGACAAGTATTCGACATACCTTGACGAGCATCAGATACAGTCGCTGGTAAAGAAGTATTCCGATTATATCAGATTCCCTATCAGAATGGAGATAGAGCATACACACTATCACGACGACAGCGACGAGCCTGAGGTACACAAGGCTATCGAAACGCTCAACTCTATGACTCCTATCTGGAAAAAGAATAAGAACGAGCTGACAGAAGAGGACTATAACAACTTCTACGTTGAAAAGTTCCTCGACTATGAGCCGCCTATCACACATATCCATTCAAAGAACGAGGGCATCTGCACCTACGACGCCCTGCTCTATGTCCCCGCAAGAGCGCCGTTTGATTACTATTCAAAGGACTATGAAAAAGGTCTGCAGCTCTATTCCAGCGGCGTTATGATCATGGATAAGTGCGCCGACCTGCTGCCTGATTATTTCAGCTTCGTAAAGGGCGTTGTCGACAGCGAAGACCTGTCGCTCAATATCTCCCGTGAGCTGCTCCAGCACGACAGACAGCTCAAAATGATTGAAAAGAACCTCGAAAAAGCCATCAAGAACGAGCTGAAAAAGCTGCTCAAAAACGACAGGGAAAAGTACGAAAAGTTCTTTAAAGTATTCGGTCTGCAGTTCAAGTTCGGCATCTACCAGTCCTACGGCGCAGCAAACGAAATGCTGCAGGATCTGCTGATGTTCCCGTCCTCTTTCGAGGGCAAGAATGTCACCCTCGACGAGTATGTCGAGAGAATGAAGGAAGACCAGAAGCATATCTATTATGCCTGCGGCGAAAGCAAGGAGCGTATCGAAATGCTCCCGCAGCTTGAAAAGGTCAAGGAAAAAGGCTATGAGGTGCTCTACTGCACACAGGATATCGACGAGTTCTGCCTCAAAGTCCTGATGAAATATAAGGATAAGGAGTTCAAGTCAATCTCCGATGCCGACCTCGACCTCGATACCGAGGAAGAAAAGGAGCAGGCAAAGAAGCTCGACGAGGAGAATAAGGATATGTTCGCCTTTATGCAGCAGGCGATCTCCGATAAGGTCAAGACAGTAAGGCTTTCCAAGAAATTAAAGAGCCACCCTGTCTGCTTGTCGTCCGACGGCGGACCGATCACGATCGAAATGGAAAAGGTGCTCAACGCAATGCCGCAGAACAACGAAAAGGTCAAGGCGGAAAAAGCGCTCGAGATCAACCCCGAGCACCCTATCTTTGCAAAGCTCAAAACGCTGTTTGAAAGCGATAAGGATAAGCTCACCGATTATACCAAGCTGCTGTATGACCAGGCTCTGCTTATCGAGGGACTGAGCATCGAAGACCCCGTCGAGTTCGCAAACCTCGTCTGCGGACTGATGTGCTAACCAACCGTGAAACAGCCTGCGCAGTTTCACGCTCGAAACGCAAGAATATAGAAGCAAGAGGCAAGAGTATTTCTTGCCTCTTTTGTTTTCGCACCCGAATGTGATAATTTCTTATCAAACTTATAGATTTGCACCCGAATGGGGCAAACCGTTTGCAAGCAAACGCTCTGGGGGCGACCGGAAAGTCCCCGAAATAAAAACCGCCTGACTTATGCCAAGCGGTTATTTCCCGTTCAATCGTTTTTCTTCGGTTTCTTTAGCCTCATTTAATTTTATGAATTCTTCGTATGCCTCGACGACCTCAGGAGGAGCATCATTTCGAATACCTCTTCCATTCTGCAAAGGATAAACAGCATATGGTTTAATTTTATTAAACAATTCTAATTCTCTGCCTCGCATTATACTACGCATATTATGCACCTGCACTCAAGTTTTCAGTTGCGTTTGCCGCCTGCTTTCGCCATTATTCTATCACGCCCGCCCGCCATTGTCAATAGTTTCCCGCCGCCACGGCGGCGGACAAGCGAACCGCCGCGGCGGCGCGGCGGGATTGAGGTTATGAAAGTGATATAAATAACAAAATATTGATATAACGAAAGGTTGATATATGTTAAAATAAGAACAATCTAAAAACAGGAGGGACTTGCATGAAAAAGTTTGAAGGATATATCCACGGCATAGATCTCGGCGGCTGGCTGTCGCAGTGTGATTATTCCCAGGATAGGCTTGAAAATTTCATCAAGCGTGAGGATATTGAGAAGATAAAGAGCTGGGGTCTTGACCACGTCAGAGTCCCCGTTGACTATAATATTTTCCAGAGCGACGACGGCAGCTTTATCGAGTCGGGCTTTGGTTACGTTCAAAGATGTATCGACTGGTGTGGCGAGTTCGGTCTTAATATGATCCTCGACCTGCACAAGACCAAGGGTTTTTCGTTTGATAAAGCCCACGGCGAAAAGAACTTTTTCAACGACGCTGACCTTCAGCAGTCGTTCTACGACCTGTGGGAAGAGTTCTCAAAGCGTTATGTGAAATATCAGGACAGGCTCGTTTTCGAGCTGCTCAACGAGGTCACCGACAAGGACTTCCTCGACGAGTGGAACCGCATTTCTAACGAAGCTGTAAAAGTCATCAGAAAGTACAGCAAGGATATTAAAATTATCATCGGCAGCTACTGGAACAATTCCCTCGACGCAATGAAAGACCTTGCGCCGCCGGCTGACGAGAATATCGTTTACACATTCCATTGCTACGACCCGCTTATTTTCACCCACCAGGGCGCTTATTGGGTAGATGAGATGCCTCGCGATTTCAGACTTGCTTACCCCGGAAAAATCGCGGACTACACCGCAAAGTATAACGAGATTGGTCTTGACAAGCTCTGCGATTTTGCACACATCACCGTTGACGAGGTCGGCGCAAAGTACTTTGAGGAGCGCTTTGACGAGGCTAAGCGCGTTGCCGAAGAAAGAAACGTTGCAGTCTACTGCGGCGAGTACGGCGTTATCAATCTTGCTGAACCGCAGGACACGCTCAGGTGGTACAAGGACATCACCTCTGCGTTCGACAAGTTCGGTTTCGGCAGGGCAGCGTGGAGCTACAAGGAAATGGACTACGGCATCAGCGACGCTCACATGGACAGCGTTCGCGACGAGCTGCTGAAGCTTCTTTAATACAAACTGCCAAGGCGGAGCGGTATGCTCCGCCTTAAATTATGCTCTTAATATTCTGTTTTTGATGAAAATGCTTTCGATTCTTCCTGCTATTTTGCAATATCCTTTAACCCGTCCATGACATTCGTTTTTAAGGCAGCGTCTTACGGCTGTCCGTTCTGTGGGTGGGCGATTGCTTGCCAAGCAATCGGCTTTCACTAAGTTTGCGAGTAAAAGTCGGAAAGCCTCGTAATACCCCTTTTTCTTGCTTTTTGCACACTACGCTTTATTCCTCGGATATGGCGGCAAGGCTTTGTAGAAAGAGCACGCTCAACACTCTTTCACATCACCGTCGCACCGCAAAGCGCACGGTCTGCAAGGAACGTTTGTTCTCTTATTATTTTCTTCATAATAGCACATATGTTCGGTTTTGTCAAGAGCGCGGCGACGAAATCTGCGATTTGAACAGTTTGGGAGTTCGGTTTTGTGCAAATCTTCTGAATATGACTCGTTTGAAAATCCTTTTGGTGTAGCAGCGAGCCGCGGTCGAGCTGCGTGGTGCTCGTGCCTGCCGCGCGCTCAAAATATTGAGATGGCGCTGCGAAAAAAGATAGGTGAAGGGAAATGAGGCTAATTTTGCTTCGCAAAATCAAATGGGGAGAAACCGTTAGTTAAATTCAAATGAACGCCCGGAGCGATACAATGAATGGTCGCAGTTCGCTCAAACTGATATGCGACGCTGACCGTCCTAAAGGACGCCCACGGGAGTATCCTTGCGGATACTCTGTTGCGCGACCGCCGCTGCGTCTTAAATAGGAATGTCATGGACGGGAAATGTCAAAGGATATCAAGAAAAAAACGAATACGGAAAAATTCAAAGGCGAGCATCTGTACAATTACATGGACTGTTTCAGCGTGGCGGCAACTGTCCAAATTTTCTCCCCACAAACATTTTGCTTTGTGTTATACTGCAAAAAACGACACAAAGGGGGAGTTCGTAATGAATAACACAAACAACACTCGCGAAAGCAGAACAGAAGAAAAACGCGGCTGCCTTGCGCTTGCGCCGACGGGAGAGCGCCTTATCGCATCGCTCTCGGTGCTGGGCTGGCTGACGTTTCTTATCAAGTTCGCTATCGTGTGAGAGCGCAAAAAAAGGAGCTGCCCTTTTCGGACAACTCCTTTTGTGTTATTTGTTCAGATTATCAAGCGAGCTGAGGTCGATATTTGAGGTGTCGATACCGTCCATATCGCCCGAACCGAGATTTTCAGGCTCGGAATAGCTCTGCTGAGCAGGCTGCTGCGGCTGCTGATACTGTGGCTGGTACTGCGGCTGATATTGCGGCTGGTACTGAGCCTGTGGCTGCTGTGCCTGTGGCTGCTGGTAGGACTGGTCATAGGACTGGTCGTACTGCTGCTGGGGCTGTTCATATACAGGCTGCTGTGGCTGCTGGTACTGCTCCTGCTGAGGCTGAGCCTGCTGTTCGGGCTGAGCCTGAGTCTGCTGGTTGGCAAACATATTTTTGCCGGGGCAGCTGGATGGAACAGGGTAGCCGAACATTGCGTGCAGGGTAGCGATGTAATCAGCGTCGACTTTAACCTTTTTAGCAACGGTAGTAACTGCACGCTGGTTGTTTCTCGCGTTGGTAACGCGGGTGTGGGTAACGTGCAGATAGTTCTCGGTGTAGAACTTGCTGTGGCAGTAGCTTACTGAATAGAACGTGTTGAGCGCGCCCATCTTCGGAAGCAGCGGCTGCAGCGAGAACAGGCTGTCGATGTCGTTCTTGAAGATGTTTTTGAACGACTGTTCACCGTTCGGATTTCCCGGGTACGGGTCAACAAATTTGAATGCAAGTGCAGGCTTATCGGTGATAGCCCAGTCGTTATCCTGCTCGATGAACGGAGTACCTGCTCTGGCGCCGACGATCGCAAGTGCGGGAGCGAACATCAGAAGCAGTTCACCGAACCATACTATCCAAAGGAAAACGCCCTTGACGTTTTCGGAATTTTTACTGCTTGAGCTTGAGAATGAGCTTCTTGAAGAACGGGTAGTCCAGCGTCCGTACTCATTGATATTTTTAATATCGCTGAACAGTGCGCCCGGATGAACGAGCAGATAACCTACGGTGTGCTTAGGAAGGTTGCGGTAGGTATACAGAAAATCGTAAGCATTTTTGCCCTTTGTGGCAAGGACAGAGGCTTTTATTTCGTCGGCATTGGAGCCTAAAACGTCGTCGAGACCGTTCTCGAGACCGAGGAGCTTGGTTCCCTCGTCATCTCTCCAAGCGGAAACGTTTCCCTCTCTTGTTGAAGCGATATACGCAGCGACATCTTCGTCTATCTCGTTTTCGTTAATACCGATAAAGAATGATGAAGCATCGGTCTTTTTGAGGTAGTCGTAATAGTGGTCTTTATAGTCTTTGTCGACATAGATGCACCAATGGAAAAGGTAAACGAACAGCATTGCGATAAGTGCTGCGAGTATCGCGAGCATCGGGTAGCGTATCTTGTATATCTTTACAAAGAGTGCGCCGATTCCGCCGATAGCTGCGCCGAAACCGATGGTGATAAGTACACAAAGATAGATTATCGGGATAACAGCCTGTAAAACAACGTACAGCCATGACAGCAGGCAGCCTGCAAGGAGCATGGAGACGAACATCAGGATAAATCCCACGAATGAGAATGTGTTGGACGGCTTATAAGTCTGAGCCTGTCGCATATGATCTCCCCCTGTTTTGATTAGAATAGTTGACGAATTACAACGTTAAATATTATAGCACAACAAAAAAGCCAAATCAAGAGGAAAAATTAAAAAATATACTAATTTATCGCCGCTGTAGCGGCGCAATTCGATTGGGGCTTTCCGCTAATATTGCGCCACCCAAGCCCCTTCGGACATACATCTATAAATTTGTACGGGTCTATAAGTTGGCGTTGCTCTCAAATGAATGCCCGGAGCGACACAAAGGTTAAGTTCTCTCAAACCAATATGCGACAGACAAGCGTGGTGCACGCTGTGCACCACGAAAACAGCCGACAAAGCGGGTGCAATGTCGGCGTATTTTCGGCTATTATGGTAATGAAAATGAAGATATCTTCTTATTGGGGTGCGTGCATTTTGCCTTACTTGGTATTGTCAAGCTCGGAGATTATCTGTATAAAGGAATCTACATCGGTAAAGTCCTTATAGACAGAGGCAAATCTCACATAAGCCACGAGGTCGAGCTTTTTCAGCCCGTGCAGCACCATATCTCCGATCTCACTTGTGGTGGTCTCGGTCTGCATTTTATTTGCGTATGTATTTTCAATGTCGTCAACGAGTGCGGTCACCTGCTCGACGCTGACAGGGCGCTTTTTGATAGCGTTCTGCAAGCCCTTGATGAGCTTTGCTCTGTCAAACGGTTCAAACGAGCCGTCCTTTTTATAGACCATAAGCATCGGCTTTTCAACGACTTCATAAGTGGTGAAGCGCTTGCCGCAGCTGGTACATTCACGTCTTCTGCGCTTTTTGCCCTCGCTTGGACGGGAGTCGATGACTTTTGTGTCTTCAAAACCGCAAAACGGACATTTCATAGCAATTTCTCCTATTCTGTCTGAGTAACATAACTGTCCATTTAGCATTATAGCACACTTTTTTTCAAATTGCAAGCTATTTGTACAAAAAAATTCTCTTTAAGGGTGAAAAACTCGGGATTTTACGTTTGTGCGTGTGGTGAAAACTGCGCAGAAACGCTGATTTGCAGGTGTTAAGCGCTGCGATATATTTTTCAAACTGTACAAAAAATCTGCCCTGATGTGCGGTTTTCGGGCAGCAAAAAGGGAGAGGCGATGCTCTCCCTTATATTAATGTATCCTTGGGGTCAGGTGCGCTGTGCCAGCAGCATCTGCCTGATTTCGTACTTATGCTTTGTTGCAAGTCCGCCTCTGATATGTCTTTCGCGTTTGTTTTCCTCAAGTATCGCCTTTGCCTGCTTGTAGAGCTGCGGCGAGACGGTTTTCAGCCGTTCGGTAAGGTCTTTGTGCACGGTCGATTTGCTGATGCCGAAGGCTGCGGCGGTGGAACGAACGGTGGCTTTTGTGCTTATCATATGCTGTGCAAGCAGCACGCACCGCTGGTTTTCCGACTTATCCATAATTCTCACTCCAATACACTTTTTTGTAATAAAGTATATGCGGTGAGAGCGAGGATATTACTGAATTTTAGAGCGCTGCTGTACAAATGCTTGTACAGTTATCCGCCGATATATTCAAAGCGTTTGAAGGTTTTTCCGTCGCGCTCGACGGTCTCGTTCCACATTGAGACTGGGCGCACCCAGAGGTCGCCGCTGCCGTAGAGGGCGCGGTAGACCACCATTTCCTCGAGGGATTCGGAGTGCTTTGCGACGCCGATGACCTCGTACATATTGCCTTTGAAGTGGCGGTATTTGCCAGGTTTTATGTCCATAGTTCTGCTCCTTTACTTTGTGAAAAACGCAAAGAGTTTTTGTTTGATGTCGGGTGCTTCGTCGTAGACTGCGTGACCGTAGCCGTCGTAGATACACAGCTCGGCGCGTGTTTTTTCGGCGATGTCGCGGGAGTCCTGCGGGCTGAAAACGGCGTCCTCGCTGCCTGCGATAATGAGGGTCGGGCAGGTGATGGTATCAAGTTTATCGTAGACATCAAAGCTGAGGATGCCTTTTGTAAGGGTAACGAAGCGGTCGATGTCCTGCGGGGTGCTGCCGTCAAGCGAGGCGATAATGGCGTCCTTGAAGCGCTCGAAAAAGGCGGGCGTATAGACGGCTTTTGCAAAGGCGAGGGACATTGCGTCGATGTCGCCGCTGCTTGCGAGGTCGAGGAATGTATTGAACATTTTTGCGGCGCGCTCGCTGATTCGGCTGGTGGTTGACGCGAGGAAAAGCTTTTGCACGAGGTCGGGGCGTTTGACGGCGAGGGTCTGCGCGGTCATTCCGCCCATTGAGACGCCGAAGACGCAGGCGTTTTTGATGCCGAGGATATCGAGTGCGGCGGCGGTATCGTTGGCGAGGTCGTTGATGTTATAGCCGTCTTTCAGCGGCGGGCGCCTGTCAAAGACGTAGGTTGTGAACTGCTGGGCGAACATATTATACGAGCAGGCGACCAGCTCGGCGAGGGTATTCATGGGTTTTGTATAGATGCCGGGCAGCATTACGAAAGGCGTTTTGCCGCTGCCGAAGGAGAAATAGTCCATTGAAAAGCTATCGGTGGTGATATTTGAGGTGGTGGTGTGCATAGTGTCCTCCTTGTGTTTATTAAGCTGAATATACCACATTTTTCGGGATTTTTCAATAGCTATTGTCGGGCGGCGGTGCGCGAAATTGTTACGAATATATAAAAATCGAGATTTTTGAAAAAAGTGCTTGACAAACGCTCTTGCTTAGTGTATAATAAATTAGTCGCTACGGGAAACATGGCGGTATAGCTCAGTTGGCTAGAGCACTTGGTTCATACCCAGGGTGTCACCGGTTCAAGTCCAGTTACCGCTACCACAAATTCCCGTAGCTTTTTGGCCCGTTGGTCAAGTGGTTAAGACTCCGCCCTTTCACGGCGGCATCATGGGTTCAAATCCCGTACGGGTCACCAAACTTAAACGAAGGCGAACACTCATCAAGGGTGTTCGTCTTTTTTATGCTCTCGTTCAGCTCATCAAGGCGGACACACTTTTCGCCGTCCTTGTAGTTGAACAGAACAACGATTTTATCATCATAGACGTGAACACTGTTTATGAAAATATCAATGAGCCGTTGTTTCTGTTCCTCATTTTTGAGGTCGGTCTTAGCAAAATTCATAATCCACGCTTCAATCTGTTCTTTTGATAATATCGGGCGGACTATCTGTTCTTTCGCTATCTCTATCTCGATACGCTCCTGCTCATCTTCAAGACGTTCAAGCTCTGCTTTAGTGGACTTGGTGACAAGCCCTGCCTTTACAGCTTTCATAACATTTGCTATTTCTTTCTTGTTCTGTTTGAGCTGCTTTCTAAGAACAGGAAGCTGTACGCTTTCGGTGCTCTGCATTGAGTAGCAAGTATCAACAATTCGTTTTATCAGTGACTTATCCTTGAAAATCTGCATTATAAGTTTGAGCACTCCGTTTTCAAGGACATTCTTTTTAATTGTTTTCTTATGACATCTCTTTTTCTTGGCGCTCATGCACTGATAGTAGCGGTAGCGGCTGCCGTCTCTGCCTGTGCCGCTGATACCTGCCATTGTGTCACCACAGCAGCCGCAGAATATTTTTCCTGTCAGGAGATACTTTTCTTCAACAGTTTTGAACGAAGCTGCTTTATGCTTGTTTACTGCCAAACGCTTCTGACACCTTTCAAAGATTTCCTCTGAGATAAGCGGCGGTATGGCTTCTGTATTTACGATTTCTCTGAATGTGTATTCACCGAGATAACGACGATTTTTCAAAAGCCAGTTGATGAAATGATATGTAAACTTTCTGCCATTGTTAGTGATACCCTTACTGTTAAGATCATCAACAATAGAGCGTATCGGCTCGCCGTCGGCATAGCGTTCAAATATATCAATCACTAATGGGGCAGTCACAGGGTCTTTTTTAAAGCGCTTGTCCTTGTCAATAGAATAGCCGAAAGTTACGGCACCGCCGTTAAACGTGCCTTTTATGGCGTTTTCTGTCATTCCTCTGCCTGTCTTCTGCGCCAAATCCTTGATATAGTATTCCGAAAAGCCCTCAAAGATAGATTCCATTAACTTTCCTTCGGGAGAATCGTCAATAGGCTCAGTAGCAGATATTACAGAAACGCCGTTTTTATTGAGCTTCGACTTATAAATAACACTGTCGTATTTATCACGGCTGAAACGGTCAATTTTCCAAACGATAACAACATCAAACTCACCTCGTGCGCTGTCGGTTATCATTTGTTGGAACTCTGGGCGGTTGTCGGCTCTCTTGCCTGAAATAGCTCTGTCAGCATATGATTTTATGACTGTGTACCCTTTACGCTCGGCGAAAGCCATACATTCACGGAGCTGTCCCTCAATACTTTCTTCTCTTTGATTATCCGAAGAATACCGAGCGTATATTACAGCTTTCATATAGTTCACTCCTTTTTCTTGGTTTGATTTTTTTCGATTGTAGCACAAAAATCTGCTGCGGTCAATTTGCATTTAAACCAAACTTGATTTTAGCGTGCTAAAGTGTTTTGTAGCGTCTTTTACAAATGTAATATGCTGTTTTTATGCTGTTTCCACAAGTGCAAAAGAAAAAACTGCTCGTTTATGAGTAGAAAGGATTTATTGTGCATTTTTTTGTCACCTCCCCAATTTTTTTGTTTTCCCCCCTCATAAAATAAATAGGACCTGCCGAACAGGCAGGTCAATAATAAAACAGGAACAAAAATACCCTTTACAGCTAAGTGCCGTAAAGGGTATATCTTTATACGAATCATTCTCCTTTAGTTTATGATTAGTGTACTTCTGGTGCATTTGCCTTGAAGTAATCTTCGGTTACGAATTTGAATGTAACGGTTCTTTCTGAGTTAGGAATGTACTCCACGAAGTCATTTGCGCCTGGAGTATCGTTGTCTTTGTATTCAACGAATGTGAATGTTACAGTTGAACCGTTGATTGTGTAATCAAGAGGTTTACAGTTTGAAGGGAACGGAAACATTGGATCATCTTTTGTCTTGTATTCTATGTCCCTGTATTTCCAAACGATGCCGATTTCATCGTTTCCCTCAGTGTAATAGCCGTCTTTCGGGAGTTCCATCAAAAAACCTTCAATGCTATGGTTTACATTATTGTTGTCGACAATCACAACATAGGCTGCTGTTTCAGTAGCGTATCTAATCTGAAGCCACATATTTGCATCTTCGCTGTATGCGTAGTACGGCTTGTCAATTTCAAAATTGTCTGTATCAACGATTACAGCATCTTTATCAACAGTTGATTCAGGCTCGCTTGAATCGGCTGGCTTAGTGGTGGTGACGCTCTCTGTTTCAGCTGCGGAAGAAGCTGCTGCGCTTGATTCTTCCTTGCTGCTTTCTTCGCTCTGTGATATGGAACTGTCTTTAGACTTTTGGCTGCTCTTGCTGCTGTTCTCGGAGCTGCCGCAAGCGGTCATTGAAGCCGCCATAGCGAGCGATAGGCAAAGTACAAGTATTCTTTTTTTCATAGTTATCATTCTCCTTTTTTACAGGCAAACATTAAGATATCTTGCCATATGTGTATTTGAAAAGGAAATTATTCATTTCTTTTTCTTCTATCAGCTGTTCCTTGCTGTTGTATATCTTATAATCTCCTCTGTCCGAGGTCTGTTTGTATCCGCCGTCATCGTAATACTCATAAGTATATGTACCTCTGCCGTCCTTTACAACATGACCTTTTTCATCGAACTCTGATATAAATACTACATCTCCGCTGCCGGTCAGTTGTGTTTCTTTGGATAATACTCCGTTTTCATATTCTCTTGTGTAGCTTGTCTGAATACTGCTGCCTCGGTATAATTCTTCCTTTATGCAGTTTCCTTCATTGTCATACTCATATGTTGTATAATAACTTGCTCTATCAGGGGTGTCGGACTCATATTCTAATTGCTTTATGACATTTCCCACATCATCAAACTCATATTTGTATAATGTAAGTTTTTCCAGTCCTTGACCTGTTAATCTATCGTAAGACACTTTTCTCAGTTCTTTATCATATTCATAAAGTCTATCTTCTTTTTTCTCTTCAAAATACGGTGCTGACGCTTTGTATTGCCAACAGATATAGTTGCCTGTTTCGGAATCAAGCTCGTATTTATAGACCGTATAATTACCGACCTTATCACCCTCATTGCCCCAGTTTTCAACCTTCAAAAGCACCTCATCACTTGTTTGTTTTTTGACTTTTTTCTTATCATTGCTTTCTTGTGAGGAAGAATCAGCTTGACTATTGCTTTCCGATGTGTTTCCGCTGTTTGGCTTGCTTTCAGACGAGCTTTCCGATACAGCAGAGCTGCTTTCTTTTTTGGCACTTGTTCTGCTGCTCTCGGCGGTGCTGCTGTCGCCGCAAGCAGACATTGAAGCTGCCATAACGAGCGAAAGGCAAAGTACAAGTAATCTCTTTTTCATAGGCATCTTTCTCCTTTAAGATTTTTAATCAATGCTGAAAGCCTGTTGCTAACACAAATAACGGTATATCAATTCTTTAAAAATTACCTATTATACATATACTTAATACACAGATTATTATATCACAAAATAAAATGAATTACAATAGTTTTATGATAATTTGTGGAGGATTTTTTAATATGGAGTTGAATTATACGCTTATAGGTTCAAGAATAAAGAAGATACGCAAGTCTCAAAATCTCACGCAGGAAAGGCTTTCGGAAATGGCAGGGATTAGTCCTCAGCATATGAGCCAGATTGAGAGTGCTAAAACAAAGCTCTCGCTGCCGACACTTGTAAATATATGCAATTCCCTGAACGTTTCGGCGGATAAGATACTTTGTGACGTGCTTTCAGCCGATAATGCGGAGCAGATAGGCGCCGATATAGCAGAAACCTTTAAGGACTGCACCGCCGATGAGGTATATTTGATGCTTGCTGTTGCGGACAGCGTGAAGCGTAGTATAAGAACAAAAAGGATCAAGCTAAGCCACGATTAAGCGGCTTAGCTTGATTTGGTTTTACAAAGTAAACTGATAAAAACAGATGTGACCTCGATTACGTCCGTTTTTGGCTATATTGCACAAAATGATGTTTATGGATTTTCTCCTCATAAATGAGGATTCGTCATTTTGAAAAATCTGATAAATGAGCAGATTTTCCTAAAGCCCGTAAATATGCGATTTTTTGTTGTATTGCGAATTGTAAAATATTACTTTTTATGGTACAATAAAACCATAGAAAGCTTTCTTATACTAAACCGCACCGCATAACACCATATGCGGTGCGGTAAGAAAGGAGTGAAAAAAATGAGTAAGAAAAACGGTAAAATCCCCCCTGCGGTAGATAACAGTGATGACAAAAAAACTGTTATTAAATCTTATATTATCGTGATTATTCCTGTAACGCTTAATCTTAAAGCAAACCTCAAGGAATCTGAAACTGAAATCATAGTACCTGATTCTGTCAAAATCGAAATAATTAACAATGATATAAGTAATGGCATAGTTGCACCTGATTACATTGATGTTGAATCCTATGTTTACAAGCCGAGAATAGTATTGATTGCTCATAAAAATGCAGACATTAAGATTGATGATAAAAACACTAAAGTAATCGTCGTTCCGAAAACAACGAGAATTATTCCTATTAAAATTACAATAGGAAGATTATCCAACAGCAGAGTTGCAGACGGATACTTAATGGGTGAGAAAATCAATTACAATTCTGATAACAGTGGTAACGAGGAAAGAGAATTAGCATTATCTGCTTAATTCAAACGCGTTACAAAAGGGAGTGCAGAGGGGCGCAAGCCCCTTTGCCACTTATGACTTATGGAGCGTAGCAGAATAAGTCTTAAGCGCAAGACTTATTGCATAGGTAATCTTTACATCATGCAAGAAAGGAGAGTTCAAGCATGGCAAGCGTGAAGTGGGACGGCGGGAAATACAAAGGTGCTTCGGAAGCAAAAGCACATTTTCGGCATAACGAGACCGAACAGCGCAAGCAGACTGGTGAGCATAGCAACAAGGACATAGACAGAAGCCGCACAGCTATGAATTTTTCTGTAATAGGTCGGAGCTATGCAAACCGCTGCAAGATGTATGATGAAGCAATAGCAGACGCAGCAACACACAGCAAACGAAAGATGCGTGCAGATGCGGTCACTTGTCTTGGACTTTGCACATATGCGCCTGCGGAGTTGCCCGAAGAAAAGTGTGCTGAATGGTTCATAAAGGTTCACAGCATAATGGTTGATATGTTCGGAGTTGAAAATGTAATAGATACAGATGTACACTTTGATGAAGTACACGAATATTACGATTCCGAACAGGACGAGATTGTACGCTCTCGTGTACACGCTCATACGAATGTTATACCACGCACAAAAGACGGGCGTTTATGCTGCAAAGAAATATACACACGCTCAAACTGTGTGAAGCTCAATGGTCTTATTGAGGATATGACGCAGAAAGATTACGGCATACAGTTTCAGACGGGCGCTAAAACCAAAGGAACAAAAACTGTAGAACAGTTGAAAGCAGACACTCTGAAAGCTGCACTTGAAGAAGAACAGCGAGCAAGAGAACACAGACACGAGCTTGTTACTAAAAACGCAGAACTTAATAAACGCAACTCTGCTTTATGTGACGAACTGAAAGCACAAGAAGTAAGACTTGCAAAAGCAAAAGAATCCGTTGAAGAAATCGAAAAAACAATTACAAGAAAACAACGCTCTTTTGAATTTGACAAAAAAGAGCATGAAAAGATGATGAAATTACGCTCGGAAGAATTAAAACGTCATCTTGAAAAAATCAAAATTTTACAAGCAGAATACGAAAGAGCATTGGAAACAGCGCAAGAGGTATTATTAACAATAAAAGATGAAGCAAAAAGAAATGCTCTTGAAAAGCGTATTGATGATAGTATGCGTAAAAGAGCCGAGCTTACAGCAGAACTTAATGATTACGTTGATTATATCAAAATGCAGCACAAGAACAACGATAGAGGATTTTCATTATAATAGAAAGAAGGTAGATAACGATGAATGCCGAAAACGATAATGATAAAAAAGAAATTGAGATTTCTAATCATATCATTAAATCGGTGGCAAAAGCACTTTTGCCTGAAATACAGAAGTTTTACATTAATAATAAATCATCATCCACAAAAGAAATGAACGATGAAAATAGTAAGGTCAAGCCAGCGGCTTGACCTTATTTTTTACAGATAAATAACGATGCCGAAAGTATTTCCGATAATCAAATACTCGCATATATTTACAAACGGGTCAGCTTTTGGATACTCGCAGATGGCGTTGATACGCTGTTTGCGAGTTTTCTTTTTTTCTTTTTTTTCCAACCACTGCGCAACCACTGAGGTTTGGCAGGGCAAATATGTTCATCACAGGGCGGTGGCTCTGTTTTTTTATGCCTCGTGGGCACCTGAGAAAGGCAGTTCATAACACTTGCGTTGAAATGACGGAAAGAAGGAATATTGTTTTCTGACTACTCACGGATATTACCCCACGCCTATTTTGCTTTACACATCATCGTCTATCTCGTCATCGTAGCTTTCCTCTAATTCCTCATCGAAATTAAAGTCCTGGTCAAAGGCTTTGCCCATTTTCTGTTCAAACTCTTCCAATTGAGTCTGCATTCGCTGGTTTGCATCCCTGATCAAATCGGGCAGAGAATCAACCTTGTCGGTGAGGGCTTCGATTTCTATGAGATTTACACAGCCATCAAACGCATCATCGCCAATGTAGTTTACCTTCTCGGGAATGGCGATCCTCTCAAGACTGGTGCAGTTGTAAAAAGCAGCATTGCCAATGTAGGTGAGCGTATTGGGCATGCTCACGTTGCTGAGACAACTGCACCCTGCAAAAGCGTTATGACCTATTTCCATAACTCCATATGGAAGTATGACAGAACAGATCTGATCGCAGTTCTCAAAGGCACCATCTGCGATAACTCTTACCCTGTCCGGCACGGTGACTTGAGAATCAGTACCTCTGTACTCCAGCAGGATATCGCCTAAGATGACAAAGTCGCCGCGGTATTCTTTGAGCCAGGCAGTGTCTTTGAGCACTGCCTCGTCAAGAAAGTATGGCGTATCGCAGTAGATGTGTTTAAGCTTTCTGCAGTTAGAGAAGATGTTTTTCTCGAGCAGCATAACATCGCCGGGAAAGACGACCATTTCAAGGTCAATGCAGTTCGCAAATGCATTTTTGTCGATATCCAGACCTTGATACCCAACATTGTCGGGGAGAATGATGCGGGCAATGCCAACGCAGTCCTTAAATGCCTCCTCTCCAATACGGACAGTACCTCTCGGCAGAATGACAGTACTACTATCATCCGGTTCCAATATGTACTTTGTGATTGTAATGCAGCCAGATGAATCGGTTGTGATCTCAAATCCCATAGTGAATCCTCCTTATTGTTTCAGTCCGTTACTTATACAAAGGTATGTGCGCTGCCTTTCGGCAAAAGGGCATAATATACCCAAGAGTAATTTGTATTATAGCACACGAAAAATCTGTTGTAAACAGTTACTGTGAGCTTTTTTTAGTTTTTTGAAACATTACTCAAAAGTCCAAAATTTTGTACTTGAGATGGCGGCACCTTGATATATCATTTTGCAGTCCAAGACAAAATGATTTCTGCGGGAATGATATTCAAATTATAAAGATATGAAAATGACCCTGCCAGGACATTGATATAATCCCAGCAGGGTCTGATTTGTTATTAAAACATTTAATTTGCAGCCGCGGCTCTTGATATCTTATCGACGGTGTCGTCTGACACAGCACCTGTGCCGCCGAAAACATAGATACAGTTAAGTTCTTTTGCTTTGAGGTAGGCGGTCTGCTCGTCGCTGAGGCTGTTTGCTGTCAGGAAAAGCGGAGCAGCTTTCTTTGCTGCGAGAACGCCGCCTGCGAGCGCATCGGGGAAGTTCAGTCCTGTTGCGACGCACATAACCTTGCCTGTGAGCGTTGATGCAAATTTCTTATTGACCTCGATACAGGTGGAATATCTGTTTGCGCCCCATATTCTTGCAGCAGTCTTTAGTCCGACTGCAGAAGCAGCCTTGTTCAGCATATCGTTTGAGATAACACCCTCGCCTCCGATGACGTATGCGTTCTTGACCTTGCCTTTTATCGTTTCGAGATAGGCGGCGGTATCAGCATTGAGTTCGCCGTCTTTCGTGAGGTAGATTATCGGGGCATTTTTGAGCGCGGCTATGGGGCTGACAGAGAGCGCGTCAGCGTAGTTCAATCCGTAAACGAAGATAATCTCTGTCGGGTTATCGTTGAGCTTTTCAGCGATGGCGGTCGCCGTGCCAAAACGAGTTTTGCCTGCGATACGCTCTGTTGTGAGTCCCATATTTTGCAGGGATTTTTCAACGTCAGCGCTTACCGCGCCTTCGCCGCCGAGGATGATGACCTTTTCTGCTTTGAGACGTTTTATCTCATCGGCAGTTGAAGTATCGAGTGCCTTGGTGTTTGTCAGCAGGATAGGCGCATCGAGCTTTTTTGCAAGCGGCACACCTGCGAGCGCGTCGGCGTAGTTCATGCCGTTTGCGAGAATGACAGTTTTCGCAGTGGTATAGCTTGTCTGCGAGATAACTGCGGCTGTGCCGAATCTGTTATCTCCCGCGAGTCTTGAATTGTAAACGTAGTTTTCGGTTTCGGTCTTTCCGCACTGCGAACACTTGCGGGTCAACGTACCCTTGCTTGTCTCGGTCGCTTGCTTTGAAACAGTCCATTCGCTCCACTTGTGACCTGTTGCCTTTATGGTCTCGGTCTTTGTTTTTCCGCAGACCGAGCAGGTGTAAGTCCTTACGCCGTCCTGCGTGCAGGTCGGTTGTTTGGTTATCTCGCTTTTTGAGAAATTGTGCTCGTGCAGAGTGCCTATTTCAAACGGCTGTATCGAATAGAACACAGGGGAGCTGTTGTTTGTAACATACCACCTTATGCAGCCGTCGGAGCAGAGTATCGGTTCACAGTCGGAGAGTCGGGCATTCATCTTGCCCTCTGCCGAGCACTTGTTGCCTTGCCCGTCGATAAGCATAGCCTTTACGCAATAGGTGTTTTTCTGTGTGTCTTGTTCTTCCCAAAGCACAGCGAAAAGGTCGTCGCTGACTTTGACAAGCTGCGGTGTGCCTGCACGGACAGTAGATTTGCTGTCAAACTTCGTGAGGCTGGTTTCCCTTGTTAAGTATTCTCTCCTATCCGAATTCTTGGCGAGAGATTTGACTGTGACATTTCTGACCGAGTCGTCCTTGCCTACGTCTCTTGTGTATGCTATGAGCATAGTGTCTGCTGAAAGCGCAAAGTCTCCCAAAGCGATGCCGGTATAGTTTACATGGACATCGTCTGTTTCATTGAATTTATTTGCGCTTATAGGGATAAACACACCGACATTAGTAAGTTCATCGCCGTCGTTCATCACCGTCACCGTGATGCCTCTTGTCGAGAGCACCTGATCGTTAAACATCATATTGTTGCCCTCGGCATGATCGGCACGGTAGACACAAGTTCCGTCATTTGCGATGAACTGGTTGAACGAGTGGCTGACGTAACCTGTTGTCAGGTTATAGACCTCATACTGCGACTGGATGACTTTCATCGTAGCTTTGTCGAGTATAAACGTCATATTTGCCTGATGGCATGTGCCGCCTCCGTCTGGATACATCTCGTGGCAGGTGTGGATATATATTTTTCCGTTTATCTCGGTGAATCTGCACGAGCCTGCATCGAACGGGGTAGTAGTGTTTGCGCCTTTGACGCTGACGTGGTCTTTTTTCTTCCAGTCCTTTGTGTAGCGTGTTATGCGCAGTACCTCGACATCGTTTTTCGCATTCGGGTTTTTCTGACCTGTGACAACATAGTTGTAGTCGATGCTGAAATAGATGCCGCCGAACAGAGGAAGCTCGGGTTTTACAGAGTAGGTCGCAAGCAACTTGGAAGCACCTGCCGCATACTTTTCGACGGTTATTTTTGAACCGATGTACTCGGCTCTCCAAAGGTTCTTAGAGCTGTCCTCGTACAGATACGAACCGTTGACTGATGACCAGATGTCATAGTCGTTGTATGATGCATCGGTGCTTTTTGCGCCGCTGCTTTTTATCTTGCTGTCGGGGTAAACGAGCTTGCTGTTGTCGGTGACAGTGACCTTGCAGGTCGCCTTTATCCCTCCTTGTGTCTTAGCGGTGATAGTTGCCGTTCCAACTCCTGTTGCGCTGATTTTTCCTTCGCTGTTAACGCTTGCAACTTTCGTGTCGCTGCTTGACCATTCAAACCTATCGCCGAGTCTGCTGTCGGTCGAGGCGGTGAGCTGGTATGTATCGGAGACTTTAAGGCTGACTGCCGATGTACTCATCGTAACTTTGGTCGGGTGCTTCCACGGTATCACTTCAAGGTAGAAGCTGTTAGTTTCGTGCTGGTCGATGACCACGATGTTTTCACCAACGCTGCACAGCGCAAATGCGTGGCTGAGGTTGTTGTATTCGCTGACGGTGCTGCCTTTGCTGTCATATTCTTTAAGGGTATTGTTATTTGTATATATGACGAGTGAGTCGTAAAGCTCGCAGTAAGCTGCCCTCGTGCCAAATGACCAGATGTCCTTTCCGTCTTTTTCAATATCCTCGATATCTGGTCTTAGCACAGTGTACATTGGTGTCAGAGTCTGTGCTGTGAGGTCAAGTGAGTTTGAATCAAGACAATAAACGGTGTTGTTGTTATAGACAAGATATTTGCCGCCGAGCAGGTCGCTGGACTTGTTGCGGTCATAGAAATAATTCTGATAAAGCATACTTATGCATTTATTGTTGACGGTGATGTCTTTGCTTGTGACGGTCGCTGCGAAAAGCCCTGTCATATCGTGGTGATATCCCCAGTACAAATAATCATAGTATCCTTCGTAGTAAAGATAGCCCTTTTTTTCATCGTAGCCTGTGAAGCGGTATATCGCGTTCTCCATTGATGTTTCACAAATCAGCTTGCCTGCGCTGGTGAGCTTTGATAACTTGGAGTTTGCGCAGACGAAGATATTTCCGCTTGTGTCTGCACCGACAGCGCTGACCTGGCTGCTGTAAGGCAGCGTCGAGAGCAGCTTTTTAGCGTCAAGGTCGTAAACAAAGATGCTGTAAACGTAAGTCCGTGATGTCTTGTCATAATGGCTGCCCGCTGTGTAGAGCTTTGAGCCGCTGACATAGCTGGTCGTCAGCTGGTCGCCGCTTGCAGCTGAAAAGTCATAGACGGTCGTTGTTTTGCCGTTTGCGGCGCTGATGAGATACAGCTTTGAATTGTTAAGGACATACACGCCGTTATTCTTGTCGTTTCCGAAGATGCCGTAGCTTCTGTCGGTGGCAGAGAAGGGCAGCAGCGCAGCCGAATCGAGCTTGTATGCGCCGCTTCTGGGGTAACCCTCTGGGTCAGTTGAGTCAAGAAGTATATACTTTATGCCCGTTGTGTAACCATATTGTTCAGCTTCGGTATCTTTATAGCATTTGAAGCTGAAGCTCGGGTCGATAGTTTCATAACCGTTTGAACCCGAGATATAGCCTATTGCATAGTTACCCACTGATGTGATGTTTTTGGACAGGGTGAGATTTTTTAGGCTTGTACAGTCATAGAATGCGGCTTCTCCGATAGCAGTCACGCTGTCGGGGATATTTATACTCGTCAGAGCCGTACAGCCGCTGAATAAACCATTTTCTATACGTTTAAGCGTAGATGGCAGCTTGACGGTTTTGAGGGAGGTGTTATTAGCAAAAGTGTATCCGCCAAACTCGGTGACAGAATCGGGCAGGCTTATCGAGGTCAGGGAAGTGCAGCGGAAGAACGCATAGGAGCCTATTGAGGTCAGGTTGTTGGGGAGCGTAACAGAGGTCAGCTTGCTGCAATCCATGAACGCATATTTTCCGATACTTTTGACTGTGCCGGGAAGGCTTACTGATGTTTTTGACACGGGACAGAGCAAAATCTTGGTCTTGTTCTTATCGTACAGTAAGCCGTCAGCTGTGCAGTAGTTCTTGTTAGCGCTCGCAACGGTGACGTTCGACAGGTTGCTGCAGTTGTAGAAAGCATAGTCCTCAATGCTTGTGACGCTTGCGGGTATGCTGACAGAGGTCAGTCTGCTGCATTTATAAAACGTAAAACCGTAGATTTTCGTTATGCTTGAAGGTACGGTCACAGAAGTGACATAGCTGTAATTAAAAGCATATGGGCAGATGATTCTTACGGTGTTCGGCAGGGTTACTGCGCCTGATGACCTGCACTCAATAAGACACCCTGCAAGGATAACGTTATCACCTGCGTTGTATTGATTCGTGAGCCATTTGGTATTTACAAAAGCGCTTGGTTCAACCATTTCCAGTGTGTTTGGTGCACTTATGCTTGAAAGTGCTGTGCAGTCGCTAAAAGCATAATTGTCTATCTTTTTGACACCGCTTTTGAGCGTTACGCTTGTAAGTGATGTACAGCCGCGAAAAGCGGCATATCCTATCGTTGTTATGCTTCCGCCGACAGTCACGCTTTTGAGCGTGGTGTTTTCGCTGAATGAAAAGTCGCCGACCGCCGTGACGGTTTTGCCGTCGAGCTTTTCGGGCAAGGTGAGCGTTGTCGCCTTGCCTGTATATTCTGTTATTTCTATTGTGCCGTCCTCAAGCGTATCATATTTATAATCGCCCGATGTTGTTTCGGCACTTGCTGTGATGCTCACGCTCTGCGAAAAAGCATCCTGCGGCAGCGCCGCCGCAGAGCCAAGCAGCATACATACCGCCATCAATGCGGACAGTATCCTTTTCTTCATATTAAGACCTCCTGTATATTACGAGTGCATTGAGTGCAGAATAATGCAACATTTCCTATGCTTATGCCCAGACGCATATTATTTCTAAGTCCATTGAATGAATCGTTTCTCACATCATATTTCGCGAGCTGCGTAAGCAGCTTCTTTTAAATAACTTGTTTTAACAACGCTCTTACCGCCGAAAACATAAAACATATTTGGCTTTCTTGATTTTATCAATTCGTCTTCCCATGAACCAAGCACTTCACTTGCTAAAATCAGAGGAACTGCTTTCCTTGCAGCGAGAACGCCGCCTGCGAGTGCATCGGGGAAATTAGTACCTGTTGCAATACAGAGTTCTTTACCTGTGAGTACAGATGCAAACGCAAGGTTGACTTCAATGCAGGTGGAGTATCTGCTCGAGCCGTATATGCGTTTGGCAGATTTAAGTCCAAGTGCATCAATTGCCTTGTTCATCATGCTTTTTGAAATCACACCCTCGCCGCCGATGACGTATACGTTTTTGACCTTGCCTTTTATCTTTTCAAGATATGCGGCGGTATCTTCGTTGAGCTCGCCGTCTTGCGTAAGGTAGATTATCGGTGCTTTTTTGAGCGCGGCAACAGGGCTGACAGAAAGTGCGTCGGCATAACCCAGACCATACACGAAGAATACTTCTGTCGGGTTATCGTTAAGTTTTTCTGCGATAGCGGTCGCCGTGCCGAAACGAGTTTTGCCTGCGATACGCTCTGTTGTGAGTCCCATATTTTGCAGGGATTTTTCGACATCAGCGCTTATTGCGCCTTCGCCACCGAGGATAATTACATTTTCAGCCTTGAGCCTCTTGATTTCTTCGGCTGTTGTCGCATCAAGTTTGTTGGTGTTTGTCAGCAGTATCGGTGCATTCAGCTTGTTTGCAAGCGGCACACCTGCGAGCGCATCGGCGTAGTTCATACCGTATGCGAGGATAACGGTTTTAGCGGTTGTAAACTCGGCTTTTGATATCTCGGCTGCTGTTTTGAATCTATTGCTGCCCGCGAGACGGGTGACTGGCGTAACATATTCAGGTTCGGTTTCCGGTTCTTTGTCTAGGTATTTAACATTGATAGTAAATGTTTTTTTGCCGTAGTAGCTTCCTTCTTCTAGGCCATTGACAGTCAAGGTCGTTTTAGGTTTTTTATCGTTAAAAGCGTCATAGTCGATGTTTGCTTCATAATCATAACTATCTGCAAGTTTCTTATTGCCGTGCATAACAGTTATTTTTGGCCATACAACATTGATCCCTGAATAAACAATAACTTCATTTGAGGACAACGTGATCGAGACATCAGAACTTGTAATGCTTGTCCTTTTAAATGGCGTTCCCGGAGGTTCGGTGCCGTCGAATATGATGCCGGTTTCCGGATACTTGTCTGTGTTCTTGTCAAGATTAAGTTTGTTGACCTGTTCCTGAGTAAGCGTGATCATATCGAGATACTTTTTATCCAGAACTTTTTGCTTGACCATTTCGATTATTGAAGCTTGATTTGAACGACCAAAAACAACAGGATCATATTTTCCTCCGTGGATACTCTGGTAATCTGCGATCCACACTTTTGAGTCCCCGTTATAGGAATAAAGCATGTTCATGTTCTTATATGTGATATTCTTTACGATGTATTTATTATTATCCCAGTCATAATCATAGGTGATGATAGGCATTCTTACATCGGTTAAGAGTATTTTTGCGTGAGGGTGCTCGCTGTATTTGGTTCCCTTTTCAAATCCATTATTGCTTATATATCTTCCGTCAACCCAGACATTGTTGTAGTGCGGTAAAATCACAGCGTCTGCATCCTCGCACGGCTTGTAAATATAAGTGTATCCGCTGGGTCTTACTCTCGCCCAGACGTTATCCTTGATGCATTCGTTAAGCTGTTCACTGGTAAAGTCGTACTTGTTTTTAAGTTCGGCAGTATAATTAGGGGACCCTGCGTATGCAACATTTATTTTGTACAGGTTTTCCAAAGTCAGATCTTTATTGAGATCAAGAATTTTTATGTCTTCTTTTTTTACCTGCATACCGGGGTAACTGCTTGCGCCGCCATAGGTCTTGGTCTTCCCGTTAAGAGTTATTTCAACTATGTAGTGGTAGAAATCATCCCATTTGTATTCTGCGGAACTGTTGAGCCTTTGTGCAATGGTCACCATTTGTGAAGGCCATGTGATGGATGTTCCGTAAATAGGATACAGCATAGAGGAAAGCAGGTTTCCGCCGTTTTCATAGTGATAAGGTGTCTCAAAACTAAACATATAATCATGGTATCCTATCCAATAAATGAATGCATATTTGATGCGCCCGTTTATATTATCCGAGAAATCACCCAGCGCAGCTGAAGGCGAATACAGGCTTATCTGATCTTTGGCTTTCTGGATATTGTCCAGCGTTTCAAAGAAATCACCCGACTTGCTTTTATATCTATCTATCAGGTAGTCAGGAGCATCCTTGCATTTTGGCACTGTTACCTTGACATTTGTATGTCCTATTCTGTCGTGATAATTATCTACAAGGTAAAGATCTCCGCCATCTGTATTGATTCCCGAGAAAATATAACCACCGTTAACACGACCGGCTGTTATACTCTCATATTCTATATCTTCAAAGACATAGCTGGTAGCTGATATCCCGCAAAAGTATTTTACATTTTCTTCGTCGGAGACTTGCGCATACTTTGACGATAGGTCTTCAAACGAGAATGAACACGGATCGGGATTGTCTGTCTTGACAAAGAAAAAGTTGTTAAAGGGTGCAAGCAGCGGTGTGACCTCATAAGAATAGTCGGTGACGCTTGCAGCTGATACTGTAAAGTTGTTGAACAGACCGTCTGGCAATACTGACGACAGCGTAAATATCAGCATTGCTGCGGTGATAGTTGACAGCAGTTTTTTCTTCATATCAAAACCTCCAATTTAAATAGGTTATTTTGAGTATACCACATTTTACAATTATTTTCTATGAAAAACCGCACAAAAAAGCCTGCGGTTTCTTGTGCAGTTTTTCAGCAAGAGGGCAGCGGAAAGTGCGGTGCCGCAGAGAACAAGGCTTATTGCATTTTATCAAGCTCGCACAAGGCAAGGCTCTTTATCTGCCAGATAGCATCATCGGCAGTCATTTCACCTCTGAGGACTCCGAAAAGAAAAGGTGAGAGATATTCCAGCAGCTTTGGCAGGTATTCTGAAATGAAGTCATCTGTCATACAATAATAATTTGAGCTCCAGAATTTATAGAATACTTTCGCTGAAACGGTGATATTGCGATCGTCGCGATCATCCATGAATATTCTTGGAGTATATGCCGTAAAATATCCTTTTATTGTTTCTGTGGTGATGCGATGTTCGTCAAAGGTATGGGCATTGATGTAATTGAGCAGCTTGTAAAGCTCGTCGATGTACTCGCTGTTTGTGCAGATATCAGCGCCGATAGAATTATAGCTGACTCTTACATCGGCTGTGCTTTCGTAAAAGTTCACTTGCCCCTGCAAAAATCCGCCTGGAACGATATCACTCATGATTACAAAGCTCACGATTGGACTTTCGTTATCGGAATTCATTTTACAGGCGATATGGTACCTTTGAAGATATCTGTAAAACCGCTCTGATACGGTTTGCTTATCTTTTATAACAAATTCTTTTAGGACGGGTACGGGATAGTCATTGACAGGTATCCTGATCTTGGCGCGGTCGTAGCGTGTCTCGCCTTCTTCAAATCTAGAATTTTGTATATCCGCTTGTGAAGCAAACCGCAAACGGTGCTCTTTGAGTAATTCCTCTGCGGTTTTTTCACATTTGAAAAACGCATTTACCGATATTTTATGACTATACTCTTTTTTCTTGCTGTTTTCTATGTCAGACAGTTCTATCTTTACAAATTCATTCTTGCAGCAAGGTATGTCGCCGAGACTGTCGTGAGCATAGTCGACCTCATCTGCTCCGAGAAATACTTTATCGATATGACACAACTTTTCCCGTTTGTCAAAATAGAACCATATATACCTTATATCCGAACACTGAACGAGCTTGTAAAGTTCCCATATCGTGTCGGAAATGATTTCGTCGGGTCTGCATATATTATCGTTGATGTTCATAAGCTCACGCTCCTTTTTGTTTTGTTCTATTGCGTCAGCGTATCACGTAAAAATCTTTTATTCAAACAGCTCTTTCAGCTCATCGGGCAGGGGAGCTGTGAGCAGGTCAAGGGTAGCCTGCTCCTCCTGCGTCAGCTCGCCTTTTTCGGCTCTTGCACGGAAATCAGCAAGCTTTGCGTCGGCGATAAAGGCGTCAGTCTCGGTCATTTCGCCTGGATTGTCATGTAGTTCATACAGCAGTTTTTCCGGCATTGCTTCTCTGCCCGGGTGGCGCAGCTTGCGCAGAGCGATAGCCTCGTAGTCCATTACCATTGGTGCGGGTATGTGCATTTCAAGGGCGGTCGATTCATATGACCTTCTCACGCCGTCGGTCAGACCGAACCGCTTTTCAAGCACCTCGCGTTCGGTTTTTGAGAGCGTTTCAAGTGCCGTGTCAACAGCAGGTTTGAGGGTATCGTACCTGCGGTAAAGGTCAAGGCGTATGTCGCCGAAAATCATATTGACGAGCAGGGTGCAGCCGACTCTTCCTTCGGGCATCATAGAGCAATCCTTGAAAAGCATCTCAAAGATGCGGTTGATGTCGTCCTCGTTGAAATCGCCGAGGGTGAGCGTTTTTTCGTCGAAGCTGTCCTTTGATATATCTACATCGGTCATATCTTCACAGGCACAGTTGAGCGCAAAGGCACGGACAAATTCGTACTTTTCCTTGTCGATGATACAATCGGGAGCGCCAAGCTCGACAACTTTCTCGATGCGCCTTGCACGGACAAAGGTGTTGTATACTTCCTGCTTTCCGCCGAGGCGCTGCTGCGCAAGCTTGCACAGGGTTTTTCCTTGGGTTTTGTCGCCGTCGTATCCTCCGAAAAACAACTCCCACACCTCGCGGAGCTGTACGGCATAGCCGTTGTCAAAGCAGGACTCAAAGTCAGGTTCGCAGTAAACGTCCTTTTCGATATCGGCGTAGTATTCGCCTATCGCTTCGAGGGCGTCGCAGTAGAAAGCGGCATCGTCGGCTATCTTTTCAGCCGTGTCAAAGTCCCAGTTCATACGGCACTTGATAAAGCGCGGGTTTATGCCCGTTTCCTCAGGCTCGACGTCCCAGCCTTTGATGATAAGTGTGCCTGTTTCGTCGGTGTTATTGAACATATCATTTACAATGCTGTGTACCATAAGAATACTTCCTTTCTGTCTCGGGTCATTGAGGTTGAATGATTGGGGATAGCGGTGAGTTACACCGCAAATCCCACTTTCTTTTCGTCTTCATCTGTGAAGCCGAGTGATACAGCCTTGAAATCTTCGGGCTTGAGCAGACACATTTCATCTGCGTTCAGACCCTTGTCATTGTCAGAGTTAAGGATGCGCTCTGACTGCCTGATGACAGCCTGCTCAAGAAACGACCTGACATAACGTCCGTTGCCGTAGTTTGCGTGAGCAGATGCCTCGGTGAATATTTCAAGACACGTTTTGAGCGCGTCCTCGGAGAGCGTGTACTCTCTTTTTTTGGCGTGCAGCTTGAGAATGCCAAGCAGCTCGTCAGGTGTGTAGTCGGGGAAGTTAAGGTGGAAGGCTATACGGCTGCGCAGACCCTCGTTCTGCTCTAAAAACAGCTTCATTTTGTCTGGGTAGCCTGCGAAGATGACTATCACTTTGTCGCGGTAGTTTTCCATAAGCTGCGTGATAGTGTTGATAGCCTCTGCGCCGTATGTGTTGCTGTCATCGACCAGCGAATAAGCCTCGTCGATGAACAGAACGCCGCCCTCGGCTTCTCTGAATTTGTCTTCAACTATCTTGGCTGTCCAGCCGACATATTTGCCTACAAGGTCCTGCCTGCCGCACTCGACCAGCTTGCCTGACTTGATGACGTCTTCCTCTTTGAGAATCTGCGCCAGCAGTCTTGCAAAGGTGGTCTTGGCAGTTCCGGGGTTACCGGAGAACAGCATATTGAGCGATGCAGCCTCGGTTTTTAGCCCCATCTGCTCCCGCAGACATCTGATCTTGCCTGCGGCGATTATCTTATCGAGCATTGCTTTTGCGTCGGTAAGACCTACCATCTCTTTAAGCTCCTCATATGGCTTGTCCTGCGTTTCGGTGATGGTCACCTGATAGCAGTCCTGTTTTTTGTAAGCCTTGTAGATGTGGTTTTTCAGACCGTCGCCGTACCAGTTGTTGTATGATGTGTAGATGTCGGTAACGGTGAACGAGTCGTTTTTCGGCAGGTATTCAAGCACCTCGCTGATGTCGTCGGGCTTGATGTCCGACTTTTCGGCAAGGTCAGCAAGATAAGCCTGCGCCTGCTTGAGCGTGCCCGAGCCTTCGGTCAGCTGTATGATGTCGGCTTTGGAAATGACGCTGCCAACAGCGTCGGCGTTTTTGACCGATTTGCCCATTATCTCGACAAAGATGAAAAGCGTATCCTTTTTCATCTCTTCAAGTATCTGACCTGTGACCTTGGTGAACTCGTGGAAGTCGCTGGCGAAACGCCCCATTCCCGAGTCGCTGCACAGCTCAAGTATGATGATACCGCCCTCGGAAGCCGTGATGTGCTGGCGGTATCTTTCATCACGGTATGTACCCTTTCTGAAATCTCTGAATATTGACAGTCTGTTTGAGCGCAGTCTGCCGTTGCTGGAAAGCGCCCTTACGAGCAGCTCATACATATCTCTTGCGCCGCCCCAGTCGCCCGCGCTGATGTAATAGTGTACGGGGTGTCCGAAATATGCCTTGGCGTTTTGGGCGGAGTAGATGCGCTTCAGCTCATCCTTGAAGCTCTTTGAGGCGAGTATCCTTTCAGCTTGCTTTTTGCACTCGCGCTCGTTCAGTTTCGGCATGTCTATAACCTGCTCTGACCACTTGTACGGCAGGGGGTCAAAAATGCCTGCATTGCGGTAGTCAATTTTGAGCTTAGTCAGCACTCGTCTGCCGCTGCCATAATCGGTGTTTTCAACATTGCGCTTGAACTCATCGACCGTGACTTCGTGCGAGCGATGGATAACGCAGTCGGTGAAGATTTTGCGCAGGGTTTGTGAGATGACGTTTTCGTCTAAGCTGCCGACTTTTGCGGCAACATAGACCATTATCGTGCCCTCGTCACGAGCGGTGATATAATAGAGGATATCCTCTTTTTCGGCGTAGTCGTTGAAGAACTTGTCGTTGAGGCTTTCAAGCGTGCCAGAGGAGTAGTTCATCTCAAAGGCGCTTCTGGTTCTGTACATTTTTGATGCTTTTTCGGGGTCGAAGTTTTTCCAGCGAAGTTCGTAAGATAAGTAGATCATAGTTTTCCCTCCATAATTTTACTGTGGTTTGGTTGTTGTGTGAATGATTGGGTTATGCTCTGCTTGAAACTACCTTGTCGATAAGACCGTAGTTAAGAGCGTCGCCCGCGGTCAGCCAGTTGTCGCGCTCGCAGTCCCGTGCGAGTTTCTTTGCGGTCTTGCCGCAGTTTTCAGCCATTATCGCGTAAATATTCTCGCGAATTTTCAGGATATGCTCGGCGGCTATCTGCACATCGCTTGCCTGACCGTTTGCCGCACCCAGCGGCTGATGAATCATTATCTCGGCGTTTGGCAGAGCAAAGCACTTGCCCTTTGTGCCGCCTGAAAGCAGGAACGCTCCCATGCTCGCAGCCAAACCTACGCAGATGGTGGACACATCGCACTTGATGTATTTCATCGTGTCGTAGATAGCCATGCCTGCCGAAACAGAGCCACCCTGGCTGTTGATGTAAAGGCAGATATCCTTGCCCGCGTCCTGTGCTTCAAGGAACAGGAGCTGTGCGACCACAGAGCTTGCAGCCGCGTCGTTTATCTCACCTCCGATAAAGATTATCCTGTCCTTGAGCAGCCTAGAGTAGATGTCGTAGGCGCGCTCGCCTCGTGAAGTGGTTTCGATAACTGTTGGTATAAGGTTCATAAGTATTCCTTCCTTTCTTTAATAGTATATTGCGATCATGGGTTCGCCGATATCGCTGATTGCATCGGGAATGACGTTCTTAACGCCCTTTGGGAGACAGGTTATCCTGTCAAGTCCGTCTCTTACGAGAGTCTCATCGACTATGGCTGTTATGCCATCGGGAACGGCGTACTCTTTGTCGCGCCCGTTGTATTCGAGCACCACCGTCCCAAGTATTACAAAGTCGTCGTTCTTACGGTCCTTGTACCACTTGGTATTGTAAAGATCGTACACATCGAGCAGTGTGCAATTGTTGGGGACGTTTATCACCGAAAGGTTTTCGCAGTCCTCAAATGCGCCGAGCTCGATTTCCTCGACGCTTTCGGGGATAGTCAGCTCCTGGAGCCTTGTGCAGCCCTTGAATGCGTCAGCGGCGATAGTGGTCACGCCGTCGGGGATAACACACTCAGTGCAAACGGTGTCGTCAAAACATGTGAGGGTGTTGTTGTTGATCACTCCTGCAATGTTATTCATAGTCAACATCTCCTTTAATCTTTTTTTGTCTTCGATTGTCTTTTTGAGCAGGTCGCAGCCCTCAAAACACTCGTCGAATATCTCTTCAAGATCCTCGGCTGTGTTTACTTCTTTGAGGCTGGTGCAGCCGTCAAATGCGCTGCCGCATATCTCGATGATGCTGTCGGGCAGGTTCACGCACTTAAGAGAGGTGCAGCCCTCAAACGCAAGGAAGCCTACCTCTACGCAGCCCTCAAGCACATCGACATTCTGCAGCGATGTGCAGCCCTTAAACGACTCGTCACCGATGTATTTCGTTCCGGGGATATAGATGCTTTCAAGGCTGGTGCAGCCCATGAACGCTCTCAGAGGGATGCTCTCAAGCTTTTCGGGTATGTTTACATACCTTAGTGATGTGCAGCCCATAAAAGCTTCGTCGCCGATGTAGGTAACGCTGTCGGGGATAGTTACCTGCACGACGCTCTTGTTGTTCTTGAAAGCGCCGCCCTCGATGCGAGTCACATCGTCGGGGATAGTGATGTGTGTGTTGTCCTTGCTCATAGCAATTCTCCTTCCATAATTAAAGGGTTGAAAACGGATGATTTATTTTCTAAGGCTCCTTTCGTGCCCTGAAAGCATTATTATAAAAGGGCATAATCCACCCCATAACTTTTTTATATTTGGGAATAAAATTATTTTATATGAGTGAATTAAAATTTAGTGTATTTAAGTTATACCATATTTTAAAGTCGCTGTAAACAGTTTTTATGCTTTGAGATTAAATTTTGTGTATATGCACAAATAAAAATTATTTCATTTGTGCGGTTTTATGCAAACAAGCGCGTTTTATGCGGTATATACTATTATAATATATATAAGGCGTGTTCACGGCGCTTCAAGGCATAGCTATATCTTAATTTACATGGCAAAAAGAAAAAGAGCATCTGTTTTAAAGATGCTCTTTGTGATGTGTTGTTGTTTGCATATATAAGCATAGCACACGATTTTGCCGTTGTAAACACTTACTCGGATTTTTTTGCATTTTCAAAAAACTTTGTATGCTTGCATAAAAAAGGACTTGATTTTATATGCAAAACGTGGTATAATACCATTAAAATTTGATATCTGAAAAACTGAACAGAAAAGAGGTCTGCAAAATGGACAACGAAACCACAAAAAAGAGTGTTATGGATGTTGAATGGATCCCGATTTATCAAAAACGACTTGGCGATGTTGTCACATACGCCAAGGGGAAAATGTCAATGGCGGAGTTTGCAAAAAAGTGCGGAATGAATCCTATCACATTTTCAAGGATACTCAAAGGTGATATCAAAAAGCCACTGAGCCAGGAAGAAATAAAGACGATAGCTGAAAATTCAGAGTTGGATACTAAAGATATATTTGAAGACCTTATGCGTGCAAACGGTATGGTCAAAAAGAATACTGATGCTGATGACGCTGAAAGGGAGAAGCGCCGTGCAGAAAACAGACAGCGTCGTGAGACTATTCAGAATTCGCTTATTCGCAGTTTGTTTGAGAGCGGCTGCACGATAAGTCCCGTTGCCAATACGGAAGAAGATGTGAAATATCCTTTGAAAAACAGCGGCAGGTATAAGCTGGGTGTTCGTGTTTCTTTTGTATTAAGTGTACAGGGCGATGAAGCAGCGTTCTGGAATTTTAATATAAACTCTTTTTCAATTGATGAGTATAGACGTTATACCAAGGACGATACCGAAGATGAAACCAAAGCATATAACTGGGCGATTCGCAGAGAGGTTTCAGATGCAGTTTGGAGATGCCCTGAAATATTCCTGCGTGATGTCTGGGAGCCGGAAGCATTTGAGAACACAAGGTTTTCATTTGTTTTTGACAATAAGGATGTATTCGAGGGATTTTTTAAGTACCTTGACGGCGTTAAGGTCAACAACTCGTTTTCTCTTATCCTTGTTGACATTAAGGAGCAAAGAGTTGTGGAGGAGAGGTTTATTCCCCGCCACGACGGAAAAGAACAAAAAAGTTTGTTTGTCATAAAAAAGGACAGCCGCGAATGTGAACCGCACCATTTTGTGCGTACAGCACAAAAAAGCCCCTATGGCAAATTAACTTAAGCAACGAACTGGCTTCGCAATTCAAGCGGAGTCAGTTTTGTTTTGGATTGGATACGCTGATGATTGTA
>Ga0256405_10001110_pt1 | contig 78145 bp, 63 predicted proteins | sample RumenRJG_02DNA_FD_189096 | JGI IMG/M metagenome (GOLD analysis project Ga0256405, IMG submission 189096) | Bovine rumen microbial communities from Lethbridge, Alberta, Canada - RJG_02 | ecosystem: Host-associated > Mammals > Digestive system > Stomach > Rumen | place: Canada: Alberta... | reverse complement strand
AATAAAGACAACTGGCAGAAATGATATTAGGATAAAACGCAAAGAACAGATATTAAAATTAAACGTAGCCTGAATTATATCAGGTAGAGGCATCAGGCTTATGCCATTAAAAGACCGAAGCAATAAATAATTGCTCCGGAAATTTATAAATATCAACTATGAAGTTGAAAATAGCCAATACCTAAAAGCTTATTTACAAATTTATCGTTTGGATGCTCTGGATCACTACAGTAAATGTCTATACGGCTTGGGTCACTGCTCCTTTTCTCAAAAGCAGGGAAGAGAAAGCCTAGCTCTGGCTTTGCAGCATTATAATCCTTATCAACTCTTGAAACTGCACAGATAATAAACTGAAATACCTCCTCAGACTCTCCCTGCTCCTCATTATCAGAACCCTTGCGTGGAACATCATACAGGCCATGATAAACGAATATTCCATACTCCTCAGGGATATCTATACCCTCAGCCAGTTGCTCACAGAGAGTCTGCACTAAAAGATCATCCTTTAGTCCGTATTGGGAGAGTGCCATAAGGAGTTTATGTATACTGTCATATGCCATATCTCCTCGAGGAAACTCATAGCTCCTGAGCTGCTGATTGGTCTTTGAAAAGGGGATGGTCTTAGCCAGTTCAAGATTTATATTTTTATCATGTGTACCCATGTTGCGGAAATTGACATTAAAAGTGTTGTCTATATATCCTTCTGGATCCATATATGCACCTGCTGCACGATAAAAGCAATTGCGGCTCAGTGTCATCCTCCTGGTAAGCTCCAGCATATCATCTCTGTTTATCATAAATATCTCTCCAAATAATTATTATTGAAAATGCTAATCTTTTTTACATACCGTAAATTTGTTATACTATGTAAAATAATGCACAGGATATATTTTATTCTATAATCAAACATATTTCTACGAGATATACTGATCAGAAAGGATCATACATGTTAAAGATAAGTACTTCATTTACAAGAGATCAAAAAGCAAATTCATATATTGCTGAGTTTATAAATAACCGCATCATGTCACTTTTGATTAACGATATGGAGACTGCTGCTGGAATGGATTATCTCAAGGTAAATTCTGATGATAAAGATTTTCAGGAAAATATAAGATTTTACTTCCCGGACCACTATCAAAAGCTTGATGCTGCAACGGCATTTATCTCTCTTTTAAAGGGGGTTAAGTCAAAAAATGAGTTTATACCAAATATTTATGAGGAGTACGCTCTACATGCCGTAATCCATAGCTACATCCATAAGTGTGAGGACAATGGTACAAGTCCTGCTAAAAACATGCCATCTGAGGCACGTAATTATGTTTATTCTATCCTCAAGGCAGAGTACCTGGAGGACGGAGAAAAGGATGAGCAGGATCCTGAGTTTAGGATGACAACATTTGAGGATATGTATGATTATGATGATTTCATAACCTATAATATGGATTATGGCATGCTTGACCATATGACAGCAGAGGAGATTGCTGCAACAAGAGAGAGTAATGCATAACAAATTTACGGTATTTTAGGAGACAATACTATGCTCACAAACATCATAGGTTTTTTACTTTCCGGAGTAATGCTTGTATTTATAGTGTCTTTTGTTGTTTTTGGATTTGCACTGTTTAAAAATAACTCATCCCTTACAGATATTTCCCGTAAAACGATGATTTACAGTTTTATAACATTCGCAGTATGCATCGCTGCATTACAGTTTATATTTAGATAATGGTTGTTTAGATAGACTGATGCGCATCACATTATGGTTGTTTAGATAGACTGATGCACATCACATTTATAAACAGACTATTATGACTATATTTTTCACATAAAGGAGCCTTATCTTATGTTTGATCCAAATTACAGACTAGGACTTGATACGGAGCTTTTGCAACGAAAAGATCTTATACGTTTTTTTGATATTGATGGTGTTCTTGCTGTTTATGGCTATGGCTCTGACGGAGTAAATGTCTGCAGCGACACTGAGTTTGACGACTTTGTTGAGGCACATGATATATACAAAACTGCTGCAGGGCCTGATTTTATCAGAGATTACATTTCCAGATTTTCCAGTCCTGACCGTAATTATGTTGTAAGTTTGTCCAGCACACCTACCCAGGATAAGCAAAAGATCGATTTCATAAATCGTGTTTATCCAGGGCTTTTTGTCCCTGAAAACATATTGTTTTCCCGTGAGGAGGACAAGTCTGTGATAGTAAAGGATGTATTGAGACGGAAGTATCAGGGTCTTGAGACTCCACATCTTTTCATTGATGATGATACCCGTGTGCTTTACAGGCTGCAGGTCGCAGGGGTAACATCTGTTCATATATCAAGTCTGTTACTCCTCGCAAAATTGTCCTGAAAATGATCTTATTATCATTACTCTTTACTTTACATAATACTATAATCAGCACGTAATGGGCATAAATCAGAGCCCTGCACGTGCTTTTTCTATGATGAATATTTCCTCAAGACACAGATTCTTGACAATTTCGACACAAAATGTCCACCAAATAAACAAAATCAGGTCACACTTTTTCCGTACTATACAACCATAAAAGAAATCAAAACTCTTTTGGAGGTTAACATATGTACAAAAAAAATTTAGGAAAAAATGTGGCCACTATTGTTTTAAGTGCACTTTTATTTGGATCAGTTTCCGGTGTTACTATGGTAGGTGTTAATCGTGTAGCACAGGTGTCCAGCAGCCAGGCAGTTGCGGATGGTGCTGGAGCCAGTACAGATACATTCAGACAAAATACCGTAGCGGGCGGTAATACTGCTGCAGAGGGGAATGCTTCTGGCAATAGTGCATCAAATGCTCTATATACAGGTAATGAGGGCGCTCCAACAGTTCAGGCGGCAACATCCACAGGCGCGGCAAAAACTGTTACAGAAATTGCACAGGGCGCCATGCCTCAGGTAGTATCTATTACTAATACCATCAGATACCAGCAATATGGCTACTCAATGTTTGGAGCAGGCGGTGAGACGGAAGCTGCCGCCAGTGGTTCCGGTGTTATCGTTGGTAAAACTGATTCAGAACTTCTCATAGTTACAAATCATCACGTTATAGAGGATTCAACCTCTCTTAGTGTACAGTTTGTAGATGGTACATCTGCGGATGCAGAGATAAAGGGTGAGGATTCTGAGGCCGATCTTGCAGTCATCGCTGTAGATCTCAGTAACATACCTGCTGATACATTATCTGCAATAGAGATAGCTCAGTTTGGAGACTCTGATGCTCTGGAGGTTGGTGACCAGGTTGTTGCCATCGGTAATGCCTTAGGATATGGCCAGTCAGTTACAACAGGTATCATTTCCGCTAAAAACAGAGATGTAGAAACAAGTACCGGCACTGAGGCAGGTCTTCTCCAGACTGATGCTGCCATTAATCCTGGTAACTCCGGTGGAGCACTCCTCAACATGGAAGGCCAGGTAATCGGTATCAATGTTGCCAAGTATTCAAGTACTGATGTCGAGGGTATGGGATACTCTATACCAAGTAATAAAGCAATTGAGGTCATAAATACTCTTGCTACCAAAACAACCAGAAGCAAGGTTTCTGAGGAAAATCGTGGATATTTAGGCATTCAGGCCAAGACTATAGATTCCGCAACTGCAGAGGCATATGGTATGGTCCAGGGTGTTTACGTTTATAAGATCGTAGAGGGCTCTGCAGCAGATGCCTCAGACCTCCAGGAAAAGGATATTATTGTAAAATTTGATGATCAGAGCGTTACAAGCCTTGATGATATACATGAGCTTCTTGAAAGATATTCTGCGGGTGAGACTATAACACTTACTGTAAAGCGTCCTAACGGAAGCGCATACGACGAAAAAACTATTTCCATCACTCTGACTGCAAATCCTGAGTCATCATCAAGCTCAGATTCCTCATTGGACAGTGCCAATGAGAGTGAACAGAATTTCCGTAATTTCGTTCAGGCTTTACCACAGTTCTTCATGAGATAAACATTCAACACATCCATAGAGATGTACAGAATGAGCACTTTTCTTTATACAATATCTCTTTATAAATATACTTTCCAATCATAATTAAAATATAGATGCAGTGTTGACCCTATATAATCCATCTTAAGACAATGGAGATTTACAGGATTTCGACACTGCATCAATTTTTATGTTAAAATGTAAAAACATCGGTACAAGACCACATTTGGAGTCTTTGGCTCACAGCCTACTAAAGTAGGCGGGAAGGAACTAAACTGTATGCAGGATCCTTATGATTTTGATTCCTCAGGATATGATAGAAGGTCCCATTCTGGGGGAGGATGCCTCAACGTACTTGCCTTTTTAGTTATCCTAATTGGCATTTTTGTTGGAATATGCAAATTTTATAACGTATCCCCTACCAATACACTTTGGCATTATGCAGAGGAGTCACAACAATCTGACAATTCCGGATCAGAAGAGGTGTATCCAATGCCTTCAGTCCCCGTTGATGAGAGTATAGGAGATGATGATAACTCGAGACATTCACCTGCAATTTCTCAGGAGGAGCTTGAGGAACGTATTACGGGACATATGGAGGGTACCGGCGATATAACTGATGAGAGTCAGGCTGGGTATTATTGCTACAACCTCCTGGAGGATGACTCAAAAACAGTTTATCGAGAGGTCCTTGACTCTCTTGTAAACTGGAAGGAACGGGAGATCTCAACTGTGGATGCTGACGAGCTCAATACAATTTATAACTACGTTATGTCAGACCATCCTGAAATTTTCTATACAAATGGTGTCCATTACACCCAAAAGTCTATTAACGGAACCGTAACTGCCATATACGTCAAAGGTCAGTACACCATGACTCAGGATGATGCTGCACAATATCAGGCTCGACTATTGTCTGCGATTCAGACAATCCTTGCTACAGTTCCTGGTTATGTTGACGGTACAACCACAGATGATTTTACAAAAATCAAGTATTTGTATGACTATATAGTCAGCAACACTGATTATGTAGAAGGTGCGGATGAAAATCAAAATATTATTTCGGTCCTGCTTAACCACAGATCTGTATGTAATGGATATGCTAAAACTCTGCAATACTTATCGCAGCTCATGGGCATCCCTGCTATTTTAGTAAGTGGGACTGCTGAGGGAGGCCCTCATGCATGGAACGCTATACTTATGGATGGAGGCTGGTATCAGATTGATGTTACCTTTGGAGAGTCCAATGTCTCCTCACAGAAAACAGACTTATCCTTCATAAACTATGCCTATCTGGGTCTCACAAATAAAGAAATGTATGTAAATCATACCGTTGATAACAACATCCCTGTACCTGACTGTACAGCAACACAGGACAACTATTTTGTTTATACCAATACATATTTTTCAAGCTCGGATATCAGTCCTATAGGAGAGCTGGCCAGATCTGCTCAGGCAGCAGGAGAGAACATGATACAATTCAGAACCGCTGATTCCTACACTATGGATGTGATAATCGACAAGTTGTTTACTCAGCATCTGATATATAATTATCTCAGCAATATAAACTCCTGCACCTATGTGCTGAACGCTGCACAGAACACCCTGATCATACTTTTCTAGATCATCCCTTGCATACACGAAAGCGCAGCAACCTAATACTGATTTTTATATAAAGCCTGATAAGTATAAAATCTTATTTATATTTATGAGGCTTTATTTTTCTATTTGGATTACACGGAAACCATCCCTTACTTACACGCTTTTCCTGCTCAAAAAGCTCTTTGATACACCAAAGGAAATTGGCCCCAACAAGTGCAAAAAACAACTATACACCACAACCTGGGTAATAAATGATAAGATAATAAATAATGAGCCAATTATGGCAAATACAGGCCAGCAACTTTTAGAGAATGTATATTCCGCCCATATTACGACGGGATGTAATATTCCTATAATTAAAAATGTAAATACTCCAAATATAATTCCTGTAAAATTCACACCTACTCCTTCTTTTTATCAGATGTTTATGATAGTTTTAACTAGTATTATCGCATTGTGCTTTTTAAGATAATATGTCCTAAATACAGATTTTATGTTATAAAATGTATTTTTACAAAGTCATTACAAGAATTACTATACTACAAGGAGACTTTTTTATGATTGACTATAAATTACTTACTGCTCAGTTAAAATCTCTTGCTGATGATGACCACTATTTCATACCAGTTCTCAGTAATGCCTCAGCATTATTATATGACTCGCTCCCTGACCTTAACTGGGCAGGATTTTATCTTGTACGTGATGACCAGCTTGTACTGGGACCTTTCCAGGGCAAGGTAGCCTGCATTCACATCGCAAAGGGTAGAGGAGTATGCGGTACAGCCTGGGCCACTGGAGAGACTCAGATGATTGATAACGTACATGAGTTTCCAGGTCACATAGCCTGTGATGGTGCATCTAACTCAGAGATTGTTGTTCCGATTCATAACAAAAATACGGCAGAGATTATCGGCGTTCTGGATATCGATAGTCCATCCCTTTCCAGATTTAAAAATGAGGACAAAGATGGCCTTGAGGCATTTGTAAAAGCATTGGAAGAGGTTGTTACCTGGGACTAGTAAAGGGATTATAAAACCGTAAAAATGTTATAACTATTATGATTAATATAAAAAATATGATCAAAAACAAATATAAAGATAAGTGGGTACCTTATTTAACTTATGCAATTATCGGTATCAACATAATTATCTTTCTGATAGAGGAGTTAAACGGTGGTAGTGAAAATGTAGATACTTCTCTACGTTTTGGTGCCCTGTTTACACCTTATGTAATTGTCAATGGTCAATTGTATCGTATTTTCACTTCCATGTTTTTACATTTTGGTGTTGAGCATATTGGCTCCAATATGATTTCCTTATATGCATTGGGACCTTATGTAGAGCACTATTTTGGTCATACACTCTTTATAGTTTTATACATTTTTTCTGGACTATGCGGAAACATGGCCACCATGCTTTACGAGGGTATGACAGGTAATCTGACTGTTTCCTGCGGTGCCAGCGGTGCCATTTTTGGTCTTTTATCTGTATTTCTGCTTTTTGCATTTAATGAGCGTTTACGCAAGATTTTCCCAGTGCGCAGGGTATTCTTTGCTATACTTCTATCTCTGACCTCCGGATTGACTGACCCGTCGATCAATTTCATGGCTCATTTTGGAGGTTTTATAGGCGGACTCGTACTTTCATTTATAATGCAGGAAATCATAAGATATAACGTAAGAAGACGTAAAAAAAGCTCATGAAATCATTAATTTAATAGCTTAATAATTCCTCTTTCTCGTCTTAAGAATTTCATAATCAGTGATTTCGTTTTTCTTCAATCACTATTTTTAGGAATTGTGTATATTATAGATAGTTAAATGATAGATATTAAATAAATGCACAATCCTTTTTAAATTATTTAATCTAATCAAAATAAATCCTTTATAGAAAATTCCGGGACGCCTACCGGGATTTTTTATTTCCTTTATTTTCATATGTTTTATATCATATATAAAAAAGTTTTATATATTATTCTGAGAAATATCCCTCATATGTCTTGTAATAAATTTATTTTCAAAATAAAATAGCAAGGCTGTCTAGATTTACATTATAGAAAACGGGAAATTTTTATGGCACAAAAAGATAGAGAACTTATGGAAGATCGTGACATACTAGTTATTGATGCTACAGATTACGACACATCTTCTATAGATAATACAGAATATGATGAGTATGATGACAACTCTGATGTCATCACAAAAAATAATGCAGATACAGTCTCAAGTGGATCAGACAATGATGATTTTTCTGAGGATGACTTATCTGAGGATGATCTGTCAGAGGAGGATAGGGAGGCGAGAGCCCTTGATATGGAGGCTCTTTCAAACCTTGAAAATGTCTCTGCTGATGATCCTGTCCGCATTTATCTCAAGGAGATCGGTAGCTATCCTCTGCTTACTCCAGAAAGAGAGCACGATTTAGCTGTTCGTTGTAAAAACGGAGATATGAGTGCAAAACAGGAGCTGGTTGAGTGCAACCTGAGACTTGTAGTTTCTATCGCCAAGCGTTATACAGGCAGAGGCATGAACTTCCTTGATCTTATTCAGGAGGGAAATATCGGCCTCATGCGTGGAGTTGAAAAGTTTGAGCCAGACAGAGGTTTTAAGCTTTCTACATACGCAACCTGGTGGATACGTCAGTCTATTGCAAGAGCTCTTGCAGACCAGTCAAGGACTATCCGAGTTCCTGTCCACATGGTAGAGCTCATTAATAAAATCAAAAAAACATCACGTCAGCTTGCTTTGGAGCTTGGTCATGAGCCTACTACTCAGGACCTTAGTAAAGCACTTGATATCCCTGAGGAACGTATACAAGAGGTTGTAAACTACGATGCAGGCCCTGCTTCTCTAGACAGTAAAGTAGGTGAGGATGAGGATTCTGATCTTGGTTCATTTATTGCTGATGATAAGATCACATCACCTGAACAAAATATAAACAACGTAATGATGAAGCAGCAGTTAGATAAGATTCTTGTTAACCTCAGTGATAGAGAGAGAGAGGTAATCGAGATGCGTTATGGTCTTGTAGACGGCAGAGAGAGGACTCTCGAGGAGATCGGTACCATGTATCATGTTACACGTGAGCGTATCCGTCAGATTGAGAACAAGGCTTTACATAAACTTCAAAATCCAAAATACAAGCGTGAGCTTGATGGATTCCTTGAGACCTAATTAATTTTATTGGGGCTTTCTGTTATAATGTAGCAGAAAGCCCTTATTTATTTGTACGGCCTAACATATGCACACTATTAAAATATGCGATGCAGTATTTTAAACATATAACATAATAACGGTAGTTATTTTTAAGAACAGAGGTATTTCATGAACAAACAAAAGCCACACAATTTTAAAAAATCTGGCAAGTCCTACGGAAAGTCCACTAAACCTGGTAACTCGCAAAAACCTAACAAATTCAGTAAATCCGGAAAGCAGTCCGGTTTTAAAAAATTACAGGGTAAAAAGGGCGCACAGCAGGGAGATTATATTATTATTTCTGATGGCAAGAAAAAGGTCACCACACGCATAAACCTGTCCAGTCACCCATTTGCCAAAAAAGAGGTGGGTGATGTTGTTTCTATAAAGGGCGTACAGTGGTATCTCATAAAGATCATCCATCAGGGCACAGCAGCATATAATGCAATATACGATGCCGATACACAGCGTGAGCACTTTGGATACTAGTTGGAGGTTACATGTCAGATTCTTTATTTGAATTAATAAGTGATAATATTACTGCAGATGGCACTCTGCCTGATGATTTCCGCTTACCATCTCAGCCTGCAGGAACCATAGACAATATTCGTTTAGTTGACGGCGCAATAGACGGTATGTACCTTTATCATAAAATGTCAGGGGATGCCGATGTAGAGGGACTGGTCAATATAATAAATGAGGCCTCTCAGCATGATTTTGACTCCGCAGAGTATGATCTAAATGACTTTTTCTCAGACAGCAAATCACGCATGCTCCCTATTGTTAACGAGCTGGAAAAATGGGTAAACGATCACCTTGATACAATAGATGCTGAGGCTCTATTTGAGTTTGCAGCCAACATAATTATAAAAACTGCCAATACTGAGTGTCTCAAATTTGCCCTCACTATCTTTGAGATGATGGACACAGACGATAATGATGCAGTTAAAGACGTAGTAAGTACACTTGCACGTTCTGATGAATTCACTTTATTTTCTATATTTGTAGCAGAAACCTGGAAGGATTCAACAACTGCTATTCTTGATTTTGCCAGACACACTCATGGATGGGGACGTATTCACTGTGTTGAACACATAGATGCATCATCTGGTAAGATAAAAGACTGGCTTTTCCATGAGGGCGTTAACAATAACATAGGATCTGCTTATTCAGCCCGCACAGTCGCAGAAAAGATAAATCTTGCCAGGGTTTTTACAAATCCAAACTTTAACAAGGACGATTATCTGTTGGCAAGACCTATAATGGAGGGTCTACTCAATGAGGGTACTGTACAGGGGATATCCTCTATGGACAATCGTACAGAGATCATCTCCGGATATCTCAGTAAATCAACGGACTGTCCTCATACTATAGAGACTCTTGGCACACTATTAGACATAAAGGATTATCTCAATAACAATATCTTTAGTGAGAGTGGCAGATTAAACGACAAACTTGACCATATACTGGATTCTGATGCGATAAAAGACTATGTACAGCTACTTATCACTGAAAAGAGGGGATTCCGCCTTGCACGTCGTATGGGTATTGATTGTAGCATTGAGATACTTGATGCCCTGCAGGAGGATTTTAATGCCAATGCCTCACTGGTAGATATCCTCCCTAAGGATAGTGATACCCTTAGTAAATTACTTACTATTTATAGGCAGAAACTGCCTCTTGATATGATGGCATCCGGACCAAAGGATAATTTAGGCATGGGAGATGAGTACAGACCATATCATCAGCTCAGCTTCCTAGTGCAAAATCTTGCTGATTCTGCTGGAGAGGGTGAGGACTTTATCATAGCTTCACTTAACTGCCCTGTTAATGCCAATAGACAAATGGCCATAAGTACACTTGAGGAGTGGCTTAAAGATGATTATGAGCCATCTGCCGCAATTAAAAATGCTGTATGGAAAATAAAAGAGCAGGAACCAACAGATGACATCCTTGCTCTGCTTGATAAGCTCGCAATTTAGAAAATCAATAAACCAAATTACAGGTTACAGATAACCATATAACATATTTACGGTATAACTAACTAATCATATAACAGGATTACGGTGTAAACATGTATCATCATTACGGTATTTCCCAAAGGGGAGATACCGTTTTTTTGTTATATGTAATCAACCGTCTTTTTGTTATACCTTACATAGAAAGGCATTCATTTTTTATAACCTAGGTTAAAAATATCCTGTTTTTCACCGTATATATGTTATACCTTTGCCTAAGATGGTATAATTTTTCATTTTTTTATCTACATTTCAAAAAAATAATGGTATTTCTCAAAACCTATAACAAATTTACGGCTTACTTTTTTCTTAAAGTTGATTTTTATACTGACAATAAATATTCTCAAAACTAAACTACCGTACTTTTGTTATATGACGCACAATAAAATTTCATTCAATACACTTTTACGTTGAAAAAAATTGGTGATTTTTAGCCATTTTAAGACACTCATATCAAAACTACGTAATCTACACCCAAACCGGCGTGTCTACCGTAATGTTGTTATATATATTTACTTGTATAAAGTCTTATAACAGATTTACGGCTTAAATATTTTTTAACGATGTACCGTAATAATGTTAGACCTTTAAAAAGGTACCGTATTTTTGTTATAAGACGATTTTTACAAAATTTTAGTAATTATTTCGTGCTTTTTGCTAATATAATGCTTCAACGACCATCAGATCAGTACATTTTCCAGATCAACAGCATAATTAAAAACTTATAAATACGTGATTTAACACCCTAAACATTTATAAAAAATCAGTGCCTGTACATTGGTCACTAGCCTAACCGTTATTTTGTTATGTTAAACCGTTATTTTGTTAGACCTTGCCGTAAATCCGTTATATCTCACCGTTATTTTGTTATTTATGTGGATAAAAAATGACGTAATTCTGCGGTTTTTTGGCATTAAATAATATAAATATATATAATATTAAATATATAAAATAAAAAAACTAATACACAAAAAAATACAATCCTGCGCACGAGAAAATTGCAGGTCAGAAAAGTATAATAATGCTAAGCTGTCAGATTACAGCACCAACATTGCAAGCGATTATAATAAAATTTTCAAAATACTGACCTCAAAATTCCATGTCAGAATAGAGTTATAACAAAATTACGGTGATTGATTTTTGCCTGTAGGAGTTTTACTATATTGACATGTAAAGACAGAGAAACGGAGTTTTAGAAATGGCAGCATATAAGACGCAAAAAGAAAAAGTTGATGATCAGCGTACATACCTTGTAGTCAAGGATAACGCACTCATTCAAAAAGCAAAATATAATCTGACTGCCAATGAGCAAAAGTTGGTCAATTATGTAATAACCATGATCAAGCCAGGCGAGGAGGAGTTTAAAAAATACGAGATTCGAGCATTGGATTTTGCAAGACTTTGTGGTATTGATCCTAAAAATGTTTATCGAGAGTTCAAAAATATGATCGACTCCATCGATGAAAAGGCATTCTGGGTAAATATCGATAACAGGGTTATTAAGCTTCGTTGGTTCAATGAGCCTGAGTACGATGGTGGTAAGGGTACTATAAGTCTTATACTTGATAGCCGTATCAAGACATATCTTCTCGGTATCCAAAATAATTTCACAGAGTATGAGCTATACAATATTCTGTCCATGACCAGCAAGTATTCACCTCGTTTGTATGAGTTAGCCAAGTCATATGCTTACAAGGGTCATGTAGACATTCCCATCAGTACTTTAAGAGAAAATCTTATGGCAGATGTATACAGTGCATTTGGCAATTTCAAGCAGAGAGTTCTGTCACCAGCTATTAAAGAGATTAACGAGTATACAGATATTACAGTTTCATATGATTGTATCACAGATAAGGGCGAGCTTGTTAAGGGCAGATTACAGGGTAAACGTATAACTCATATACGGTTATATATAGAAAATAAGGATACTCTTGATAGATTTGCTACATATAACAAGACCGTAAGCAAGATAGAAAAACGTAATTTACAGTTTAAGGGTCAGTTAAGTCTTAATTTTGATGATTCTGGTACACTGGTTGAGATTGCATAATAAGTTGTTCTTTTAGAAACAATTTACAGGAAGTTTAAAGAAGATAGATACTTTGATTTTGATAATTACTTATAAAGATATAATTTTACTACAAAATTAAGTGGATGCAATAAAATGCATTCACTTTTTTTGAAATTTTCGGTTAAAAGACTAGACATGTTAAAAAAAAACGCTATAATAGAATAGCTTGATTTAAAAATAGCGGTAGTCTGTAAATCGATGGATACGGCGTTTAGATCATGTGCTACTAAAGTTGTTTCAGCGATTCTAATATAAAGAGGTAGGGTAATGGCAGTAGAAATCAAACCGGTTCTCGAAGTTGAGGAAATCTCAGATGATAAGAAATTTGGACGTTTTGTATGCGCACCACTTGCAAAGGGTGAGGGTACAGTTATCGGCAATTCCTTAAGACGTATTCTTCTTTCATCAATGCCTGGCACTGCAGTAAGTGAGGTAAAATTTGATGGAGTATATCATGAGTTTTCATCCATCCCTGGTGTTAAGGAGGATGTTAGTGATATCATCCTTAACTTAAAGAAGCTTGCAATTAAAAATACATCATCCAGCGATGACCCTGTTATGGCATATATTGATTATGCTGGCGAGGGTGTTGTTCGCGGATCAGATATCAAAGTTACTTCTGAGGTAGAGATCGTTAATCAAGATCAGGTTATTGCTACACTTTCTGGTAAGGATGCAAGACTTTATGTTGAGATAAAGATGACAAAGGGTCGTGGATACGATGGTGCCAACACACGTGACCGTAGCGATCTTGCAATTGGTGTTATAGCAGTTGATTCTATCTACTGCCCAGTTGTAAAGGTCAATATGGTTATTGATCCGATTGAGGGTACAAATGAGGAGAAACTTACTCTTGATGTAACAACAAACGGTACTATGGCTCCTGATGATGCTGTTTCACTTTCAGCTCGTATTCTTGATTCCCATCTTAAGCTTTTTGCTGATATGGATGTCAATGCTGAGAGTGAGGTTAAGGTTGAGGAGTCAGGTAACAGTGATTCTAATGACCTTATGAACATGAACATCGATGAGCTTGAGCTCAGTGTTCGTTCATATAACTGTCTCAAGAGAGCAGGCATTAATACAGTTGGTGATCTCTGCAGCAAGACTTTAGATGATCTTTCAAAGGTTCGTAATATGGGACGTAAGTCTATAGATGAGATTCTTGGTAAACTTGAGTCTATGGGACTTTCACTTAGCACTAGAGATGCTGATTAATTTATAATAACGGTTTAACATTTAAGCGGTTTTCCTGTTGGGAGGCCGCTTTTTTGTTTATATCACAGAGCCGACGAGATGAAATTTGTCGACTAAAGCCGACGTGCGGCTCTCGGGGGAGCCGGGAGTGATTGCATCTTTCCTACTGGATGTATAATATGATATTAGATGTAATAATTGCAGTATTGTAACCAATAAAACTATGCACGGAAATCATTACAGATATCAGAACTGGGTAATTTAACAATGGATGATTATAAAACACAAATAGATGAAAACCGTATGGGACGTATGATGAGGGAAATCAGGGCTGATATTGCCAAGTTGAGACCTGTTATCTCCTACGATTCCAAGGATGTAGAGATGGTCCGCAGGCAGGCAGAGTTAATAGGAAATACAAAAATGGTAATGGATCCTGAGGGGTGGTATGTTGCAATGGTCCTTTCAGGCTACATTACTAAGGATAAAGATGAGAGGATGAGGCTGGCGGAGATCTTTCACGCACATTTAACGCCTATTTCCTCAAGTCTTGTATATACAAATCCATATTACAATACCATCATGATACCTGAGGATATTACTTTGGGCAGTCATCATTTTGCTTTAATGGGGTACGAGCAGGGAGAGATTTTGGAGTTAAATCCTGATAATGTGGATGGAATGTATGTCCCTCATTATGGATATCTACAGGATGCTATTGAGGTGCCATGCATAACTGAGGACAAACCTGAAGAGTCAGTATGGATGAGTCTGTCTCCAGGTGAGATCATCACTATGGAAGAGGATATCGATCATGCCCATGGAAAGGTGCTTACACTCGGACTGGGCCTTGGTTATTACGCTTTTATGACTGCGAGAAAGGCGAATGTCTCCAGTGTGACTGTTGTGGAGAGAGATAGTGATACGATAACACTATTTGATAACTATATTCGTGGACAGTTGGGGAGAGACGAGGCTGGCAGCGATATATCAGATAAAATCAAAATCATACAAACTGATGCCTTTTCTTATATGGAGACCATAAAAGACGGGGATTATGATTATATTTTTGCTGACTTATGGGAGGGGCCTTACGATGGAAAGCCTATGTACAGGAAAATAAAGAAAATCACTGAGGGATTTTATAATACTGAGGTTCATTATTGGATTTTGCCACAAATGTTATCAATATGATATTAGTGTCATAAGTCTTCTCCCACGTGTGCTTGCACAAAAGTGGGAGATAGACTTCATGACACGCCCCACATGACTGGTGGCAGATTCAAAGGATCTGCCATGTAGCATCAGTCCTCGCGGAGCGAATTCTAATGGGCTGACGTTCCCAGAGAGCACGTAAGGACGCTTTTTGCGGCCTGAGAGTGCGGAATGTGGGAGGAGCGCGAAGCGGTCCGATATCGACTTTTGACACTCACATCATCAATATAATAAAAGCTAAACCAGTTGAATGGGGCCTTACAGCTTTAGGTTGGTTTAGTTTGATTCTGCTTAGACAATAATAAATGGCCGTAAATCTGTTATATGTTCATATTGTTTTTATATGCTACACTTATATGAGTGTAAACTAACTTAAGTCGTATTTATTAGTACGATAGGATCAATGCTTATATTGGAGGAAAGCTGACATGTATGAGGGCAGAGGCAATAAAAAGATGCTTAATATGCTGATCCTTGATGTTTTAAAAACACATTCTGATGAGGATCACAGGCTTTCACAGCAGAAAATATTAAAGCTTCTTAAAGAGGATTATGATATAGAGTGCGATAGACGTTCTGTAAAGAACAATATTGAGTATCTTATAGAAATGGGATTTGATATTTCCATGGATGATGGGTATTGTCTGCTATCCAGGGAGTTTGATGATGCCGAGCTGCAGATGCTGATAAACTCAGTTATTTTTTCAAAAAATGTGACCAAGGCACAATCCTCAGCACTTATTGAAAAGCTGGTAAAACAGGGCAATGAATATTTCTCGCCGCATCTTGCGCATATCGAAAATTTTACCGACCTTCAGCATTCTGACAATAAACAGGTGCTCATCAATCTTGATATAATTGATGAGGCTATGACAAAAGAGCGTAAGATTTCATTTATATATAACGTTTATGAAACTGACTTTAAGATGCATCCAAAGCGACCAGAGCCTTTTGTTTTTAATCCATATCAGGTAGCTATGTCCAATGGTCGGTATTATCTGGTGGGAAATTACGACAAGTATGACACCATATCTCATTTTCGTATTGATAGGATGACGGATATGCAGATGCTTGATGACAGAATTAAGGATAAAAAGCTGGTCAAAGGGATGGAGCACGGACTAAATCTGCCTAAACATATGGCTGAGCATGTTTATATGTTTTCTGGCAACTCAGTTAGTGTACTAATTAAAACTGAGACTGGATTTATGAACGATCTTATAGACTGGTTTGGACATGATTTTCAGATTGTAAAAAAATACACTGAAGACGGCAAAAATATGATGGATATCAGAGTTTATTGCAATGAACAGGCGATGGAATACTGGGCTCTGCAGTATGGAAAAAAGGTTACGATCATTGAACCTGAGGGGCTCAGATATAAGATAAGGGATGACATAGAGGATATGATAAAAAGGTACGATAATCGTTAGAAAACCGGATTTTTTGAAAAAGGAAAGAAATACAAAAAGAGATTCAAAAAGAAATAAAAAAGATATTTTCAAAAAATGAAAAATAATATGATATTAGTGTCATAAGTCTTCTCCCACGTGTGCTTGCACAAAAGTGGGAGATAGATTTCATGACACTAATATCATAATATATGTAAATCATATTTTCTTATAATACATGTATTAAAAACATCGAGAGGAAGACATATTGAAGATTAGAGAATTTACAAGAAGTGGATCACAGTCGGATGAGATTACAGAGCGCGAGCAACGTAATCGTATATTGGCCAGAGCAGCTGCTGAGGAGGGACTGGTACTTTTAAAAAATGATGGTATCCTGCCATTAAATGTGGGGGATCCCCTGGCTCTGTTAGGAGCAGGTGCAGCTCTTACTATAAAAGGCGGCATGGGGTCAGGAGATGTTAACGTGAGACATTCAGTGTCCCTGTATGACGGACTGGATATGGCAGGGGTCCATATTACCTCCAAGGCCTGGATTGAGGATTATTTATATCGCTACGACATGGCGAGACAAGCCTGGAAAAAGGAGATAATTTCTGAGGCAGGAGATATTAACGATGCCCGCTTTTTTGATGTGTATTCCAGACATCCATTTAAGATGCCTGAGGGACGTGAGATAGAGGATGTTGATATTGCCAATGCAGAAACCGCAGTGTATGTCATTGCCAGAACAGCAGGTGAGGGCAGCGATAGACATCTTGAAAAGGGAGACTACTACCTCACTGACAATGAGGTGCATGACCTAACGGTTATAGCATCCTTTGTAAAGAATATTGTTGTAGTTCTAAATATTGGTGCACCTATGGATGTATCTGTGCTTAATGAAATACCAGAGGTAAGAGCCATCCTCCTTATGTCTCAGGGCGGCGAGGAGGGCGGTAATGCCTGCGCAAGAGCCCTGGTTGGATATGTAACACCATCAGGCAAGCTTACAGATACCTGGGCAAAAAATTACAAGGATTATCCATGTGCAATGGAGTTTGGAGCATTGGACGGAGATGTATCCAAGGCTCTATACAGAGATGGAATATATGTTGGATACAGATATTTTGACAGTTTTGGAGTCGCACCTCAGTATCATTTTGGGTACGGGCTCAGCTATACAAAGTTTTCTGTATCAGCTATGCCTCCACTTGCAGGTCCTGATGGACTTTATATACAGGTATCTGTCACTAATGTGGGAGATACCTACTCAGGCAAGGAGGTTGTAGAGATTTATGCGGCATGTCCACAGCCTGGTACTGATGGAGCCAGCGACACATCGGTAAACAAAGAGTATAAAAGGCTTGTTGCATTTGCCAAGACAAAACTGCTCGCCCCAGGTGAGACTCAGGATATGACCATACATGTGGAGAACAAAAACCTTGCAAGTTTCCATGAGGATTATGAGGGAGATAAGGGTGCCTGGGTCATTGAGAGGGGTGATTATGCCATTTTTGCAGGTGATACCTCTGAGGATAAATATTTAAAACTTGCAGGTGTAGTACAAGTATTGAGTGATCATGTACTTGAGTTAGTTCCAAAGATATGTAAGTTACAGGAAAGTCTTGATGAGATAGCTGCACCGATAGAGGTAATTAAAGACAAGACTGAGAGCTGGAAAAATCTCTGGACAACACTAAAGAGAGCCAGAGAACAGGGCAAGGATTTAGGAATCGATTATGGTAACAGAAAAGATATAGAGTTCCTGAATGCCATGAAGGGCAGTGCTGTCCAAGAGGAAACCATAAGGGCAGAGTGGAAACCTGGTATAAATAAGAGCCTTGATAAGACAGTATTTGAGCCAGGACAGGAGCCGACATTTACCTATAAGCAGGATGATATTGATCGTATGGCTCATGCCATTGCTGATGCACTGGAGGTAAAGGACCTGATGCCATTACTTATGGGAGAGCTCAGTAGTTATGCCGAGGCACTGGGATCAACAGGTGACAGGGTCCCTGGTGCAGCGGGAGAGACAAGCGGAGCTCTGGAGGAGATCATCCATATGCCGGGCATATCCATGGCAGACGGTCCTGCAGGTCTCAGACTAACAAAGGAATACCATGTGGACAGAAGCACAGGTAAGGTACATGATGTGGGGATAGCAGCCAATATAGAAAATGGCTTTTTCCTGCCGGAGCTTGAGCATAGAGAGAGGTATGATACCTGGTATCAGTTCCCGACAGCATGGCCTGTAGGAGTATGTCTTGCTCAGACCTGGAATCTGGATATAGTTTCCGATGTGGGTAAGGCTACAGCAGTGGAGATGGATGAGTACAATATCTCCTGGTGGCTGGCTCCAGGATTAAACATTCACAGAAATCCTATGTGTGGACGTAATTTTGAGTACTACGCAGAGGATCCACTCATCAGTGGCAAGATGGCAGCTGCCATCACTCTTGGTGTGCAGTCACGACCTGGAGTAGGGACAACTATCAAGCATTTTGCCTGCAACAATCAGGAGGATAATCGTATGGGTTGCGACTCTGTAATATCAGAGAGAACACTCAGAGAGATTTATCTGAGAGGTTTTGAGATTGCGATAAAGGACAGCCAGCCGATGTGTATCATGACCAGCTACAATCTGATCAATGGAGTACACAGTGCAAACTGTTATGATATCTGCACGGAGGTTGCCAGAAAGGAGTGGAACTTTAAGGGCGTGATCATGACAGACTGGACCACTACCATGCCACATGGAGGATCAGACTCGGCTGGATGCATAAGTGCCGGAAACGATCTCATCATGCCTGGATATGATGGAGATCTCAGAAATATAAGCGAGGCGTTGGACAGTGGCAGACTCAGCGAAAAGGATGTTCGTGCCTGTGCAGAGAGGATCATAAATATCGTACTGAGAACTAATGGATATGAGGATGCCAAGAGTTATTACGATAGATTTATGTAATACTAGCTCACAATTTTACGTACCAGCCAGATCAGGAGACAGGCTCCAAAGCAGGAAACAAATATACCTGAGATAAATCCGGTGGATGACATACCCATAAGACCCATTACAGCCGAGCCTACAACACCTCCTACAAGACCGAGCACTATATTTTTAAATAATGACCCGTCTACACCCATGATGTTGCCGGCTATTGAGCCTGCAATGGCACCAATTATAAGATTTACAATAATAGACATAGTTACCTCCTTGAATGTAACCAACAGTTATAAGTACTCATATTATATCACCTAACTATGTACCTGAAAATGCGCAGGATGTGCACCATGCACGCTGCGTATTTTTTTTGATATAGCCATACCGGCAATGCTATAATATGAACATGGATAATTTTGTACACAAAAATCAAAAGACATTGAGGCGTGGGCTCACCACAGGCACTTGTGCAGCAGCATGCACCAAGGCAGCTATGATAAAACTCCTTAAAGGAGATATATGTGATGAGGTATCTATCAGGCTACCTGGTGGAGAGATGGTTTCATTAAAGGTGTACGAGGCTTTGGATGAGGTTCACCCTGGACATGGGACTGATGGGACAGATATGGCCGCTTTTCAGGCCGGATTTTACACGATAAAAGACTCTGGTGATGATCCTGATGTAACAAATGGTACAGAGATACATGTGTGTGTATCCATTGTTTCACCTCATGATGTGCCAGATAAGGCATTTAGATGTGATGGAGACTCAAGACTTTTTTTAATTGGTGGTCGGGGCGTTGGCACTGTCACCAAGGAGGGACTCTGGCAGGAGGTAGGGCAAAGTGCCATAAATCCTGTACCGAGAGAAATGATATTTAGTGCGGCGCTTAGTGTAATAGATGAGACAGAGCATGAGGAGCACAGTGATATCTATCTCATAACGGTCATGGTGCCGGAGGGTGAGGAGCTGGGGGAGAGGACATTCAACCCGAGGCTCGGTATAGAGGGCGGCATATCCATACTCGGCACCACTGGCATAGTGGAGCCTATGTCGGAGGCCGCCATCGTGTCAACCATCGAAACAGAGATAAGGCAGAGACTCACCACGGATGATTCACGCAGGATACTTGTTGTTCCCGGCAACTATGGAAAGCGCTATGCTGCGGAGCTGGGTCTGGACCTTGGCCGCAGTGTAGAGGTCTCAAACTATATGGGTGAGGCCATTGACCTGGCTGTAACCTATGGCTGCAGAGAGTTTTTACTGGTAGGAAACATCGGTAAACTAGTGAAGCTTGCAGCAGGCATCATGAATACATACAGTAGAGTTGCCGATGGCAGGTGGGAGATCATGGCTGCTCACCTTGCTCTATGTGGCGGTGCGAATGCTGACATCAGGCGCATACGGGAGGCTCCAACCACGGAAGAGATGCTCAAGATCCTGGATGAGATCGGACTTAGAGAAAAGACCATGGAGTCTATCATGAAAGATATAGAGTATCATATGGAGCATCGCATACATGGGCAGATGGAGTTTGGAGTAGTGGTATTTTCAGAGAGATTTGGACTGGTAGGTAAAACCAGATCAGCGGATACGCTCATCAAGGATTTCAGGATTTAAAATGTGAGTTCCGGGAGATCCAAAGAGAGCAGCATTAACTATCCATATGAAATTTAAGAATAGTTAAAACCCAGGGAGATGCAAGGGAGAGATAAATGGTTCATTTTGTTGGAGCCGGACCGGGAGATCCGGAGCTTATAACTGTAAAGGGACAGAGACTCCTTAGTGAGGCGGATGTTGTGATCTATGCGGGGTCTCTCGTAAATAAAGAGCTTTTAAAAAACTGCAAGCCGGAGGCTGAGCTCTATGACTCCAAGGTCATGGACCTGCAGGAGGTCACAGCAGTTTATGAGTCAGCAGAAAAAAGAGGCAAAATGACAGTCAGACTCCATACAGGAGATCCGTGTTTATATGGGGCAATACGTGAACAGATGGATTGGTTAAAGTCACGGGGGATTTCCTATGATATATGCCCTGGTGTCAGTTCTTTTTCTGGTGCTGCCGCAGCATTAAAGGCTGAGTATACTCTGCCTGGTATCAGTCAGAGTGTGATAATCACAAGGGCGGAGGGCAGGACAAGTGTCCCGGAAAAGGAAAGGCTTCAGTCTCTTGCAGCACATCAGGCGACTATGGTTATCTTTCTTTCGGCTACGCTGTCAGAAAAGGTGAGAGATCAGCTTATAGAGGGTGGATACCCTGGAGATACACCTGCGGCAGTTGTATTTAGGGCGAGCTGGGAGGATGAAAAAGTCATTAGGACGACCTTGGACTGCCTGCCAGAGGCATTTGCAGGAGACCATGCAAGGAGAGATGATGGGCACATGAAACAGGCACTGATCATCGTGGGGCGTGCTATAAGTCAGGAAACAGATTATGAGTTGTCCAAATTATATGACCGTAATTTTGTTACAAATTATAGAGGATAAGGGAGAGAACGGATGCAAATACAGATTATTGCCTTTACAGAAAGAGGTTATAGACTAGGGGAGACATTAAAGAAAAAATGGCTGGCATCTGGAGAGGTACCACGTGGAGTGGCGCAGACCGAGGATAAAAGGCTGGAAATAATGCTTCACGCCAAGACCAAAGCCCTCCCGGAAATTTCTGAGACCATGAGTACATCTGAGCTTATGTCCATATGGTTTGGGGATGTAGATGATGATAAGTCAGATGTGATCATATTTGTAGGGTCAACAGGTATTGCTGTAAGGGCTATAGCTCCATTTGTAAAGCATAAGTCAGAGGATCCTGCAGTCCTTGTGATTGATGAGGCGGGGCATTATGTCATATCTCTCCTTTCAGGACATCTGGGAGGGGGTAACGATTTTGCCAGTATCGCTGCCTCACTGATAAATGCAGAGCCTGTCATAACCACAGCCACAGATGCAGAGGGAGCCTTTGCAGTTGATGTTTTTGCCAGAGAAAACGGTTTTACGATCACTGATTTTGAGGCGTCCAAGGAGGTGTCTGCCAAGGTACTCCGAGGGGAAAAGCTTTATATTTACAGTGACATACCTATGGAGAGTCTGCAAAAGAAGCCCGGCATACTTGAGGCTGAAATGGTGTCTGCATCTGATATAGATAAGGCGGATATAATCATCAGCTATCAGTCGAGATTACTGGACAGACCTGAGCCTGTGGTGAGACCCTTTAATGCTATTGGCTTGAGACTTGTGGCTAAGCGCATATATGTCGGCATCGGAGCGAGAAAGGGAGTTGCAACTGAGGATGTTCAAAGGGCTTTTGATAATTGTTTAAAGTCTGCAGGTATATCTGTGGATGCAGTTGTGGCTCTTGCAAGTATAGATCTAAAAAAGAACGAGCAGGGTATACTTACCTTCAGTTATAAAAATGATATACCCTTTGTCACATTTACAGCTTCAGAGCTTGAGTCACAGGAGGGTGCATTCGCATCCAGTGCTTTTGTAAAAAGTGTCACGGGTGTATCAAATGTCTGCGAGCGGGCTGCGGCTTTTGCTGCATCGAGAAACGGTCACGACAGGGTGCTGGTACACAAGCAGATATACGGTAATGTGACCCTGGCAGTAGCTCTCGCAACATAGTAAAGCAGTAAATAATTAACCTGGCTAAGCCGGGAGAAAGGAAAATCCGATACCTTGGTTGGGCCGGATTACACATGATATATGGGAACAGTTTATGCAGTGGGATTTGGACCTGGAGATATGAAGTATGAGACACTGGGAGCCAGAGAGGTTTTGGCCGGAGCGGATGTTATTGTGGGGTATAAGACCTATGTAGACATTCTCAGTAAGCAGTATCCTTATAAGCAGTACTATGTTTCAGGTATGCGTGAGGAGGAGAAAAGATGTCGCTATGCCATGGATATGGCTGTGTCAGGTAAGAATGTTGCCGTAATCTCATCAGGTGACTCCGCTGTATATGGTATGGCCGGGCTTTTGTATGAGCTGTCTCAGGAGGAGGCCTATGTGGGAGTGCAGGTAGTCACGGTGCCGGGATTGTCTGCTGTCCTTAGCGGAAGCGCTGTTTTGGGGGCTCCTGTGGGGCATGATTTTTGCGTCATCAGTCTGTCGGACCTCCTGACTCCATGGGAGATCATTGAAAAGAGACTAAGAGCTGCGGCGGCAGGAGATTTTATCATAGTTATATATAATCCGGTGAGTCACAAGAGACATGAGCAGTTCAGAAAAGCCTGTCGGATACTCGGGGAGACTATACCAGGTGACAGAGTGACAGGTTATGTCAGAAACATAGGCAGAGACGGACAAAGCAGTCGTATATTCCTCTTTAATCAGCTGGAGCTTATGGCAGAGCCTGATGAGTCTGGCGATGCAGAGATAGATATGCTCACAACCATTTTTATCGGTAGCTCTGAGACCAGAGTACTGGAGACACCGGATGGTCCAAGGATGGTGACACCTAGGGGCTATCAGCTCTAGAAAATGGATGATTTTAGTCCTATAGTTTGATTTATTATTTTAATACCTGGGAGATTTATGCATATATTTTTATTTGGAGGCACTACAGAGGGTAGGAAAATCGCAGATTGCATCGCTCTTGTAAATGAGGAGAGAGATATGGCTGGCTCATACGACTTTATAGAAACAGACGTATATGTAGCCACTGATTATGGCGCGAGTCTCTTGCCTAAAGAAAGGCATATAAAAGTACACGTTGGAAGACTGGACAGCTCAGAGATGTACAGACTTTTCAGAGAGGCTGTTTTTACTGCTGAGGATGCAGGAGATGATGCTTCTGATGTGCTGGTCATAGATGCCACACATCCATATGCTGTCATGGTTACAGAAAACATAGTGGATGCCTGTATGAGAGCAGAGGTTTCCTGTATAAGGGTACATCGGCCTTATGGTAGGATGTCCAGTCAGGAGATGCTGGAGCGTGGCAGCAGCGACTTTTTATATTTCGATACAGTAAAGGATGCGGCTGCGTGGCTAAAGACTATATATAGCAGTGACGTGGGTATTGAAAAAAATATACTTATCACTACAGGCTCCAAGGAGCTAAATGAGTATACCGTCATACCTAACTTTCAGGATTACTGTTATGTGAGAGCATTGCCCTCAATTGATGTCCTGGAAAAGTGCAATACTTTAGGATTTAGGAGAGACAGACTGATACTTATGCAGGGGCCTTTTATGGAGGACCTCAACCTGGCTCATTTGAGATATGCTGATGCCGGGTTTATGGTCACAAAGGACTCAGGAGCCATAGGCGGTTTTCCTGAAAAGTGTGATGCAGCCATAGAGCTGGGAGTGAGAGTGCTTGTAATAGGCAGACCAAGTCAGGCTATGGTTCCCAGTGAGGACTGGTATCAGGTCATTGGTTTAAATGAGGTAATGGATTTTATAACCATGCTTTAAATAGATAAAGTTGGAGGAGATAATAAATGAGAATTGTAAATCTGATCGGTGTTGGCCCTGGCAGCCCGGATCTGCTTACCACACGTGCCCTTAAGGCTATAAAGGAGTCTGATGTTCTGATAGGCGCAGCCCGTGCTTTAAATACTGCATGTGATGCCCTTGGAGATACTAAAATTGAGACTTACGAGGCTGTTAAAACAGAGGATATGGTAAGTTTTATTAAAGAGCATAAGGACAAAAAGGTGATATCAGCGGTATTTACAGGTGACACCAGTGTTTACAGCGGTGCCATACCGCTCAGGAGAGCTCTGGAGGCCATAGGTAATTACGATGGTAATGATGACTCAGAGGACGAGAGCATTTGCGAGTCATTTGATATCAGGAACTATGCAGGTGTTTCCAGCATCCAGTATTTCCTCAGTAAGAGATCCATCAGTATGGCGGATGTCAAGCTGGTGAGTCTCCATGGCCGTCACAAGGACATGGTACCTCTTATTCGTGAAAACAAGTTTGTTTGTGCTTTACTCGGAAGAGAAGATACAGTTTCCAAGATATCAGAGGAGCTCATACAGTTTGGTCTTAGTTCTGTAAAGATAATTGTGGGAGAGAGACTGAGCTATGAGGATGAGAGTTTTACCATAGGCAAGACCAGAGATATGAAGGGCAGGATGTTTGACCGTCTGGCCATTGCTCTTTTTGAAAATGACAGTGCTGTGACACCGATCCGCTCATATGGAGTATCTGATGAGCACTTTGAGAGGACAGAGGGTATCCCTATAACCAAGAGGGATGTAAGGGCACTTAGCCTCTGCCGCATGGCCATAAAAGAGGACAGCATCATCTATGATATCGGAGCAGGTTCCGGCAGTATGTCTGTGGAGGCAGGTCTGGCCTGTCCTGAGGGTAAGATCATTGCAGTGGAGGTAAATCAGGATGCCATCGATACCATTGAGAGAAACAGGTATCAGTTTAAGGTGGATAATATTCGCATAGTCCGTGGCAAGGCGCCAGAGTGCTTTTCCGAGTTTGATATGCAGCAGCCTGGTGAGCGTAAGAATGTCTCAAACGATGGGCCACTGCCTATACCTGATCGTGTATTTATAGGTGGCAGCAAGGGTAATCTCCAGGCTATCGTTGACTGGGCAGTCACCATCAATCCTGAGGTTGTCATCGTCATCAATACGGTCACCCTTGAGTCAGTAGCAGAGGTACTGGAGATCGAAAGGAGACTCACAGATTATAAGTTTGAGATGGTTGAGATACAGGCAACAGGACTGGAGCGTAAGGGCAGCTATCACATGCACCATGCAGAAAATCCTATCACTATAACAAGGATATCCAGAAGATGAAACGCAGACTGATAATAGCAGCCGATAAAAGTGGATCCGGTAAGACCACAGTAACCTGTGGTCTTATTTATGCACTCAAAAAAAGAGGATTAAAATTAAAGACCTTTAAATGCGGACCGGATTATATAGACCCAATGTTCCATAGAGAGGTACTGGGTGTTCCATCTGGTAATCTTGACAGCTTTTTCGTGTCAGAGGATATGCTCAGATATCTTTATAATGAGGGCTCAAAGGGGGCAGATATATCCTTGATAGAGGGGGTCATGGGTTATTATGACGGACTGGGAGGAGTATCTACACTGGCATCGACCTGGGAGATAGCTGACATTATAGATACACCAACTGTACTCGTCATGGATTGCAAGGGTGCCAGTGTATCAGTATCTGCCTTGGTAAGGGGTATGCTGGATTTTCCAGATTATCTTGAGACCGGCAGGACAAGGGACTCCAGGATCCGAGGAGTAATTCTAAATCGAGTCTCTCCTATGTTTTATGATAGATTGAGAGGTCTTTTGGAGGAGTCCTGTCCTGAGATAAAGGTGCTTGGTTACATGCCGGATATGCCGGAGTATCAGGTGCCATCCAGACATCTGGGACTGGTGGAGCCGCAGGATATAGAGGGATTTAAGCAGTGGGCAGAGTCAGTGGGTGAGCAGCTTGAAAAGACTGTGGATATTGATGAGCTCCTAAAGCTTAGTGTGGCGGATTCTATAGATCATGAAATCCCAGACAACCTAAGTGCCCTAAAGCTGGACATACCTGTAAGACTCCTTATAGCACAGGACGAGGCATTCACCTTTTATTATCAGGAGAACAGAGAACTTTTGACTCGCATGGGAGCACAGCTTATACCATTTAGTCCGCTCCATGATGACAGCCTGCCGGAGGATATTGACGGTATCATCCTGGGGGGAGGTTATCCTGAGCTATATGGCAGTGCACTTGCTGCCAATGTTTCCCTCCTAAGTAGTCTCGCATCTCTCATAAGATCAGGGGTACCACTTATTGCAGAGTGTGGTGGCTATATGTATCTGAACAAAATGCTTCAGGACGATGCAGATAAAAGTGAGTACGAAATGTGCGGCGTTTTTGATGGCACGGCCAGAAAGCAGGACAGACTTGTAAGATTTGGATATGTGGTTGCAGAAACAAAAAAGGCCGGTGTTTTTGGTGCGCCAGGTACAGTCCTTAAGGGTCATGAGTTTCATAGATATGACTGTGATTTCAATGGCGATGGCTATCTCATAAAAAAACCATCTGCAGGAAGTGGAAAAGCTAAAACCAAAGAGAGATGTTACAGCGGGATTTTCTACGATATGACCATGTCTGCAGGATGGCCACATTTCTATTATTACAGTAATCCGGAAGCTGTTTTTAATTTCCTGAAACGGTGCGAAAGATATCACATAGAGAGACTCAGTCAGTTAAAGTGGGATAATATAGGGAAACCTATAGACAGTCTTGGGGTATTGGAAAAACATGTGGTCAAGCTCTGTGGCATACAAAGGACATTGGAGCCACACATAGGAAAGAGAGCCCTTGTGGTGCTCTGCGGAGACCACGGATGTGTCAGAGAGGGGGTCACACAGACTGACAGCTCTGTGACACGTAAAGTGGCGGAAAGCTTTGCAAGAGGCACCATGACCACAAGCTATTTTGCGAGAGATAATCATGTGGATGTCTACACTATAGATGTGGGCATGATGGGTGAGAGATATACTGACTCAACTAATATCGGGTGTTCTCAGTCGGGGCTATCTGATAAAGAGCATGCCCATCCAGGGCGGTCTGATAATCCCTCTGCGGCATCTTCTGATGCTATTTCTGGCCTCCGTATTAATACTGTAAATGACAGGAGATTACAGGATGGTACAGGGGATATTGCCATAGAGCCTGCCATGGATATGGAGACCGGCAGGAAGGCATTACAGCTTGGACGGAATATAGTTCACGAGCTTAAAAGCAAGGGCTATGACATCATTGCTACAGGTGAGATGGGTATAGGAAACACCACACCTACGGCGGCACTTCTGGCTTTTTATCTGGGACTTAATGCAGAGGATACTGTAGGTTACGGGGCAGGTCTCAGTGAGGATGGATTGAGTCGGAAAAAAGATGTAGTTTACAGAGCTCTCACTAGATTATCAAAGATAATTGAGAGAGATGGATGTGAGTATGATCTTAGTCAGGCAGAACACAGTGATTCTGATAAAGGAGAGTATCGTAAACTCAATTTAGAGGAAATATCCAGAGATATAGCTGAGACTGCTCTTTTTGAGATTGGCGGTCTTGAGATAGCTGTTATGGCCGGTATGTTCCTTGGAGCTGTAGAGGAGGAGATGCCGATACTTATAGATGGCATCATATCAACGGCAGCGGCTTTAAGTGCCTGTATGATGGATGAGAGGGTAGAGGCATATGCATTCGCCTCCCATATATCAGGGGAGAGGGCTGCAAGGCTGGCGCTGGATAAAATGGGGCTTAGGGCCATAATTGATGCAGATATGTCACTTGGTGAGGGCTCGGGAGCGGTACTGCTGCTCCCTCTTATCACTGCGGCGATTAATGTTTATAACGAGATGGGGACCTTTTCAGATATTGACGTAGGTGCCTATCACAGGTTTAAGTAATGTACTATTTGATAACCGGGGGTGCAGGTTCTGGCAAATCAGAATATGCGGAGAGACTGGCAATGAAGCTGTGGCAGGACAGGAAAAGCTGCACTTCAGTCAACGTGGATGAGTCTCGTCAAAAGACGGAGGACCATGGAGACAGAAAATCCTCTTCGGGACTTTATTATGTTGCCACCATGTTTCCTTATGATGATGAGGAGACCAGGCAGAGGATAGAGAGGCATCGTAAACTTCGTGAGGGCAAGGGCTTTATCACTATTGAGAGACCTATGGATATATGTGGTATCATTGATGTGATAAGACATAATAAGGATGCAGTTGTCCTCCTTGAGGACCTGACCAATTTATATGCCAACGAATGCTTCGGGCAGGGACCATCACATGAAACAGCAGAGCCTCTCCGGGAGATAGCGAGGATTTCTGCCGGACTTGTTGTGGTGAGCAATGAGCTTTACTGTGACGGTATAGAGTATCCGGAGGAAACTAAGTCATTTTTGAGAGAGCTTGCCGCCCTTAACATTCAGATTGCGAGAGACGCAGATCATGTTGTAGAGGTTGTGGCAGGGTTGCCTCAACAGATAAAATAAACCCGATAGATAAAAAATCTGACATATCAAGAAAATGAGTGTATAAAACAAATCTGACAGATTAGTAAACCGAGTATATAGAACAAATCTGATAGATCAAATATTTCAAACAGGAACAGGGAGACGGGATGATAGATTCGCTTATTATAGCATTTGCAACCTACTCAAGGATTCCTATGCCAAATGCTGAATGGAATGAAAAGAATATGAAGTATGCCATGTGTTTCTTTCCTTTAATAGGGGTAGTTATAGGGGCACTGGAGTTTCTGATATGGAAAGCAGGCAGTGTTTTACAAACATATAACACAATTACGGCGTTCTTTTTGCTGCTGGTACCGGTGCTTTTGACTGGAGGCATACATCTTGACGGCCTGTTTGATACAGAGGATGCCCTGCATAGTTACGGGGATAAGGAAAGGAAGCTAGAGATACTCAAGGACCCTCATGTGGGAGCCTTTGCGGTCATATATGGAGTGATGTATATCCTTGGGGCATATGCTCTTTTTACACAGATCGATCTGCCTGCACTTGTGGCCACCTGCTTTGGATTTATTATCTCCAGAGCGCTGAGTGGGTATAGTGTTGTCAGTTTTACAAAGGCCAAAAAGGATGGTATGGTCAGCATTTTTTCCAAGAGAGCTGACAAGAGAGTCAGAACAGTCCTTATAGTAGCTGTCTTTATGACCGTACTTTACATGTTTGTTCTATTTTCGTACAAGGGCGTATCTTTCTTGTATCCGGCAGTGGTGACAGCCATGGCGGCTATTTCTTTTTTTAGATACAAGTACAGGATAGTGACCCAGTTTGGGGGCACTACCGGAGATCTCTGTGGGTACTTTTTATGTAACTGCGAGTTCCTGATTTTACTGGGGAGCGTTATGACTACGAGGCTTATTTCATATTTGCAGGTGGCTTAAATGATACTTATTATAGGCGGGATGTGCCAGGGCAAGCATGACTTCTGTAAAAGAGAGTTTCCCGATGGCAATATCATAGACAATTATGAGGAGAGAGTCAGGGAGGAGCTGGACAAAGGACTAGACCCTCTTTTGGAGGCCGAGAGGTGGCTTGATAGTGTAGACGGATCTTATTTTGGCAGCACAATTGGCAGCACAGAGACATGTGATGCAAGGTTATATTCGGTAAATCAGGATACAGGAAAGACAGATACAAAAAAGACAAGTGCTGTAAAATCAGAGCTTATCATACTTATGCGAGAGGTAGGCTCAGGAGTGGTGCCAATGGATAAAAGTGAGCGTATATGGCGGGAGCAGACTGGCAGGGTGAGCTGCTTTTTTGCAGAGAGAGCTGACAGAGTTTATAGGATGCTTGCAGGCATACCACAGAGGTTAAAATGACATTTTATTGATGCATAGAGGGCTTAATGAAATTATTACTGATACGTCATGGTACAACAAAAGGAAATAAGGAGCATCGTTATGTTGGCTCCACTGATGAAGAGCTGCTTACGGGAGAGCGTGAGCGGCTTTTAACTTTGTCAGAAACAGGAAAATACAGAGCGGATATAGTGGTGGTGAGTCCTATGAGACGCTGCAGAGAAACTGCGGAAATTTTATTTCAGGATGGTGGGCGCATGGGGTTTAAAGCTGGAAAATCCTGTGATGATTTAAAAATCTGTGATGATCCAAAATTCTGTGATGATTCAAAAACCTGTGATGATCCTGCAAGGATCCGCACTTGTAACTTTTTGGTGGTGGATGCTTTTAAAGAAATGGATTTTGGTGTCTTTGAGTATATGACCTATGAGGAGATAAATCGGGACCCTGATGAGTCACATAGAGAGGCCTACCAGAGATATATAGACACAATGGGAGAGACAGCTTTTCCGGGTGGAGAGAGTAAGGAGGCATTCACAGAAAGGGTCTGTGCCGGTTTCAGAGAGCTGCTGGCAAGTAGTAGGTTGAGTGAGGATATCACAACCGCCCTGGTAGTACATGGAGGCACCATTATGGCGCTGTTGGACAGGTTTTCATACCCACATAAAGATTACTTTGACTGGAGGCTAAATCCAGGAGAGGCGTATGAGGCAGAGCTCGTCACAGAGGGTGATGACATACGATTTACTAGTATAGAAAAGATATAGTATAAATGTGCTCCTCTGTACATTTTTTGAAATAAAAATTGCTATAATAAACGACACAGATAATCCTTAGGAAAGGAACGAGGTTTAATGTACGAGAGGATAATGATTTTGATCATGGCACTGATTCTGGATCTGATTTTTGGAGATCCTCACAACTGGTTCCACCCGGTCATGGCCATGGGGAGAGTTATCGAGTGGCTGGAGAGGATTCTCCGTAGGGGACTTAAGATCAGTGATGATCCGGAGGCAGATAAGACCAAAAAGCGTATTGCAGGGGGCATCCTGGTCATTGTTGTTATTTGCATTTTCACAGCAGTTCCTATCATGATCCAACACATCAGCAGACAGTTCGGCGACAATATTTCATGGGCCATCAGTGCATTTCTGGCCTATCAGATGCTGGCCATGAAGCAGTTAAAGATAGAGTCCATGAAGGTCTTTAAGGCTCTTGAAAAAAAGGACATAAAGGCAGCCAGAGAGGCAGTTTCTATGATAGTTGGGAGAGACACGAGGCGTCTCAATGAGCGCGGGATAATAAAGGCAACGGTGGAGACTGTAGCTGAGAATGCTTCCGACGGTGTCGTTGCACCCCTCCTTTTCATGATGGCATTTGGAGTATGGGGAGGCTGGCTCTACAAAGCAGTAAATACAATGGACTCTATGATTGGTTACAAAAATGACCGTTACAAATATTTCGGAACTGCAGCAGCACGGCTTGATGATATTTTTAATTTTATCCCATCGAGAGTGACAGCTCTTTTTATGGTGGTTTCTGCTCTGTTCCTAAATCTCAACTGGAAAAATGCAGTCAGGATATGGAGACGGGATGCGTCCAAATCCACAAGCCCTAACTCAGGACAGACAGAGGCGGTGATGGCTGGTGCATTGGGAGTGACACTTTTGGGGGATGCCTGGTATTTTGGCAAGCTTGTAAAAAAACCTGAGATCGGAGATCCCTTGAGAGAGGTGGAGAGCTCTGATATAGAAACCGCAAACAGGGTGATGTATCTTTCTGTTTTTATGATCTATATTGTTGGCATACTTATCATGAGGAGTATATGAGTTACAGGCACGGTGGAGATATTTATCGCACAAAAGTGAATATTGATTTTTCTGTAAATATCAATCCTTTAGGTATGCCGGATATGGCAATGGAGGCTGCAATAAAGGGAGTGGAGCTCAGTACCACTTATCCTGACTGGTCCCAGGAGGCCCTCAGGACAGCGGTATCAGAGCATTTCCATATCAAAAGTGATAGTTTGATATTTGGTAACGGTGCTACGGATCTTATCTATCGCCTGATGAGAGTACTGGAGGCCCCGGAGACTGTTGTTATGGCGCCTGCATTCGCAGAGTATAAAAGAGCGGCGGAAATGGCTCAGAGTCATGTTACAGAGTTCATGCTGTCTGAAAGAGATGATTTTTGCCTTACGGAAAGAGGGTTAAATGACCTGCTTAGGTGCATAGATACTATGGCGGCGGGCTCAGTCCTTTTTTTATGTAATCCCAATAATCCAGATGGGGGGATGCTCAAAAAAGAGGTGACCCTGACAATCCTTGAGGCATGTGAGAGACAGGGAGTGTGGCTCGTTATGGATGAATGTTTCCTGCCCTTTATATCATCTGAGAGGGAGCTCTCCATGATGGATAAGGTAAGTGACGGAGTATATCAACATTTGATAGTTATTAGAGCTTTTACCAAAATTTATGGTATGCCGGGACTGAGACTTGGATATATGGTATCTGAAAATGCTTCGCTGCTTGAGAAAGTATGGGAGTCCATGACTCCCTGGGAGATAAATATACCGGCAGAGATGGCAGGTATTGCAGCACTTAAGGATAAAAAATTTATAGAGGATACCCGGAGACTCATAAGTCAGGAAAGAGCATTTATGGTCAGAGAGTTAAGGGGACTCTCATTTGTAGAGAGGGTCTATAACCCTGATTCACAGGCCAATTTTATTTTATTTAAGGTAAAAGATGGCACCGCTGATTTAAAGGAGGAGCTTATCAAGTCTTGCATACTTATACGCTCCTGCAGTGATTATACAGGGCTTAGCGACAGCTTTTACAGGGTGTGTGTCAGGCTGCATGGTGATAATGAGACATTAATTTCTGAGTTGAGGGAAATTGATAAATAAATGGAGGGAAAATGGCTAAATCTATCATGATACAGGGTACCATGTCCAACGCGGGCAAAAGCCTGGTAGCGGCCGGACTATGCCGTATCTTTAAGCAGGATGGATATAAGGTGGCTCCTTTTAAATCTCAGAATATGGCTCTAAACAGTTATATTACAAAGGAGGGCCTGGAGATGGGCAGAGCTCAGGTGGTGCAGGCAGAGGCCTGTGGCATTGAGCCATCTGTGCTTATGAACCCGATACTGCTTAAGCCTACCACTGATGTGGGTTCCCAGGTGATAATAAACGGGGAAGTAAAGAGCAATATGACTGCCAGGGAGTACTATAAACATAAAAAGGACCTCATACCTGTTGTTAGGGAGGCTTATGACAAGCTGGCTGCCCAGGTGGATATAGTTGTGATAGAGGGAGCAGGCAGCCCCGCAGAGGTCAATCTGAGAGATGATGATATAGTAAACATGGGGATGGCAGAGCTTGCAGATGCACCAGTGCTTTTGGTGGGCGATATTGACAGAGGTGGGGTGTTTGCTCAGCTTTATGGGACCATAGAGCTTTTGGAGAGCTATGAGAAAGAGCGTATAAAGGGTCTCATCATAAACAAGTTCAGAGGTGATAAGACTATACTTGACCTGGGGCTTGATATACTTAAGGAGCGTACTGGCAAGGATGTCCTTGGGGTAATACCTTATATGGATATAGTCATAGATGATGAGGACTCCCTCTCGGAGAGGATGAGTGTAAGCAGTATCTATGGAAATGGCAGCAGATCCTGCACTTTAGAGAGGTCATCTGTTGTAGATGTAGTTGTCATTCGCCTGCCAAGGATAAGTAATTTTACAGACTTTACTTCACTTAGTATGGAAAGGGGTGTATCTGTCAGATATGTATCCAGAGTGAGTGAGCTGGGAGAGCCAGACCTTATTATAATTCCTGGGACCAAGAGCACCATCAGAGACATGGAGTGGCTCAGGGCGACAGGGCTTGAGGCAAAGATCAGGCAGAGGCATGCAGCGGGGTCACTTGTACTTGGAATATGCGGTGGTTATCAGATGCTTGGAGAGAGCATCAGAGATCAGTACGGCGTAGAGACAAGTGAGGGAGCGGTGATACCAGGTTTTGGATTTTTGCCCTTAAAAACTTCCTTTGAGAGAGACAAGACCAGGACTCAGCTAACAGAGAGTTTGAGTGGGCTCAAAGGAGTATATGAGCCATTAAATGGAAAAACAGTTACAGGGTATGAGATACATATGGGACAGACCCTTGGCATAGATGGGGGAGAATGTTTACAGATGTATTCACACGGAACTGTTTTGGGGACCTATATCCATGGTTTTTTTGATGACGATGATCTGAGAGAGACATTCTTAAATATTGTGTGCAAGGAGAGAGGCATAGACCGGGAGGAGGCTCCGTCAGAGGTGAGTATGCAGGAGTTTAAGGAGTCCCAATACGATAAACTTGCTTTAGTACTTAGAGATTCATTGGATATCAGTGGGATATATAGTATTATGGGTATTAAAAAAAGTGATTAGTAGTTTACATAGGAGATTTAGTCAGGTAGGAGCCTGGAATTTTCTATAACAAATAAAAACTGATTGATAACAATAATTTAGTTACAGTTTATTTTGGAGTAGCGGGATTTACGGATGATTGAGATTTATCAGGGCAATGGAAAAGGTAAAACTACGGCTGCCGTCGGGGCTGCAGTAAGAGCCGCAGGACATGGAGTTCCTGTAGTGTTCTGTCAGTTTTTAAAGGATGGTATGTCTGGGGAGATCGGTATACTGGAAAAGATTCCAGGGGTACTGGTCCTTTTTCCTGAGCACTTTTATGGATGGACCTCCCAGATGACAGAGGTGGAACTTGCACAGACCAGAAAGGACTGTGATAAGGTCTTTAGAAAGGCCATCCAGACTATGACAGTGATACTTAAGGCAAGTCCTAAAAAACTCAAGGCCTCTGAGGAGAGGCGCAAAAAGGTAGGAGTTGTAACTCCTGATTTTAAAAAGCCGGATATTGTGTCGCTTTTTGTATTTGATGAGATCCTGGATGCAGTTAATAAGGAGCTTTTAGATCAGGATCTGCTGACACATTTCTTACTTCAGGTACCGGAAAATGTTGAGGTCATCCTGACGGGGAGGGATCCTGATATCACTATACTGTCTATGGCGGATTATGTGACCAATATGGTCAAGGATAAGCATCCTTATGATGATGGTATAAAAGCCCGCATAGGCGTAGAGAAATAGATATTTTGTATTTTTATCAATGATACATATAGAACACAGTACAGGACTGATGTTTGTGCCAGCCTGTGGTGTGACTGAGAAATGTACCAGTTTAGGAGCATTTGTGAGTAAGATAGTCTTTGAACACATGGAACCAAAGGATATAGAGAGACGCAGCATGGAGATCATAAGATCTGAGCTTAAGGAGAGAAATGTAAAGCTTGATCCGGTGGAGGCACCAATTATCGAGAGATGCATTCACACATCGGCAGATTTTGATTATTTTGAGAACCTTGTGTTTTCCAGTCATGCTGTTGAGAGGATGAGAGCCGCTCTTGGGGCCGGAGCTGTCATTGTTACAGACACAGAGATGGCCAAGGCTGGTATCAGTAAGGCAACTCTTGCAAGATATGACGGTAAGGTAAGATGTTTTATGTCTGATGAGGAGGTTGCAGCGGAGGCCAGAAAAAAAGGTGTCACCAGAGCAACCATCAGTATGATACACGCTGCCAGACTGGCCAGGCATCTGCCTAAGATAAAGTACTCCCTGGAGACTCATGATGCTGATGCCATAAGAGACAGGACCGCGCAGTCTCAGGGTGGGCACAGGGAGGCTGACCAGACAGTATCCAATATTATCTTTGCAGTTGGTAATGCACCTACAGCTCTCATTGAGCTTGAGAGACTCATTAGAGAGGAGAGTCTGAGACCGGCGGGTATCATAGCTGTACCTGTTGGTTTTGTAAACGTAGTTGAGGCCAAGGAGCTCATATGGAATCTGACCATAGGAGATGACTCGGTTGATATACCTATGATAGTTGCGAGAGGACGTAAGGGTGGTTCCAATGTTGCGGCGGCTATAGTCAATGCCCTTCTTTATGGTATTGACGCAGATAGATAATTTAGTACAAGAAAGGAAAGCGGTAGCCATGGCAGATAGAATGTTTGATTTTAATCAGATAGAGGCGGATAAGGATAGGGCAAAAGACAAGGATACAAAAGCTATAGTCAGCTGGCAGGTGGTTGCCGTAGACTCTACGGTTATAGACGCTGATAATCCTATCATGGTGCTGGAGACCTCCGGAGACCTGCCACATCACAGTGTAGGTGTTTTTATCAACCCTGTGCGTGGTACATCCTTTGCCTATACTCAGGGTGCCTGCGAGGCGAATGTCAGCGGCCAGGACAAGGATGGCAATGATCTGAATCACAAAATACTTACTATAGATAAGAGATTTATAGAACTTGAGAAATGGCTCGGAGAGAATCATGTATCCGTGAGGCTCACAGGTGAGAGTCGTAAAGAGGGCTACTGTGTATATAAGATAAGGGCGGTATCTCCTGATGGCAGCAGCATACAGGCAGAGCGTGACAGATTTCTGCAGATGGTTATAGAGAGACTCGCAGAGAGCAAGGCTCCTGAGGATGATGATACTGAGGATAATGATGAGATGGCTGAGTCAGGACATCAGGACCTCAGAGATCTCAACTCTATGCTTAATTATCTTGAGTGTGCCAGAGCTACTCTACCTAAAAATATGCAGTCCTGGGCAGACAGAAACATATCCATCATCAGGTCATCTACTATAACTCCGGAGGAGAGACGACATGCTGAGAGAGCTCTCCAGATGGTACTTAATATCCATTGGAAGGGAGACTATTTTGCATCTATTGATCCAGTGAGAGCTAGACAGATACTGGATGAGGAGCTGTATGGACTTGAGAGAGTCAAGCAGCGCATCATGGAGACTATCATACAGATAAACCGTACCCATACTTTACCTGCATATGGACTGCTCCTTGCAGGACCTGCAGGTATTGGTAAGTCTCAGCTGGCTTATGCTGTTGCAAGGATTTTGAGACTGCCATGGACCAGCCTCGATATGAGTGCCATCCATGACTCGGAGGCACTCACCGGCAGCCCACGTGTTTATGCCAATGCCAAGGCCGGGCGCATAATGGAGGCATTCTCACAAAGTGGCTCCAGTAATATAGTTTTTATAATAAATGAGCTGGATAAGGCCGATAAAAACAGTGTAAATGGTAATCCTGCAGATGCCCTCCTTACACTTCTTGATAATATCGGTTACACAGATAACTATATTGAGTGCCGTATACCGACCAATGGAGTTTATCCTGTGGCCACAGCCAATGATAAATCACGTATTTCAGATCCTTTGATGAGTAGATTTGCCGTTATAGATATACCGGATTACACACCAGATGAGAAAAAAATAATATTCCAGAAGTTTTCATTACCTAAGGTACTTAAGCGTATGGGGATGAGACCAGAGGAGTGTGTGGTTGAGGACAGGGCGATAGATGTTATCCTTGAAAAGTACCGTAATCAGACAGGATGCCGTGATCTTGAGCAGGCAGCAGAGCACCTTGCGGCCAACGCTCTGTATCAGATTGAGACCACAGGAGTAAAGGACGTGACATTCGACGCACACACAACGAGGATGCTGCTTTTCTGATCAAGTCTTAGAATGCATCTTAAAATACCTTGATGATTTTGTGGCGGGTTTAGTATAATAAAGCCAACAGTAGGACCGTATGGGGGTTAAAAGTGGATTTTGTAATTAAAAGTGAGCTTGATAACAGGATACGTATACATTTGGCGGATTGTGACAGATTAGATTATATTTATGATCAGAGACTGTCTTATGCGGTTCTCCAGATCAAGGGAGTAAAGGATGTACGTGTTTATCGACGTACAGCCGGAGTGGCTATCACCTTTGATCCAGAGGTTATATCAAAAGATCAGCTTATTAAAGCCTTGAAAAAGATGGACTATAAAGCGGTGTGGGTGCCTGATGATGAGTTCGTTGATGAGTCCAAGATAAGCCTTAAGGAGCTTAAAGAGAGGAAACTGTCACAAGAGGCTAAAAATAAGCTTAGAGCCAAGATATTAGTTGAGACTGCGGCAGATTTGTTCTTGCCAACACCACTCCAGGTGGGCTATCATGTCTATCAATTGGTCACACTTAAGTCTCTTTGATGTAGATTGTGTGATGGTTACGGCCTGCATATTCTCACAATATGACAATATTAATAATAGGAGAGAGGCCTGACGGCGATTGCCGGCGGGCCTTGATTATTGGGTATGGATAAGGATAATAAGAAATTAAGAACAGCATTGTTTATGAATGTAATTATGGTACTGATCGAGATTATGGCAGTAAACTATGCATATACAGAAAATGATGGATTATATATGTTCAAGTATTACACTGACGGCTCCAACTTTTTGGGGCTCATAGTAAGTGGTATCTTTGTGCTGTTTATGCTTCCTGCTTTGTCCAAGGGACGTACAAGCGGGTTTGTGTCCACATATATGATGCAGCATTATAAGGGCTCATCAGCACTTCCAGAGTGGCTTGTGATGCTCAGATATATTGCAACCTGCTGTCTCATACTTACACTGACAGTTGTGCTTTTAGTGCTGGGACCGTCAGAGGGTTTTGCGCATGAGCTCATAGAGGGTATGCATCCGATCAATCATATTGGAGCACCTTTACTATCTTTGTTCAGTCTGATCTTTTTTGAGAGATCAGCGCCATTACCTAAACAGGCTCCACTTATAGGTATAGTACCTACTATGATTTACGCATTTTTGCTTATAGTTTTAAATGCCGTGGGATTTATAGATGGACCGTACTTTTTCCTTCGTGTGCGTGAGCAGCCTGTTTATGTGACTTTGTTCTGGCTGATCGTTATGCTGGGAGGCAATTATATACTGTCATGGCTTATTATGAGAGTCTATAATAAAAATATATCTACTAAGCAAAAGTAGTTTAGTCTGATTTATTTTTTCAAATATCTATATATGAGGAGTTGTCGAAATGATTTTATATATGACATCTACACCTGGTGGATTTGATCGTCGCACCGGGCTGCCTGAAAAGCTTGACAACAGCAATCATTTTGTTGACAGGCTTATGGATGACTGGAAGGTTCACAGCAAGTGCCTTCTCATATCTTCTGATCCTAAAAATGCTGAGATGAACAGTGCTATGGCTCAGACTTATCTGGATGCTTTTAACAAGTCCGGTCTCAGTATGGATGTGATAGACGTTCTTGATGCAAGAGATGAAAAAACAGCAGAGATCATAGGGGCTTATGATGTAGTAATACTTGCCGGAGGGCATGTGCCTACAGAAAACGCCTGGTTTCATAAGATCAGGTTAAAAGAGCGTATCAGGAGTTTCAGAGGCATAGTTATAGGCATTAGCGCAGGTACTATGAACTGCGCTGATATTGTTTACGCTCAGCCAGAGCTGGAGGGTGAGTCCAGGGATGCCAATTATGAGAGGTTTATCGAGGGGCTGGGCCTCACAGCAACCAATGTTATCCCACATTATAATCAGACTATTGACTCAATTCTGGATGGTAAAAAGCTTTTTGAGGAGATAACCTATCCTGACAGTATCGATAGGGCTTTTTATTGTCTTACTGATGGTGCATATATACGCAAGGATACGGTGACCAATAAAGAGATGCTTTATGGTGAGTCATATCTTATAGCGGATGGGGAGATTGGCCTCATTTGTAAAGATGGCGGTGAGTTTGAGATACCAACACATCCAGATGTAAAGAAGCCTGCATTTCTGGTAGCAGTTGCACTGACAGTAGGTGGACTCATTGGAGCAGCACTTGCCAGGTGTTTCCTAAAAGACAAAAATGATTGATGGCATTTTTTAGAAGATGCTGTAATATATATTTCACGGGAGTATAGTTACGTTGATTTAGGGAGTAGATCTTAATAATCAGGAGGAACTAATGGACGTAGAGACAGTTATGGCAGCACTTCGTAAAAAGGCACAGGGAGACGCGGACTTCAGGCGGCAGTTATTGGACACACAAAAGGAAAAAAATCCATTAGCAGCCTTTTGTGAGATAGCTCGCAAAGAGGGGCATGAGATATATGAGATGGATATACTCACATATGGCGAGGAGTTTTACGCAGCTATCAAAAGGTCTACCAATGGCGGAGGTGAGAACTCACCAAAGCTGGAGGGACAGGATGATTACTATGACATGTTTATGGCAGAGCTCCAAAATCAGTTGTAGGAGTTATACAAGAACTTTTGTTTGCAAGTATAAAAATCATCTGATATAATAAAGAACATATATTTAGATTATATAGACACTATTTATTCTGTAATATCAGGATATATAGTGTCTTTTATTTATGACGAGAGAGCCGCCTCTGGACTTGTTCCGTGGATCTCACTCAGACATCGGGCAGGATAGATATTTGAGCAGGATAGCAATTACTGCAGGATATATATGCTTGATGGCTTGATAATAACATAACGCATGGGAGGACCATGCTTATTATATCTGGAAGGTTGCAGGTGATTTAGTTTGAGTAATGGTACAAAAGACAGATGTTATATATGTATAGATCTTAAGTCATTTTATGCCTCTGTTGAGTGTCATGAGCGTAAAAAGGATCCACTGACCACACATCTTGTGGTGGCAGATGTCAGCAGGACTGAAAAAACCATATGCCTCGCTGTATCTCCATCACTCAAGGCCTATGGAATATCCGGCAGAGCCAGACTTTTTCAGGTGGTGGAGAGAGTAAAGGAGATAAACCGTGAGCGTAAGCTCAGACTGCAGGGCAGAGATTTTGAGGGTGAGTCGTATGATGCACGGGAGCTTGAGGCCGTGCCTACAAAAAAACTCTCATATATAGCAGCTACACCTAGGATGGGCAAGTACATTGAGTACAGTACACGGATCTACAATATTTATCTCAAGTATGCAGCAGCAGAGGATATACATGTTTACTCCATTGATGAGGTATTTATCGATGTGACAGAGTACCTCAGGATATATGCATTAGACCATGACATCAATACAGATGATCCTCGTAAAATTGCGGAGATAATGGCCGGTGATATGATACGTGAGGTAGAGGAGACCACCAGTATCACTGCAACTGCAGGTATAGGTACTAACATGTATCTTGCCAAGATTGCCATGGATATAGTTGCCAAGCATGTAGATCCCAACAAGGATGGAGTACGTATCGCGAGTATAGATGAGATGAGCTACAGGCGCCTTTTGTGGAATCACAGACCGCTTACTGATTTTTGGAGAGTTGGTGTTGGATATGCCAGGAGACTGGAGAGCCTGGGGCTTTATACCATGGGAGATGTAGCCAGATGCTCTATAAATGATGAGGATCTCTTATACAAAAATTTTGGTATCAATGCTGAGCTGCTCATAGACCACGCCTGGGGGTATGAGTCTTGTGGCATGAGTGATGTAAAGAGTTATAGACCAGAAAACAATAGCATCAGCTCAGGTCAGGTACTGCACTGCCCTTATGATTTTGCCAGGAGTCGGCTCGTATTAAAGGAGATGGCAGATCAGTTGTCATTGGATCTGGTCGGCAAGCATCTTGTTACCAATCAGCTGGTCATTACTATTGGATATGATATAGAAAATCTGACAGATCCTGTTATCAGTAAAAAATACAGAGGGCCGGTTTCTGTTGATTATCTCGGACGCAGAGTGCCGGTGCATGCCCATGGGACCATCAACCTGTCTCAGTGGACATCATCCACCAGGCTCATAACTGAGGCAGCTGTCAGATTGTTTGATGATATAGTCAATCCCATACTTATGGTGCGGCGTTTCAATATAGCTGCAGGTACTGTAAAAGATGAGGCAGCAGTGGACAGGACAGTCCAGTTCGGAGAGCAGACAGGTACCTGGGAGCAGATGGATCTTTTTACAGATTATGAGGTTCATGAGAGGGAGAGACAGGCTATGGAGAGAGAGCAAAAAAGAGAGCGCAGACTCCAGGAGGCATCCCTTGCTTTAAAGCATAAATTTGGTAAAAATGCTGTCCTTAAGGGTATGAATCTCGAGGAGGGTGCCACTATGCGTGACCGTAATCAGCAGATTGGTGGTCATAAGGCATAGGAGAGGTAGCGCTTTGCATTTTGTGTAATGGCAGGAAGTGATGAGATGACTTATTTTATTAATAGGGGGATTTATGAAAAATGACAAGCCTGAGTGGCACAATGTTCATGGTATAACTCAGGATGAGATAAAAGGGAAAAATGATGAGGTTATGCAAAAGTATGGTGACATCATAGATCTGCCTCATCATGTATCAACTAAACATAAGGGCATGTCTGTCTACAATAGAGCCGCTCAGTTTGCACCATTTGCAGCTCTTACAGGATATGATGATGCCATCAGAGAGACTGGCAGGCAGGTATCCAAAAGGATAGTGCTCAGTGATACCCAGAAAGAGAGACTGGATTTCAAGTTGATGGGGCTCATGGAGCGGGATGACAGGTCAGTAAGTGTTATTTATTTTAAAAAGGATGCGCATAAAGCCGGTGGTGAGTATATAAGATATGATGGGGTATTACGTAAGATAGATGAGGCTACAAGGACTATGGTGATGAGGGATGGTGTCAGGATACGGATAAATGATATATATGATTTAAACTATGAGGAGCATGCTGCAGACAGTGACATGATGTAGTAGTTTTCCGCAGTTAGTACTGATTTTATAGGTATGCGTGACAGGATGAAAGAGTGTTTTTGACAACAGTGCATGGGTATATGCCTGGGATCACAGTCAATATCAAGTGGTTTCGCGTCTGGATTTGTGATATGATGTTTAGACTTGATAGTATATAACATGCAGTTGTCCCTGTAGGGCAGCACATATTTATAATACAATTATCCATTTTTTGGAGGACCTAAGATATGAGCGTTAAAATGGAATTTCCTGATGAGTATATGCAGATATTAAAGTCATATGCTGAGCAGAACAGTGTCACAGTTCAGACAGCTATGGCAGATACTCTTGAGTTTCTTGAGTTAAAAAATGAGACGTTTGATCACTATCGTATAGCAGTAGAGGATCCTGAGTCCTATCTCAACGATGCAGATGATCTCAATGCCAAGGCTATAAGGCAGGTGTATATGGATCTTTTTGGAGAGGATACAGTTGGTGATATGATCCACTGCTACTACAATCCAGACAGATTAAATGTACTTGTTATGGATATTGTATATGATGGTTCCGTTCCTTTATGGAATGTTATTGAGATGTTTCATAACAAAATTCCGGGTATGGAGCTCAGTCAGGATATTTTATCATTGTTCTATGTACATGATCGTTTTGATGGGAGTCACGACAAGATCGCAGAGCTTATAGACTTTATGGTCTCAGACCATGAGGATGATGGATTTGAGACTGCCGGATATTATGAGAGCATTTTTGATGATCCTGATGATGAGGAGTTCTTTGATGATGATTTTGATGTCTCTGATTTTGATGGCTCAGATGATGGCTATGACTTTGATGAGTCGGAGGACGAGGGCTATGATTCTGATGAGGATGGATCAGAGGAGTAAGTAGTCATATTTATTGAGTACATATTATTAATACTTTTATTGTGTATAAGTATTAATCGTAGCAGCTTGTGCTGCTACGATTATTTTTTTAGCGACAAAATACTGAAATAAAATAGTTTATGCAACTTGAGATATATGGATTAAGTAATTGTCATTTTTATTAAAGAAGACCCTCTTGTGCAAGCTCGTCCGCATAACGTACAGTTGTCATGGCATCTTTTCCATAACAGTCCGCACCAATCTTATCTGCGTAATCCTTGGTCATTACAGCTCCGCCTACAGCAATTTTACAATCAGGTTTTTGTGCTCTTAGCTGACGTATGGTCTCCTCCATGTTGACAACGGTAGTTGTCATAAGCGCTGACAGGCCAACCAGTTTTACATCCTTTTCTATAGCGGTTTCCACTATTGTCTCTGGAGCCACGTCTTTACCCAGATCAATAACATCATAACCATAGTTCTCCAGGAGGACCTTGACTATATTTTTTCCGATATCGTGTATATCACCTTTGACAGTAGCAAGGATTATTTTACCCTTTAACTCCTGGGTAGAGCCTGACATAGACTCCTTGACCACTTGAAATGCAGCTTTTGCTGCATCAGCCGCCATAAGGAGCTGTGGCAGGAATAAAGTACCTTTTTCAAATCCTTGTCCTACGATATCAAGGGCAGGAACCAGATCCTGATTTATGATATCAAGTGAACTTTTGGTTTCAAGAGCCTCTTTTGTAGCTGCGGCAGCAGGTTTTGCCATGCCACGTTCTATCAGTTCCATAAGCTTTGATTTGCTGGAGCTCCCTTGAGAAGCTGTGGATGATACAGCAGGACCTGGATTCTGTGATGTGGCTGTAGCTGCCCCGTTACCAGAACCAGCGGAGACCAATGTAATATTGCCTGCAGAAACTCCCAGCGCGTCAAGGACCCTCTGACGGCAGTCATTAACAGCATCAGATACACGTTTATCAGGTGTTTTATAATTTTGGTATGCCCCTATAAAGTTCTGGAAATTCTCATCCTGATTGGTCAGTGCGCAAAAGCTCCTGTAGGACTGCATCATCGCCTGATTGTTTGGATTAATGATGGCACAGGACAGTCCGTTTTGCAGAGCCATGGTAAAGAAATAGGAGTTGATAAGCTCACGTGCAGGCAGGCCAAAGCTTATATTGGAAACTCCCAGTATGGTATTTCCTCCCAGCTCCTCGTGTACACGACGTACAGTTTCCAGAGTCACCAGAGCACTGTTTGGATCGCTTGAAATGGTCATACAGAGACCGTCTATCACTACATCCTCTTTAGGGATACCATAGCTTAGGGCAGTATCATATATTTTTTTGGCAATGGCTATACGTCCATCAGCTGTAGATGGGATACCGCTCTCGTCAAGAGCCAGCCCCACTATAACTCCGCCATATTTTTTAACGAGAGGAAAGACAGCATGCATTACCTCCTCTTTGCCATTTACGGAGTTGATGAGAGCCTTACCATTATAATGTCTTAGAGCTCGCTCCATTGCCTTAGTGTCAGAGGTATCTATCTGCAGAGGCAATGCCAGAACACTCTGTAATCTGGTGACTACCTCATCTATCATTTCTGTTTCGTCTATCTCAGGGGAGCCTACATTCACATCCAGTACATCAGCTCCGGCATCCTCCTGCTGTAGTCCCTGATCAACAATATAATCTATATCATGCTCTATAAGTGCCTGTTTAAAACGCTTCTTTCCAGTAGGATTGATGCGTTCTCCTATTATTACAGGCTTTGAACTATTACCAATCTCTACAACCTGGGAGAAGGAGGATATAACTGTGCGTTTTTTTACGTCCTTATGCTGCATAGGAAGAGGAGATACCGCAGCGATTTCCTTTCGGATGTACTCAGGAGTGGTACCGCAGCATCCACCCAGTCCGGAAACACCGAGCTTTGCGATTTTTGCCATCCAATCCGCAAACTCATCCGCATCAACATCGTAGACGGTTTTTCCATCAACAGATTTTGGAAGGCCTGCATTTGGATTTACGATTACAGGAACATGGGCGGCTTTAACGAGACGCTCCACAATAGGAAGCATTTGTTCTGGCCCCAAAGAGCAGTTGGTGCCCAGGGCATCTACATGCAGGCCCTCAAGCATCGCAACCACAGACTCAGGTGTGCCCCCTGTAAGCATCTTTCCTGTAGCATCAAAAACACAGGTGATAAATACCGGCAGGTCACAGTTTTCTTTTGCGGCGAGTACTGCGGCTTTGGTCTCATAAGAGTCGTTCATGGTCTCAATAAGTATGAGATCGGCACCTGCCTGAGAGCCTATCCTCACAACCTCACCAAATATATCTACTGCATCATCAAATGACAGATCCCCCATAGGCTTGAGGAGCTTGCCTGTAGGACCGATATCAAGAGCAATGTAGGCATCATCACGTCCGGAACGTGTGCGCGCCTCCTTGGCCAGGGCAACTGCTGAAGTTACTACTTCCTCCAGATTGTCAGGGAATTTGAGACGGTTGGCACCAAAGGTGTTGGTATTGAAAATATCAGCTCCAGCCTTTAGATAGTCAAGGTGGAGATTGATAATGTCCTCCTTGTGATTCAGATTCCAGGTCTCTGGCAGCTCTCCAGGCATAAGTCCCTTTGACTGGAGGATAGAGCCGGTGCCGCCATCAAAGAACAGCCATTCTTTACCTAATCGATCTAATATGTGTTTGCCCATTTAACATGTCTCCTTGATATTAGTATATTTGTATTGGCAGTCTGCGGATTTACTGCAAAGAGTACAGGAGGTTTCTGTGTCATTATGTGTTGACTGTCTGTCCCGGCAGATATTATTTGTACCACTTGCACCATCTGCATCAAGCCCGGTGGCCTCTATAGGATTTACAATCTCTGCAAGATAACTTGACTCATCAGTATCTATAGGCTTTTTAGTGCATCCGATAAAAGCAGTTATAGATTTGCTTGGTACCATGAGCAGAGTATCCGTAAGAGTGATGCCACACCATTTTTGCATATTGAGAATGCTTTCAAAATCAGACTGTAAAGCAAGTGGCAGATCTCCATAACCGGGAGAGTACCTGGGACGGAGGATATACCCGTTTTGTGACTCGGTTTCTCTTATCCTCGCAACCTCTGAATCTGCATAAGACTCAATCATCTCTGCACCTGCAGCCTGATAGATTGCAGCATCCATTATACTGGAGATCTCGCCTCGTTTTATGAGATGATCTATGCCCAGTCCCACGGTAGCAGCAAACATATATGCATAATCACAACCTGAGAGATTTTTATACAGGTTTTTTGATTTTATCCGCAGCCCGGCAATATTAGTTATGTCAGGAGCCTCCTGGGTGACAGAAAACTTACTGTAATAGCATTTTGGTGTAGCGGCCGCCTGCATTCTCTCAGTACAGGCTTTTATGCGTTCATCTATTTCAGGGGACGGAGTAATGCTACGATATCCGAGAAAACGATATATTTCTTTAGTGCGTAATTTAATCATTGTAAATAAACCAAAAGTGCCGAATACCAAATAGGGTAACGGCACTGACAAATTAGATTTTTAATATCTCAGAGAGATTTTGCTGTATTGCAGCTGCTACGTCAGGTTTGTTCATAGAGTAGACATGTATATGTTTTACATCGTTGGCGATCAGGTCAATGATCTGCTCTGTGGCATAGATGATGCCTGCCTGTTTCATAGCTGCCGGGGTGTCGCCAAATTTATCCACTATTTCCTTAAAACGAGTCGGAACAGTGGTACCGGAAAGAGCTACTGAACGTCCCAGTTGTTTTGCATTTGTTATAGGCATGATGCCTGCAAGGACAGGAACACGGATGTCATTCTCTCTGAGTCTGTATAAAAAGTTAAAGAACTCTGCATTATCAAAAAACATCTGTGTGGTAAGGAAATCAACACCTGCATCTACCTTTAGCTTTAGGTTCCTTATGTCATCATCCTTGTGAGCACACTCTACATGGCCATCAGGATAGCAGGCACCACCAATACAGAAGTCACCCTGCTTTTTTATGTCCTCGATAAGCTCAGAGGCATAGTGGTAATCAGTGTGAGGATTTCCATCCTTAGGTATATCTCCACGGAGTGCCATTATGTTTTCAAAGCCATATTCCTTAAAGCTGTCCAGCATTTTATGGACGTGCTCTCTGGTAGATGATACACAGGTGAGATGAGGCAGTACCTCCACATTGTACTTATCACGGATATTTTTAGCGATATTAAGGGTAAACTCAGAGGTGCCTCCGCCTGCACCATAGGTCACAGACATAAAGCTGGGATGTAAGGCTGCAACGCCCTCGGTTGCCTCCTGTACGGAATCGAAATTTTCTATTTTTTTAGGTGGGAAAACCTCAAATGACAATGTTATATTGTCGTTGTTTAAAATATCAATAATTCTCATATATGCCTCCTAAAGGACATCTATCTGGTTATTTTAAACCACGATTATCTATGTTAACTATATTAAAGCATAAGAAAATGTTTAATGCATAATATATAAAATTTAGGAGGTGATATAGATTGTATTTATTGCAAAAATAATCCAGGCTTTTGATTATGCAGGGTATCGGATGATGCTTCAGATATGATGACAAGTAATGAACTGCAGATAAGTGTGCAGTATCATCTGATGTCAGCTCATATGGAAATAGTTACGTATGTCAGCAACCTGATATAGTGAGCCAAAGCATATTATCGGGAGAGCATTCTCTCTGGAAAGGAGCATTGCCCTGTCTACAGCATCTGTTACTGATTGAGCTGTATGTACCGGCCCGCTGAAATATTCTGAGATTTCTACTTTAAGTAAATCAGGTGCAAGGCCTCTTTGGTTATATGGAATCTCAGTTATAAAACTTGCAGCATATGGGGTTATGAGCTTTAGCATGGTATGGTAATCCTTGTCTTTCATCACCCCCATAACAAAATTGATCTTTGTTTCTGGAAAAAAGGTCTCTATTGAGCTGATGAGAGCAGTAACACCGTCAGGGTTGTGAGCGCCGTCTACTATAACTACAGGGTTATGTGACAAAAGCTCAAAACGTCCTGGCCATCTTGCTGACTGGAGCCCACCACGTATGTCATCATCTGATATATCAAATCCCTGGGATCTCAGGCACAAAGCTATATCTATAGCCGCCATGGCATTTTGTACCTGATAAGCGCCGAGCATAGAAAGAGTAATGTCTCTGATGTTGCGGTAGGTGAAGATCTGCCCAGAGAGGGAGCGTGACAGGATAGTAAGTTTACCTGTATCAGTGAGCACCAGTTTACCAGGGCGAATGCAGTCTTTATTGACTCTTTGGAAGCAATCAGCTATTACATCTACCACAGATTTCTTTTGGTTAAAAACCACCACATCTGAGCCAGGTTTTATGATGCCTGCTTTTTCTGCAGCAATAAGCTCCTCAGTATCACCCAGTATTTCCGTATGATCGAGACCTATGCTCATGATAGCGGATACAAGAGGAGCATCAATTATATTGGTGGCGTCAAGCCTGCCACCCATACCTACCTCAAGTACAACAAAATCACAATGCTGCTCCTGGTACCAAAGGAGAGCTATTGCAGTTATAAGCTCAAAGTCTGTAGGCTCTTCCTTGAGGTCACAGGCTGCTTTTTTGATCAAGGCTGCAATACGGGACAGATCAGTATCAGAAATATACTCACCATCTATTGAGATACGCTCATTAAAACTGTTTAGATGAGGAGAGATATATAAGCCAGTCCTGAAACCGGCCTGTGTAAGTATAGACTGTGTCATGGAGCAGGCAGAACCTTTTCCATTAGTACCGGCAATATGTATGAATTTCAGGTTTTTTTGAGGGTCTCCCAGGATATGCATGAGATCCTGCATGCGATCAAGGCCTATTTTGGCATGTTTCCAGTCGCTGCCATGTAAAAGAGCTATTGCTTCGTTCCAATCCATATCATTGCCTTTCAGATGTGGGCTATTTTCAACTATAAACAGAGAAATAGCCTTTAATATTTATTCAGAATTGTAATAATAAAATGTGTAAGAAAATGCAAGGGATACTGACCCCTTGCATTTTGTGAAATTTGTAAACCATCAATAGTAAAGATACTATGATACTTAACTTTATATAGCGAACACACTACGGATGTCTGCACGTCTCAACACTCCCTGGAGCACTGTGATAATGACGATCTGTATAGGCGCTGTTACAGCAGCCTGCATGGCTCTGGTTGACAGGAGTGCTGTAAAGCTGGATCCATATAAAAGAGAGATCCACATAGTGTTCATACAGAGACTGAGTATACACTGATTGATGAGTACAGCTATTATAATACGTGCAAGCTGTGAAAGTGGTACGTTAGGGATTATGGATGCGGCTTTGTCAGTTACGGAACCCTGCAGATCCATAGATGTGGCAGAATACTTTTTGTATAACGCAAATCCGAATACCAGTCCCATAAGAACCTGTGTGAGTGTAAAGCCCGGGAAATACGGACCAGTTGGGAATGCCAGAGAACCAATAAGATCTCCTAATCCGCCAACGATGGCTGCTGCTATCGGACCATAAAAGATGGCTGCGATGACCAGGGCAGTGAAGCCAAGACCAATGCGGACATTCCATGCATTGAAAGAACAAAATCTTGTCAGAACTACCTGTAAAGCGACAAGAACTGAAAGGGTTACTAGCATCCTCGTTGAGAATTTCTGCATAAAAAATACCTCCTTTGCAGCCCTGACTACAAAGGAGGTTATATCCTCCGCTGCAGCGGGATGCGACAATCGAACCGCGCTCCATGGTGATGAATGCTTCGTCCCTCCGACAAACTCCCCGTTCGGAAGGCACTATACGCTCAACTGTCTACTCTGCTAAAAAATTGATTTTGTTACATTTCAAATGTATATCAAAACAGTTAATCGGTAAAGTGGATATTTTAATAGCTTTCTGATAATATATGTTGAGTTTATTAAACAATTTTTACAAGATGGGTCAAGTCATGAATGGTAAATTAAAGAACGAGATAAAAAACGAAAAGAAAAAGCTTAGCAGGATGAGTTTGGGACAGAAAATAGAGTATATATTTGACTACTATAAGTTCTATATTATAGGGGCGGTCATAGCTGTATTGATAGTGACATCTGTGGTGCGCACATGGGTCAACAATAAACCACTTGGGTTTTATGCCATGTTTCTTAATGGAGCAGGGACTGAGATTACAGTAAGTGGACAGGATATGGAAAAGCAGTTTGCAGACTATGCAAATATAGATGATGGGGCACAAAATGTAGTTATTGATACAACTGCATCTTTCAATCCCAATGTAAACAGTCAGTTCAGTATGGCGGAGAATGCCAAGATCACAGCACTGTTTGCCTCTCATGATCTGGATGCTATGGTCATTGATCCTAGTGTGTTTACTTATTACGCATTAAATGGTGCCTTTTTAGATTTGAGGCAGGTACTGCAACCGGCAGAGTTCAATGAATATGTCACAGCCGGAAAGATATATTACATCGATGGAGCTGTACAGAAAATGATGGCTCAGTCTGATGACGATGCTATAGCCTCTGATGATGGAGCTCAGGATAAGGTATCAGAGGGTGATAGGACCACTGTCTCTCAGGATAAAAAAATCAACAGTGACGCTGCAACAGCAGAGACAGTTGAGAGTCTTGATGAAATGGAGCAATTTGCTGCAGATCTTATGGGGATGCCGGATGTTATATCCCGCGAGGATTTTGTTATGCCGGATCCGGACAAAATGGCGGAGCCTGTTCCTGTAGGTATCATCTTAACTGAGGGTGAGATGATGTCATCAACCGGATATTTTGACAGGACAGTACCTATATTTGGAATACCTGTGGTGTCTGACAGAAAAGATATTTCTTTAAGATTCCTTGATTTTCTTGAGTGATAGTCAGACACAGGTACAGTTTAGTAATTCAGATTACCGTGTTCTGTAAAATATGTGAGCATGAGATCGGTTACGTGTCCGTAGCTCTGCACTCCACTTGCCTGTCCGTTTGATTTTAAATATGCATCGTTTATTTCCTCGTGAGTTTCTGCGATTTTAGATTCATATTGCTCCCAGTAGTCATTGTTGTATTTAAGATCACGCAAAGTGTAAGCATTGATCTGCTGATAAAGCTCTGCAAATTTATAAGGATCGATCTTGTAAAGAGCATTACCGGCATATACCCAGGCACACACATAGCCCGAGTAATTGTAGTAGAGATCATCAGAGCCTATAGTAGACAGTACTGCAATAAAATTGGCCTCTTCCTCTTGCATATATCCCTTGAGGTGAGATAGTTCATGACATATCGTAAAGGGGATATCGTAGTAAGGGATGTCTCTGTTGTAATTGGCCTCTATAGTAAAAGGAGAGTAAACGCCAGTGGTCTGCTGTATGCTCAGTATCCAGGAGTTAAGCACAGGTTTTGGATATGGATATGGACCTGACAGACGCTGATATTTTTGACCGATTTGTGACATAGCCTCCTGTCCAGTTTTGCCCGTATTCCACAGGTAGGATGCAGCTGCAGATGGTGCAGACATATCCTGACCTAAATATGCTCCGTTATAGAGTTTTAGAGGTGATGAGTTATCAATATCTGTAATGCATGTGCTGATCACAGGTATACCTGCTGCAGTTTTATCGCCATAGGTCATAGTGATCAGGCTCTCTGTTGTTATATTTATATTGTCTACAAGGTAATCACACAATGATATCAGAGCTTCTTCATTTAGATCGTCCTGCAGGGAAGAGAGACCTGCCTCCATAGAGAAGCTTGATCGGCGATAATTGATACCACAGTTAAACACATATAGTGTAAAAATAAAAGAAATTATAAGAAATAAATGCAATAAAAACACAGATATATGTTGCAGTATGCTTTTAAGTATTACTGCAGCGTATTTTTTTGAGCTGTTTTGTATGTGGTCGCCGTGAGATTTCAGCGTAGATATGCATACCGTATATATCTTTTTTGTCTGTACAATGAAATCTAAAATTATATAAAGAACAGTCAGGTACAGTAGGAACTCAACAATAGATATAGGTATAATACCGGTTATCTGACTAAATACGAGACTTAATATGTGATATATGTTGTGAGAGTAGAAATTTGCAAATTTACTGGAGGATATTGCGAGATTTGCTGCAACAATTGCCAGGACGTCAAGGATTATGGCGGCAGTGTAAAGTTTATGTTTTCTTATAAGAGCATATATATTCATGATTTCACCGGCTTTTTAAATATTGATCAATAAAGAGTATAGTTGAGCCTGTAAAAACGAAGTATTTCCGGTGTGGAAATATCCATAGGGCTTTAACATACATATCATATAATAACAGATAGTGTAGTGATATCTTAATTAAATTGTTAATTCACAGGTTTATGGTCATTGGCTATAATATAGTGCGGTATGTAAAACATATAGAAGGGGACATTATGGATAAAAAATCTTTTGTGCTCGTGGTCGCTATGTCCATTTTGAGCACAGGTTTATGTATAAGAGGATATGCAGACAGTGTAAATACAGAGTCTGGTTATGTTACAGCTATAGTACCTGCAGAGGCTGCTGCATCTGAGACGATGGTATCTACAGCGGAGTCAGAAACCACAGTAGATGCTGCAAATATCACAAAGAGTTCTACAGATAATGCGACAATGGAAACAGGCATAGACGTTACCACATCAGAGACTACAGTATCTTCTGAGGATACAGCATCAACGGAGACAACAGTATATTCTGATACAACAGCCTCAGCAGGTTCTGCTTTTCCTGTGGTGCCTCAGACAGAAATGCAGACTGCATCAACAGGTACTGGAGAGTTTGGACCTATGGCAGGTACAGATACTTCTGGTACTGCAGCCTCAACAGGTACTGCCTCCAGTGAGGCTGCTTATGTATATGCTGATGGGACAGGTGAGACCTTGCCACTGCCATCAGGATATCATTTTGGAAATATTGCCACCTATACCTATCAGAATATGGTTGACGATCTAACAGTGCTCAAGGCTCAGTATCCAGCGATGCAGATGGATATATTGGGTACAACGTCTGATAACAGATCTCTGTATCACGTTGTAATTGGCAATCCTAATGCAAAGCATAAAGTGCTTGTACATGCGGGTATTCATGCAAGAGAGTATATAGTAAGTCAGCTTGCTATGAGAGAGATTGCGTCACTCCTTGAGATGCAGCAAAAGGGCGCTGTATATAGAGGCTTTTCTATCCCAGAGATGTTGCAGAATACATGCTTTCACTTTATTCCTATGGTTGATCCAGATGGCATAACTCTGGTTCAGGGAGGGATAGATGCACTTCAGACAGATGCAGCCAAAACTTCCGTTATGACTATTGCAGGGATGGACGGTGCATCTGATATGGGAGCATATCTCAGGACATGGAAAAACAATATTAATGGCGTAAATTTAAATCGTAATTTTGATGCCAACTGGGACAGGACACCTTCCAAGGTGGATCACCCATCATCTATGAACTATAAGGGTACAGCTGTTGAGTGTGAGGTGGAGTCCAGGGCCATTGCAGATCTTACAAGATCTATTATGCCTGATCGTACAATCAGTTATCATACTCAGGGTAAGGTCATATACTGGTATTTTGGTGAAACAGGCACCTATAAAAATGAGGGATTTAATCTCGCAAGTATAGTACATAATAATACCGGTTATTCCATATCTAATTCCTGGTCAGAGAGTGATGCGGCAGGATATAAGGACTGGGCAGTCCAGAAACTTGATATACCATCAGTTACCATCGAGTGCGGCATTGGTACATCTCCAGTTCCGGAGGAACAGATAGAGTCCATGTGGGCTAGAAATGATGGCATATTACCTGATATTCTTGTGGACCTTCTTTATAAATAATTAAATACGTGAGTTATTGATAGAAAATTAATACAAGTATAAAGCACTAAAAAAGTCAACAACCAATTATGCTCTAATTCGAGACATAATTGGTTGTTTTTTGGCTATTTTGCTCATGAATGTTACAGGAGATGTAATAATTATCAATAATGTAAAATGTTTTAAGCTGTATTGAGATATATAAGGGCTGTGAGAAAGGGTTAATACCTTCTTGCAGCCCTTATCTTTTGCTACTTTCGTTGACTTTGATGGTGCCAAATGTTTATAATTTAAGGAAGTGATATGAGGGATATATATAGTTAAAAACTATATATGATTTTGATGATAACGTGAATGATATAAGATGATATAGGGTATAGTATGAACAATTTTGAGCTTGAAAAATATATAGTTAAAAATATAGATAAGGCTATAAAACAAAAGTGGATCAAGATTTACTATCAACCGGTCATAAGAGTTGTTAATGGCAGACTTTGCGGTATGGAGGCACTTGCCAGATGGGATGATCCTGAGTATGGGTTACTTTCTCCACGGGATTTTATACATGTTCTTGAGGATCATGATCTTATTGACAAATTGGATAGTTATATCATAAATGAGGCCTGCAGAGAGCTGAGAGCCAGGATAAATGATGCTCTTGATATAGTTCCTTTTTCGTTTAATTTATCCAGAAAAGATTTTGAGCTTTGTGATATTTTTGAGGTCGTTGACTCTGCTGTCAGACAGTATGAGATATCCAGAGAGTTCGTAAACATAGAGATAACAGAATCTGCATTAAATCAGGATTCAGATAAAATGCAGAAGGAGATGGAGCGATTCAGTAAGGCTGGATACAAGGTTTGGATGGATGATTTTGGAAGTGGATATTCATCGCTCAACATATTAAAGGATTTTGATTTTGACGAGATTAAGATCGATATGAAATTCATTCAGGATTTCAGTGACAAGGCCCGACGGATAGTTATGTCTGTAATCGATATGGCCAAAGAGCTAAATATCCAGACCCTTGCAGAGGGAGTAGAAACAGAGGAGCAATTAGAGTTCCTTAAAACAATTGGTTGTGAAAAGGCTCAGGGATTTCTCTTTAGTAAGCCTCTCCCAGGACGTCAGTGTATGGAGGAGATTGAGAGTAAAGGTATCGAGATTGAAAGACCTGATGAGATAAAATATTACGATGATATAGGCAGGATCAATATTTTAAGCACCAGGCCGCTTGCACAATCGATTAATTACACAGATGCCAACATTAAGGACAGATGGGAGAGCTCAATACCTCTTGCTATTGTAGAGTACGATAGTAAATCATGCAGATATCTCTACTATAACTATGAGCATCAAAATACATTAAGAGAGCTGGGATGGGATTCTGTAGAGGATTCTCTCAAGGCATTAAATGAAAAGAATGGCGCAGAAAATCAGAAGTTTTGGAATGCTCTGGAAACTACCAAGGTTACTGGAAATGATACTTTTGATTACACATTAAATGGTAATTACTGTTCTTTTGAGTTTAGGAGAGTGGCTTTGTATGATGACAGATGTGCAATAATATATACCATTACAAATATAAGCAAAGAGGGCAAGGTGGGAAAAATTGAGAAGCTTGATTCCAACCTTAGACATCTTTACGGTATATATAATGGCGTCTACTCACTTGATCTTAAGAATGATCTTTTGGAGGTCCTTTATATAGGCTCATCTGAGGATATAGGGTTGTCCAACGGAAGTATTACTCAGATAACTGCTGAGCATGCTGAAAAATATGTTTTCGATGAGGACTGCAAGCATTATCTCAAGTTCTTTGAGATCAGTACACTTGAGGAAAAAATCAGTAAGTCTGAACGTGGCTTTATTAATGCGTACATAAGGACAAGGACACTTCACGGCGATTATACCTGGAAGATATATCTCGCTCTTATGGTGGCAGCTCAACATGCTCTTGTGTTTGTAAGGAATGCTGACTCTATCAAGGCTACGGCATGGGCAGAGTACTATCAGAACTATGCAACTACAATGGGTGGTGATGTGGGGTCTGAGCTTACCAAGGAGCTGTTGTGGGACAATCTCAGTCGCAATTCTGGTATAGGACTGTTCTGGAAGGATAAACAGAGACGATTTGTCGGTGCCAACCAAAAATTCATGGATTATTATGGATTTAAGAGTCCATCTGATTTTGTTGGTAAGACTGATGAGGAGATGGGATGGCATGTTGCGTCTGAGCCATACAGAAAGGATGAGTACAGAGTGCTCAGAGAGGGCGCAGTTACTCACAGGATACCGGGACACTGTATTGCACATGGCAGTATAAGAGATATATATGCATCCAAGATGCCTGTATATGATAATGGACGTATAATAGGGCTTATTGGATATTTTGAGGACGTTACTGATACTTTGCATGATCACGCAAGTCAGATAGATATTCAGGAAACGGATAAACTTACAGGACTTCTCAATATCCGTGGTATGATGACTGCTGTATCCACATATCGGGATGAGTATGAGCGTAGAGGCACTGATTTTGCGGAGATATATTTCTCTGTTGATAATTTCCAGGAGCTTATGACTCTTCATGGTACTGCTTTTGGGGATGAGATCCTTTATGCGATAGGTAAAAAATTATCAGTTGGATTCGGTACCAGTGCCACACTTGCAAGATATTCAGGTGATGATTTTATGGCCTTTATGCAGTTTTCAAATCAAAGAGATGTTGATAATGCAGCAGAGATGATCAGGAGACTGGTAGGAGACATACATCAGGTTAATGGTTACTCCTGCACGTTATATCCATCAGTGGGCAGTGTTAAATATTCAGAGGTTAACGACCTTAATGAGATGCATAGAGTAGGCTTTGACAGGATGGCCAGTGACAGGGCTTTACACCAGAGAAATATGCGATAATGATAGCAAAAAATCACTGCAATATATTGCGTATATACATTTAAAGTTGTAAAATTCAATAGGTTTTAGATTATTTGCCAGATGGACTGAGCGGTTAAATCTCAGCCATCTGGCTTTAGTTATTTTGCTGCTATATAATCTATCCATCAGGTTTGGGAGTGCGATGCACCATTGCCCTTTGGCAGCTGTCAGGGAGGTTCTGGAGCTGTTCAGGATAGTGCTTTTGGCACTTTATGGCAGGATGACGATGCGGCGGTATAGGCATTCGCCCTGGACCATGTTTAATAATCAGGTGTCGGCACTGGTCGGCAGCGTGTTATGAGGAGGACTATTATGTCTGAGGAAATTAGAAACGAAAACGGAGAGCTTGAGGAAAAGCCACAGGAGTCAAAAAACTTTATTGAGCGTGAGATCGACAAGGATCTCAAAGAGGGTGTTTATGATCACGTACAGACGAGATTCCCGCCAGAGCCAAACGGATATCTCCACATTGGTCATGCCAAGTCTATCATCCTTAATTCTGGTATAGCCAGGGAGTATGGCGGTAAGTTCAATCTCCGTTTTGATGATACAAATCCGATGAAGGAAAAGACAGAGTTTGTAGATGCTATTAAGAGAGATGTACAGTGGCTTGGAGCAGAGTTTGAGAACAGAGTTTTCTTTGCATCAGATTATTTTGATGTTATGTATGAAAAGGCTGTACTTCTTATCAACAAGGGACTTGCCTTTGTAGATGATCTAACTGCAGAGCAGATCACAGAGTACCGTGGAGACTTTACAACTCCAGGTAAGGAGTCTCCAAACCGCAACAGGAGTATAGAGGAAAATCTGAAGCTTTTCCAGGATATGAGAGATGGTAAGTATGCTGATGGTACACTCACACTTCGTGCCAAGATTGACATGGCATCTCCAAACCTTAACATGAGAGATCCTATCATTTATCGTGTTGCTCACATGCATCACCATAATACAGGTGATAAGTGGTGTATTTATCCAATGTATGATTTTGCACACCCTATTGAGGATGCTGTTGAGGGTATTACACATTCACTCTGCACACTTGAGTTTGAGGATCACAGACCTCTTTATGACTGGGTAGTTGAGCATTGTGATTTCCCACACCCACCTAGACAGATCGAGTTTGCCAAGCTCTATCTCACCAATGTAGTAACAGGTAAGAGATATATTAAAAAGCTTGTTGAGGATGGCGTAGTAGATGGATGGGATGATCCTCGTCTTGTTACTATCGCAGCTCTCCGCAGACGTGGTTACACACCTGAGTCAATACGTAACTTTGTAGTACTGTCAGGTATTTCCAAGGCCAACTCAAGCTCAGATTACTCATTACTTGAGTATTGCATACGTGAGGATTTAAAGCTCAAGGACAAGCGTATGATGGCTGTTATCGATCCTATAAAGCTTGTTATTGATAACTATCCAGAGGGTCAGACTGAGATGCTTGATGTACCTAACAACCTTGAGAATGAGGAGCTGGGATCAAGACAGGTTCCATTCTCCAGAGAGCTTTACATCGAGAGAGATGACTTTATGATAGAGCCTCCAAAGAAGTATAAGAGACTTTACGTTGGTAATGAGGTACGTCTCATGTCTGCCTACTTTGTAAAGGCAGAGTCATACGAGACAGATGCTGAGGGCAATGTTACAGTTGTTCACTGCACATATGATCCAGAGACAAAATCAGGCTCAGGCTTTACAGCACGTAAGGTTAAGGGAACTATCCATTGGGTCAATGCTCCAACAGCAGGTCAGGTTACAGCCCGTCTTTATGAGCAGCTTATTGACGAGGAGAAGGGCAAGTTAAACGACGATGGAACACTTAACTTTAATCCTAATTCTCTCGTAACAGTTACTAACTGTATGGTTGAGCCAGAGCTTATGGACGTCAAGGCATATGACAGCTTCCAGTTTGTTCGTAACGGATTTTTCTGTGTAGACAGTAAGGATTCTACGGAGGGACATCCTGTATTTAACCGTGTGGTAGGACTTAAGTCTTCCTTCAAGCTTCCTGCACAGGGTAACTAATCAGATATGTAGACGATTTGTCGGTAATGTCACGCCTCACACAGCAGACAGTAGTTTGATTATGGGAGGCGGGGCACAGCCTTCAGATCGTCTTTTTTTGTTTTACAGTGTTCGTTAATCGTGGTATCATTTTTATAATATTTAATATAGTATTTAAAGGGGCTTGGACCCGGACGGAGGATAAATATGGCTAGAAAAAAAAGCGGTTTAGGTGGTCTTATTGGTTTTGCAGCACTCTGCGGTGGCATTGCTGCTGTAGTTTCTTATCTCTACAAGTATCAGAAATTTTCTGAGGAGGTTGATAAGGATTTTACAGACGTTATTGACTCTGCACATGAGGTTAAGGATACAGCTAAAAGATCTTATACAACATTAAAGAACAGTCAGGGCAAGGATGATCTCAAGGCAGCAGCCAAGGATCTTGGATATGCAGCTAAAAATCTCGCAGTAGACACTAAAAATCTCGCTATAGATGCAGGTAAGGATGCTTATAATACTGTTAAGTCAGCTTTAAATGAAAAGCTTGGAAATCAGGATATTGAGGATGAGGATGTAGACGTTGTTGATGAGGATGTTGTATCTGATGATGACGTTGAGGTCGAGTTCTATGATGCAGATGCACAGGATACAGTCGATGAGCCTGTAGCAGATGAGGCGTCAGAGTCAGCTCCCACAGATTCAGAGGAGTCTTCAACAGAGGATGAGGAAGAGAAAACCGAGACAGAGGAGGAGACTGATGGTGAGGAGTCTGCGACAGATCAGACCGATGATGAGATAGCAGATTGATCGAAACCATGATACTGTATAGCGTTTCTGTATGGTATTTTAAATTTAAAATCTACATTATGATGTTATAACACAAATGAACCGTCTCCATTGGAGGCGGTTCATTTGCTTTATAGGGAGTATAAGTTTATCGGCATAGAGCCGTAAACTACATTTTTGATCAGCTTTTCACTGGGAAATGCTGATGCCTCATACTGTGAGGCTATGTGACCTTGTAACTTATTTACCGGAATCACCGTAGTTACTCAGTACTCGAGCTGATGGATCATTTACATTACATCCTGGCCATGTCTTGTTAGGCATCCAGAAATCAACTACCATATTTGACTGTCCAGGATAGTACTTCTCAAATATCTCTCTGTATAGGAGTGATTCCTTTGTAAAAGGTGTTGCATGAGTATATTTTGCACACTTTTCTTTAAATTCGTCATCACTATACTGAGCCTCTGCATACTCTGCCAGATCATCTTTTAATGAGTGTCCAACTGCATCAGAAAATGCAGCTTTCTCACGCATCAAAATGTCTTCAGGCAGGATGTAATCATCTTCAAACGCATGTCTGAGGAGATATTTACCCTTGTTATATTTGTTGAGCTTACGCTCAGGATCAATATGCATTACATAATCTACAAAATCCAGATCACCAAATGGAACTCGCGCCTCGAGAGAGTTTACGCTTATGCAGCGATCTGCACGGAGAACATCATACATATGCAGCTCTCTGACACGTTTCTCGGCCTCTTTCTGGAATTCCTCCGCTGATGGAGCAAAATCTGTGTACTTATAGCCAAATATCTCATCTGATATCTCACCTGTAAGCAGAACTCTGATATCTGACTGTTCATGTATGGCCTTACATAAAAGATACATACCAATAGAAGCACGTATTGTTGTTATGTCATAGGTTCCTAGGGCCGCAATAACTGGCTCGACAGCATTGATAACGTCATCACGGTTGATGATTACCTCATGATGATTTGAGCCTATAAAGTCAGCAACCTCTCTTGCGTATTTCAGGTCTATGGCATCGATATCCATACCGATAGCATAGGTCTCTATTGGCTTGTTGAGTATCTTTGCAGAAATAGCACATACCAGAGATGAGTCAAGGCCGCCGGAAAGGAGAAATCCTACTGGAGCATCTGCATCCAGACGTTTTTTTACGCCATCCACCAGAAGGTCATGTATGTGGGATGCTATTGCATCCATATCATCAGTCTTGTTATATTTGTTTACTTTTGAAATATCATGATAGCAAACGAACTTGCCATCTTTGTAATAGTGTCCTGGTGGGAATGGCTTTATCTCATGGCAAAGTCCCACAAGATTTTTAGGCTCTGATGCAAATATCATAATGCCATCCTGACTCTCACCATAGTATAGAGGACGTATTCCAAATGGATCACGAGCTGCAATATATGAATTGGTCTCTGCGTCATATATTATGAGTGCGTACTCGGCATCGAGCATTCTGAACATATCTGTGCCATACTCCTTGTAAAGAGGCAACAGAATTTCACAGTCAGACTCGGATTTAAAGGTGTAACCCTTGGTGATGAGGTTTTCCTTTATAGGACGGAAACCATAGATCTCTCCGTTGCATACCACCCAAGAACCATCAAGTCCAAATGGCTGCATACCTGCTTCACTTAGTCCCATAATTGATAAACGGTTAAAGCCAAGATACCCGTTGCCTGTATCAACGATCCTTGAAGCATCCGGGCCTCGGGAAACGGTTTGTAAAAGCGCTTTTTTTACGACTTCGTACTGCGCTCGCTTGTCACAGAATCCAATTAAACTACACATATTACATACTCCCTGAAAATAAAATAAAAAAAGACGGCAAGGGGCCCGGAATGAACCGACCTCTTTGCCGTCTTTATGGTTCATGATTATTGCGCAGTAAAAAATATTTGTCAAGAAAAAATTATTTGCTCGCCTTGTTTAATGTTAAATGGTACGAGATAATACTGAGTGTGCGCCGGCTCACTCGATTTCGATTACATCCGTCTTGCCATGTTCGCACCAGATGCACTTTGTGCAGTTGGCTCGTACATGTCTGCGCCGGATGTTCTCTCAACTCGCAAGCCATGGCGCTCATCTCAAGCATTTTCTCTGCATTGCAAGGCTTGTGTATATTAGTCTGGATATTTTTGTTATGGTATGTATGGACAACTGTATTTGAGTGATGTAATTTAGCTTTAGTTATTTTATGCAAAATTATTTTGCAATGTCTCATGGCGGTTTTTGCTACTGGTGTAATTGAAAAGGAAGGGGAGTCATATGGATCTTTTGAAGGAAGCAAAGGATTTAGAGTCTCATCTTATTGAGCTGCGTCGTATGTTTCACAGGTTTCCGGAGGTGTCAGAGCATGAGGTGGAGACGGCTGACAGGATTCTTAAGGAGCTTAAGGATATTGGTGGATATGATATTAAGACGCAGGTAGGAGGCTATGGTATTCTTGCCGAGATAAAGGGAGACAGGCCTGGTAAAATGGTGTGTCTTAGGGCGGATATTGATGCGCTTTCTGTTACTGAGGATACGGGTCTTCCTTTTGCTTCTGAGAATGAAGGTGTAATGCATGCTTGTGGCCATGACCATCACATTACTATATTACTGGGGGCTGCAAGGCTGCTCAAAGCGCATAAAGATGATCTTAAGGGGACAGTGCGTCTGATCTTTCAGCCGGCGGAGGAGTTGAGTCCTCTGGGGGGAGCCAGAAGGATGATAAAAGAGGGTGCTCTCCAGGGTGCTGATGCGGTTTTTGGTCTACATGTATGGCCAAATCTTCCGACAGGCAAGGTGGGGGTGAGAGCCGGTGCACAGATGGCGGCCTCTGATAGATTTTCAGTGGATTTTATTGGAGAGACCTCTCATGGTGCTATGCCTGATCAGGGTAACGATGCTCTTATTGCCGGCTGTCAGTTTGTTAACGCAATTCAGACCGTGATAAGCAGGAATGTTGACCCTATGGAGTCTGGTGTAGTAACTATAGGTGTTTTTCAGGCAGGCAGCAGATATAATGTAGTGCCGGGCTCATGTCATATGGAGGGTACTGTAAGGTCCTTTGATCCTGCTATCAGAAAGAGGATGGAAAAGCGCATCAGAGATCTTTTTGAGGGCACCAAAACGTCTTTTGCCATAGAGGGTACTCTTGAGTACGACCATGGTTATGATGCTGTTTTAAATGATCCTCATATGGCAAGGTATGTTTTAACAGAGGCTGAGGAGCTTTTTGGAAAGGGTGAGACCATATGGCTGGATAAACCGGCTATGACAGCAGAGGATTTTGCCTTTTATCTCAAGGAGGTGCCAGGTGCATTTTACTGGCTGGGGACAACACCAGAGGGTGCCGATGTATGGCCGCTTCATTCAGCGCACTATCAGGGTAATGAAGATGTATTGCATAGGGGTGCTGCCTTAATGACTAAACTTGCTCTTGATTTTTGTTGAGTAAATAATCAGGAAAAAGCGAGGTCTGTTTGTGATAATGTGATGCCTGAAGCATTGGCATGCAATGGAAAAATGATTTGTATCGACTCAATCTAGTAATGCCGGAGCAATATATGATTTCTGTTCTGGAATAGCAGGTATGAAATTTTATGATTTGAAAATTTCTTGACAAGATTTGAACATTTCGTATAATGGTCAGCAAAGGACAACGGCGTCCTGGTTATCACACCAGGTGTACGTTGTCCTTTTTTCATATCAACATTTTATTACTGGGGAGTATACAAATGTCTGCAAAAATTAATCAAAACTATTTGAAACTAAACGAGAGTTATCTTTTTTCTGAGATTGCCAGACGTATTCGTGTTTGGCAGAGTGAAAATCCTGAAATTTCAAACAAACTTATACGTATGGGCATAGGTGATGTCACCAGACCTTTGCCAAAGACTGTTGTCAAGGCAATGACAGATGCGGCAGAGGAGATGGGGGTGGCTGAGAGCTTCCGCGGTTATGGACCAGAGCAGGGCTATGATTTCCTTAAGGAGTCGATACAAAAGTACTACACAAAGTTTGGCGTAGACCTCGAGTTGGATGAGATATTTATATCTGATGGAGCAAAATCAGATCTTGGAAATATTCTTGATCTGTTTGATAAAGACAATAAGGTACTGGTAACAGATCCTGTTTATCCTGTTTATGTTGATACCAATATGATGGATGGCCGTGACATAGTTTATGCAATGTCCTCAGAGGAAAATGGATTCCTCCCACTTCCATCACCAGAGTACAAAGCTGACATCATATATCTTTGCAGCCCTAACAATCCTACAGGTGCTGTCTATGACAGAGAGGGTCTTACAAAGTGGGTAGATTTTGCAAGGGAGAATGACTCCATCATCCTTTTCGATGCAGCTTACGAGTGCTTTATAGTGGGTGACTATCCACATAGTATATATGAGATACCTGGTGCCAGAGAGGTGGCTATTGAGTTCTGTAGTTTATCTAAAAAAGCAGGATTTACAGGTACAAGATGTGGTTACACCATTGTTCCTGAGGGTCTTGTGAGAGACGGTGGTCATTTAAATAAGATGTGGCTCCGTAGACAGACAACCAAGTTCAATGGAGTAAGTTACATCACACAGAGAGGTGCTGAGGCAGTGTTCTCTCAGGATGGTGAAAAGGAAATAGAGGAGAATATCCAGTATTATCGTGATAATGCAAAGATCATCACAGATACTATGGATAAGCTCAATATTTACTATACAGGCGGTAAGAACTCACCATATATCTGGCTCAAGTGTCCGGGAGATATGGAGAGCTGGGATTTCTTTGATAAGCTTCTAAAGGAGGCTTACGTAGTTGGAACTCCTGGAGCCGGATTCGGTAAGTCAGGAGAGAATTTCTTCCGTCTTACTGCATTCTCAACACATGAGAATACAAAGGAAGCAATGGAGAGATTTGAGAGGTTTGTTTCCGGATTAGCAAAAGCGTAATAGACAGTGTTGCTGCCAGGTGATTATCTCAGAGAGGCTCAAAACTCATATAAATAAGGTCTTGTGAGCAGGACATAAAATAAAAGCATCATTGGGCGGTGACATACAATATAAGGAAGGAAAAGCGAGTTTACTATAATGGATTTCGGTAATACAATATTTAAGACCTATGACAATTTAGAGGTGGAAGAGATGAATTCATATGAAGACGTCCTTGAGTTTGTAGAGGATGAGAATGTTAAATTTATAAGACTCGCATTTTTTGATGTATTTGGAGTGCAGAAAAACCTGGCTATCATGCCTGATGAGCTTAAGCGGGCATTTACAGAGGGCATCAGCATTGATGCAAGTTCTGTAGCAGGTTTTGGAGCCGAGGTACACTCAGATCTGTTCCTAAGGCCGGATCCTACAACCATGTCCATAGTCCCATGGAGGCCTATAGACGGGAGAGTTGCCAAGATGTTCTGTGATATAGAGTATCCTGATGGAACGTTGTTTAACAGGGATTGCCGCTATATGTTAAAGCAGGCAGTAAAAGCTGCTGAGGAAAAGGGCTTTAGTATCAATTTCGGAACAGAGGTTGAGTTTTATATTTTCAAGCTTGATGAAAATGGTCAGCGTACCATGATTCCCCAGGACAATGCAGGATATATGGATATAGCGCCAGAGGATCACGGTGAGAATATAAGGAGAGATATCAGCTTTGCTCTTGTGGATATGGGTATCAGGCCTGAGGCCAGCCATCATGAGATGGGACCTGGACAGAATGAGGTTGATTTCCGTTATGCCAATCCTCTCATGGCTGCAGACAATGCTTCAACATTCAAGTGGGTGGTAAAATCCGTTGCGGTGTCAGATGGCGTATGGGCAGATTTCAGTCCAAAGCCTCTGCCTAATAAACCAGGCAACGGAATGCATATAAACATATCCGTAGAGGCACGAGATGGTAAGGATTACACCAGTCAGTTTATGGCGGGTATCCTTGAACATATCAGAGAGATATCCCTTTTCTTAAATCCTACAAGAGAGAGCTATGAGAGACTCGGGGATATGAAGGCTCCAAGGTATGTGAGCTGGTCAGAGCAGAATCGTTCACAGCTTATACGTATACCGGCAACAAGATCCGGGCTCAAGAGGATTGAGTTACGTTCACCGGATCCCACAGCTAATCCATACCTGGCATTTGCTCTTTTGATATATGCCGGACTGGATGGTATAGACAATAATTTACAGCCGATGGATCCAGTTGATGTCAATCTTTTCAAGGCAGACACATCGGTTACAGACAAGCTGAAACGATTACCACAGTCTTTGGATGAGGCTATAGCATATGCAAGGAACTCAGAGTTTGTTAATAAACTGATTCCTGAGGGATATCTTGATGCATATGCAGGAGAGAACAGTTAGGGAGATAAACATGGAGAGAGCGGAGCGAGGAAGCAGCGTGATGATCGCAGCTGCTACTGAAAAGGTGGCCACCCAGATTAAAGGCATATTACCTTCCGGGTTTGGCAAAGTATCCTTTCAGCCTTCCATGACCAAAGTAAAGCAGAAGCTTATAGAGGAGCGATTTGATCTTTTGATCATATACACACCTCTGCCTGATGACCTTGGACTCCAATCTGCAATGGAGCTCGTTGGAAAGTATCCTGCTATGAGCATTTTACTTTTGGTAAATAAGGATGTATATCAACAGGCATTGTACAGATCCAGAGATGCTGGGATCATGGTACTTGCAAGACCTATTAGTACAGCTTTTTTTGTCTCTGCTGTCGAGATGTTGGGGGTTATGAGCAATAAAGTTCAGAATCTCCTCAATGAAAACGCTAAGCTCCAGAGAAAACTTGAGGATGAGCGTTATGTGGGCAGGGCCAAATGTTTGCTCGTTGAAAAAGAGGGCATGACCGAGGCCGAGGCACATAAGTATCTTGAGCGGCAGGCAATGAATGGCTCCGTTACAAGGAGAGAAGTGGCTGTAAGAGTTATCCGTGAGAACGGACGTATAGTTACAAATAAGTAGTAAAACTGATTTATTCAAATGTTTTTAACGGGCATCAGTGTGATGATCATGACTGAGTGGCGGCAGGAACATTTGCATAATATATAAATTACAATTTCACATTATAAAAACTAGAGGACAATGGCGTTCGATTTACAGATACGTTATTGTCCTCTTTTTTTATTGAAGGAGGAAAAATCTATGAGCACATCTACTATTTCAGAAATGTATGGAAGCCTGGTCTTTAGCGACAAGATCATGAGAGAAAGACTTCCAAAGGATATTTATAAGGCCGTTCACAAAACCATCCAGAATGGCACTCATCTTGAAATTGATGTTGCTAATACTGTAGCTGCTACTATGAAGGAGTGGGCACTTGAGAAGGGTGCAACACACTATACTCACTGGTTCCAGCCAATGACAGGTCTTACAGCAGAAAAGCATGACAGCTTTATTACTCCAACAGCAGATGGTAGTGTACTTTTAGAGTTTTCCGGCAAGGAGCTTGTAAAGGGTGAGCCTGATGCATCTTCTTTCCCATCAGGTGGTCTGAGAGCAACATTTGAGGCTCGTGGATATACAGCATGGGACCCATCATCACCAGCATTTATCAAGGATGGCACACTTTATATTCCTACAGCATTCTGCTCATATACAGGTGAGTCACTTGATAAAAAGACACCTTTACTGAGATCCATGGAGACACTTAGCGAGTCAGCTACAAAGCTGCTTCATATCCTCGGAAAGACAGATGTTACAAGAGTAGATACAACTGTTGGTTCTGAGCAGGAGTACTTCCTTATTGATAAGGATCTTTATACAGCAAGAGAGGATCTCCTCCTTACAGGACGTACCCTCATCGGTGCACCAGCTCCTAAGGGACAGGAGATGGAGGATCACTACTTTGGTGTCCTCAAGCCAAAGGTATCTGCATTCATGCATGATCTTGATGCAGAGCTCTGGAAGCTCGGCATTCCTGCCAAGACAAAGCATAATGAGGTTGCTCCATCACAGCATGAGCTTGCTCCTGTTTTTGAGACAGCCAACATTGCAGTTGATCATAACCAGCTCACCATGGAAGTGATGAAAAAGGTTGCTGACAAGCATAACTTTGCATGTCTCCTACATGAGAAACCATTTGAGGGAATCAATGGTTCAGGTAAGCACAACAACTGGTCAATGGTATCGTCTACAGGTGAGAATCTCCTCGATCCAGGTAAGACACCAGAGAAGAACATTCAGTTCCTCCTTTTCCTTATGGCTATCATCAAGGCTATTGATGAGTATGCTGATATCATGAGAGTGTCCGTTGCATCCGCAGGAAACGATCACAGACTTGGTGCTAACGAGGCACCTCCAGCAATCGTATCTGTTTATGTAGGTGATGCCCTCGAGAGAGTTCTTGAGTCTATTGAGAACGGTGAGGTGGATTTCAAGTCAGATGCTGCAGCCCAGATGGAGACAGGTGCACATGTTCTCCCTCATTTCCGTAAGGACAATACTGATCGTAACAGAACATCTCCATTTGCATTTACAGGAAACAAGTTTGAGTTCCGTATGCCAGGTTCATCACTTTCAGTAGCTGACCCTAATGTAGTGCTCAATACAGCAGTAGCAGAGGCTCTGGATCAGATTACAGCAAGACTTGAGACATTCGCCCCAGAGACATTTGAGGAGGATACAAGGGCATATATCAAGGAGCTCCTTAACGCACACAGAAGGATAGTATTTAACGGAAATGGTTATACAGACGAGTGGATTGAGGAGGCCGGGAAGAGAGGACTCTACAACTTAAAGTCACTTCCAGAGGCAATGCCTAGACTTGTTGCACCTAAGAACAAGGAGCTCTTTATCAAGCACAACGTATTTACTGAAACAGAGATTGATTCTCGTTATGAGATCCAGCTTGAGAACTACTCAAAGACAATCCGTATCGAGGCACTCACCATGATCGAAATGGTAAAGAAGGATTTCACAGAGGGTCTGTTCAAGTATCAGGCAGCGATCACAGATACTGCTCTTTCCAAGAAACAGCTCATCCCTGATATGGCATGTGAGCTGGAGAGCAGGATCCTTACAATGCTTGACAAGGAGGCTCAGGAGATCGGCAGGGCTGTAGAGAAGCTGGAAAAGGATCTCTGCGATACAGAAAAGCTTACAGACAGCCACGGTATGGCTATGGCATATCATGACAAGGTTCTTGCTGATATGGATGCTCTGAGAGTACATGTTGATGCTGCGGAGGCTATGATCCCGGAGAATGACCTTCCATATCCGACTTACTCAAAGCTGCTTTTCTCACTGAGATGAGTTGAAGCATAGTGATGGCGGCTGCATAAACAGTTTAGGCGAAGTTTCTAATAAAAGAACCTAGTGGGTATCCATTGAAAACCGGGTCGCTTGCGGCGGAAAAATCCGGAATCGTCCTCCTAAGCGGCTCTAGGTCCTCGCCAAAGTCAAAGTTTTCTTGATGAAAACTCTGACTTGGCGAGGAAGCTAAGGAAAAGTAACCAAGAGCCGCTAATGAGAACGATTGTGATTTTTCACGTCCTCAGCTTAACGTTTTTCACTGTATGCCCACTGGTTTTTGCTCGTAAATTTGAATTCGGCTGAACTGAGTAAGAATGAGTGAACATATCATCAATGCAGCTTTGCAATCGAGGCAATAAATATTACAAAAACCAAATACCATGCAGGAGTGAGAGTTCATTCCTGCATGATTTGCAACATAGAGGTTTTATTCCTTTTTGATATATAAAACTTTAGTTAGAGATATAGAAGAATACAGATATAGATGCAGAGTCGGCAAACGACTCGAACAAGGGAGTATATATAGATGGGAAATTATCGAAATTTACAGCAGGGAGAGGCTGATGCCGCTGCCGGAAACTGCTACACAGTTCCTGAGAAGTATCGCGGCCACAACACATTATGGACTGCACAGTCAGGGATTATAGAGGACACAGCGCATGATGCCTGCGGTATAGGTACCGTTGTAAATATAGATGGTACCAAGGACAACAAGGTTTTGGATGATGCACTTCATATCGTGGAAAAGCTTGAGCATCGTGCAGGAAAGGACGCCACTGGAAAAGTCGGAGATGGAGTTGGAATACTGCTCCAGATAAGTCATGATTTTTTTAAGAAGGCCGCCAAAGCTTCCGGTATCACCCTTAAGGAGGAAAGAGACTATGGAGTAGGTATGTTCTTTTTTCCTGAGGATGAAAAGAAACGCATATTTGCAAAACGTATGTTTGAGGTTATCGCCAAAAAGAACGGACTGGAGTTGCTCGGATGGAGAGAAGTTCCGACACACCCTGAAATTCTTGGTAAGGTAGCTCTTGACTGTATGCCTCGCATAGAGCAGTGTTTCATTGCTCGTCCTGAAAATATTGAAAAGGGTATAGATTTTGACAGACGTTTATATGTACTGAGACGAGAGTTCGAGCAGTCATCTGAGGATACTTATATTTGTTCACTTGGTTCAAGGACGATAGTGTACAAGGGTATGTTTTTAGTAAGTCAGTTGAGGGCTTTTTATGATGATCTGAGGGATGCTGATTATAAAACAGCTATTGCTATTGTGCATTCAAGATTTTCCACAAATACTACACCAAGCTGGGACAGGGCACATCCATATCGTATGCTTGCTCATAATGGTGAGATCAATACTATCAGAGGTAATATTGACAGAATGCTGGCCAGAGAAGAGACCATGCAGAGTCCTTTCCTGGAGAAAGAGGTAGCCAAGATATTCCCTGTTGTAGAGAGAAATGGTTCTGACTCTGCAATGCTGGATAATACACTGGAATTTATGTACATGAATGGTATGGAGTTGCCTCTTGCCATGTCTGTAACTATCCCTGAGCCATGGAAACATAACAGATTTATGGATCAGACTAAAAAGGATTTCTATCATTATTACGCAACGATGATGGAGCCATGGGATGGCCCTGCAGCCATTATTTTCTCAGATGGAGATGTGGTTGGAGCTACTCTTGACAGAAATGGACTGAGACCTTCAAGATATTACATTACAGACGATAACAGACTCATCCTCGCGTCGGAGGTTGGTGTCCTTGATATTGACAGCAAGCATATCGTTGAGAAGTCAAGACTGCAGCCAGGACGTATGCTCCTTGTGGATACTAAGGAAAAGAGGATCATTTCAGATGATGAGATAAAGAGACGTTATGCCACATCTGCACCATTTGGTGAGTGGCTGGACAGAAATCTTTTACATCTTGAGGATATAAAGATCCCTAATCACAAGGTAGAGACTCACACTAAGGAGATGAGAGCAAAACTTTACAAGGCCTTTGGCTACACCTTTGAGGACGTTAAATCCATAATCATGCCTATGGCACAGAATGGAATTGAGGATACAAACTCAATGGGTCATGATACACCCCTTGCAGTATTTGACAAGAGACATAAGCCTTTGTTCTGCTATTTTAAACAGCTCTTTGCTCAGGTTACAAATCCGCCTATCGACTCACTGAGAGAAAAGATAGTAACAGATACAACGGTTTATCTCGGTTCTGACGGTAATCTCCTTCAGGAAAAGGCTGAAAACTGTAATGTCTTAGAGATATCAAACCCTATCCTTACAGGAGTCGAGCTCCTCAAGATAAAAGAGCTCAATGCTCCTGGATTTAGAACTGCAGTTGTTTCTCTCCTTTATTATCAGAACACATCCCTTGAAAAGGCAATACAGCAGCTTGAGATAGCAGTGGACCGTGCTTATCAGAGGGGCTATAACATTATCATCCTAAGTGATAGAGGAGTTGATGAGAACCACGTGGCAATCCCCTCACTGCTGGCAGTAAGTGCAGTTGAGCAGCATCTGGTCATCACCAAAAAACGTACTGCGGTATCACTGATCCTTGAGTCTGCAGAGCCAAGAGATGTACATCAGTTTGCTGCAATACTTGGCTTTGGTGCACGTGCCATCAACCCATACCTTGCGCATGAGTGTATAGCAGAGGTGATCGATGAGGGACTGCTGGACAAGGATACACATACAGCAATAGAGGATTACAACAAGGCGGTTATAGGCGGAATCGTAAAGATTGCAGCCAAGATGGGCATTTCAACTATCCAGTCTTATCAGTCTGCCAAAATTTTTGAGGCTATTGGACTGAGCCGTGAGTTTACAGATAAATATTTTACAGGCATAGTATCAAGAGTCGGTGGCATCGGCATTGATGAGATTTCTGAGAATGTTAACTGGTGCCACGAAATGGCCTTTGATCCAATGGGCGTAAACGGAGATGCAGATTCAGATTTCGTAAGTTTCGGAAATGGCAATTTCTGTAGAGGCAAGGATAAAGATGATCACCTTTATAATCCAAAGACTGTAATAGCTCTTCAAAAGGCAGTACAAAAGGGGGATTATAAAAAGTTCAAGGAATACAGTGAGATGGTAGATAACTCTGCGGTCCCTCATACTCTGAGAGGAGTGATGAAGTTTGTACCTAAGAACAAACCAGTACCTATAAGTGAGGTAGAGCCTGTAGAGTCCATCGTAAAGCGTTTTAAGACAGGAGCTATGTCATACGGCTCCATATCTCTGGAGGCGCATGAGGCTATGGCTATAGCCATGAATCGTCTTGGAGGTAAGTCAAATTCTGGCGAGGGCGGAGAGGACCCGGCACGATACGGCACAGATAAAAACTCAGCCATTAAGCAGGTTGCATCAGGACGTTTTGGTGTTACAGGATCTTACCTTAATTCCGCAAGCGAGATACAGATAAAGATGGCTCAGGGAGCAAAGCCTGGTGAGGGTGGACATTTGCCGGGCAAGAAAGTTTATCCATGGATCGCAAAGACTAGATTTTCTACACCAGGTGTATCACTTATATCACCACCTCCTCATCATGATATTTACAGTATCGAGGATCTGGCTCAGCTTATATATGATTTAAAAAATGCCAATCGACGTGCCCGCATCTCAGTAAAGCTCGTTTCTGAAAATGGTGTAGGAACAATTGCCTGTGGTGTGGCCAAGGCAGGGGCTCAGGTCATCCTTATATCCGGTTATGACGGAGGTACAGGTGCGGCTCCTATGACATCAATACATCATGCAGGACTTCCATGGGAGCTTGGCATAACTGAGGCACATCAGACACTTATCAGAAATGGACTTCGTAACAGGGTAATGCTTGAGACGGATGGAAAGCTCATGACCGGTCGTGATGTTGCTATCGCTGCACTTCTTGGTGCAGAGGAGTATGGATTTGCCACAACAGCTCTTGTAAGTCTCGGATGTATGATGATGAGAGTCTGTCATAAAAACACCTGTCCATTTGGTGTTGCCACACAGAATGAAAAACTCCGTGCCAAGTTCAAGGGAAAGCCTGAGTATGTAATGAACTTTATGAATTTCATCGCTCAGGAGCTCCGTGAGATAATGGCTGAGCTTGGCTTCAGGACGGTTCAGGAAATGGTAGGACGTACAGATTGTCTCGCTGTTTCAGAGGAGAGATCAGCTATAACTGAAAGAGCCAAGAAACTGGATCTCTCAGCAATACTAAATCCTGAGTTTGCCAGCCTTCCAGAGAATGTCCGTCACTTTGATCCAGAGCATATTTATGATTTCCATCTTGAGAAAACAGTGGATGAGGATGTGCTCCTTCCAAAGTTTAAAAAGGCTATGGAAAAGGGTGAGCATCACGAGGAGAAAGTTAAGGTATCAAGTACCAATCGTACCTTTGGTACCATCCTTGGCTCAGAGATTACAGATCAGTACTGGATGGGCGCCAAGACACAGGCACTTCAGGATGACACCTTTGTAGTTGAGGCATACGGCGGAGGCGGACAGTCTTTTGGTGCCTTTATACCTAAGGGACTCACCATCAGACTCCACGGTGATGCCAATGATGGATTTGGAAAGGGACTTAGTGGCGGAAAGCTCATCCTTACGCCGGCCAAGGACAGCAAGTTCCGTGCCTGTGACAACATTATCGTAGGTAATGTTGCGCTCTATGGAGCAACCTCTGGAAAATGTTATGTGGAGGGTATAGCAGGGGAACGTTTCTGCGTAAGAAACTCTGGTGCAACTGCAGTTGCTGAGGGCTGTGGAGATCACGGTCTTGAGTATATGACTGGCGGAAGGGCAGTTATACTTGGACATACTGGAAAGAACTTTGCAGCGGGAATGTCAGGTGGAATTGCCTATGTTCTTGATGAGGATCATTCACTGTATCTTAAACTTAACAAAGATATGGTGCAGCTCCACGAAGTAACAGAAAGATATGATGTAAAGGAACTTAAGGCTATACTTAAGGACTATGTACAGGAAACAAATTCAAAGCTCGGCACAGAAATACTTGAGAACTTTGACAGATTCCTGCCATCCTTCAAAAAGATAGTTCCAAATGATTACCAGAAGGTACAGAATGCCGTAAATCATTTTGAGGATAGTGGTTCATCACCGGCTGATGCTGAGATGGAAGCATTCAGAATGCTGTTCAGTTGAAGCTAAAAATCAGAGACAGCTATGTCAATTCTGTTATCAGAAGAGACATGGCTGTTTTTTGATTATGTTTTTACAGATTACAAATAAGACCTTTTTCCGGAAACCTGATTGTTGAACTTCGTAAGCCTGTTTGATATCAATGTAAAAAGCGACGGTTATATTGAGCCTTATATACATTTGGGCTGAATGAATTGATTTATAAGCGTTTGTTCTTTAAAATATCCTGGAACAGACGCTTTTTTATGTGCGATACGGCCTACAGGCGAATACTTGTATTAATTTGAAGGCCAACGTGTCACCGAGTGGGAGGATGAAATCCGCCATACTCGATTTATTGCAAAACAGGAAGGGGAATTATGGCTAAACACAATCTTTCAAAGGGAAACCTTCTTCACAATATGATATGGTTCTCGCTGCCGTATCTTCTGAGTTTTTTTCTGCAGACTCTGTACGGGCTTGCTGATCTTCTCATAGCGGGCAGGTTTAACGGGGCAGATGTGATATCCGCGGTCTCCATAGGTTCACAGGTCATGCATATGGTAACGGTCATGCTTGTTGGACTCGCAATGGGCTCTACGGTCATGATAGGTCAGTTTGTCGGTGCGGAGGATGAGAGAAAGGTGAGCCGCGCCATCGGAAACACGGTGACGCTTTTTGCGGGAGTTGCTGTGATGGTTACGGTGATACTTCTCGTGACCATTCACCCTATAGTTTCGGCCCTATCGACACCTGTTGAGGCAGTGCCGGGAACCGTCGGTTATCTCACCATTTGCTTCGCTGGGATCCCCTTCATCATAGCTTACAATATACTGAGCTCTATATTCAGAGGCATGGGGGATTCAAAGAGTCCGTTAATGTTTATCGCCATCGCCTGCTTCGTGAATATAGTTCTCGATCTCATTTTCATGGGGCCCATGGCGCTCGGGGCATCCGGTGCCGCCTACGGAACAGTGGTGGCTCAGGGAGTAAGTGTAGTCATTGCCCTCCTTGCCATAGTGAAGAAAAAGCTCTTTGTTGTCCATAAGGATGACTTCCTGCTCGACAGAAATGTACTGGAAAAGATACTGGGGGTCGGCATCCCCATCGCCTGTCAGGACGGATTCGTTCAGATTGGATTTCTGGTTATAACTGTAATCGCAAACAGAAGAGGCGTAGATATCTCGGCGGCTGTAGGAATAGTAGAGAAGACTATCAGCTTTCTTTTCCTGGTGCCGTCCAGCATGCTTTCTACAGTATCTACCATAGCGGCCCAGTCCATAGGAGCGGGAGACAGAGAAAGGGCACGCCAGACCCTGAAATACGGAGTCATGATGTCTGCAGGGATCGGACTTATATTCGCAGTACTTTTTCAGTTCATTTCAGGCCCTGTTTTTTCAATGTTTACATCAGATCCTGTGGTACGGGAGCTTTCGGTTCAGTACATGCGGACCTATGTACTTGACTGTATCGTGGCGGGAGTACATTTCCCCTTTTCCGGATATTTCAGCGCCTGCAATGCTTCTGTCCTCAGTTTCGTACACAACGTGCTGTCTGTGCTTCTGGTGCGTATCCCTGGAGCGTGGCTCGCCACAGAGCTGAGCCCTGATTCGCTTTATGCCATGGGACTTGCAGCTCCCGCAGGCTCGCTTCTCAGCGCTCTGATCTGCATCGGCTTCTATAAATGGTACAGGAAGAAGGGGAAGTTCTGAAAATGATATTCCGGAAACAGTTTTGCCGGGGATGCAGAATCCTGTACCACTGCTGTATCAGACGGGATATCTTACTATTGTTGACTATGACATGACATTAAACGAATATACTTTAGGGATTCCGAATGAGGAAGTGAAATATGGATTTGTGGAGAGCCTTATACCTTGTATTCACTCTTTTGGGTCAATTTACTGTGTGCGAGATACATACCTTTTCCGGAAGTATTGATTGCAAAGTGGAAACCAAAAGCTATATCTATCTGTTTGAATTTAAGAGGAATGATACTGCAGAAGTTGCACTTTGCCAAATTGATAGTAAAGATTATTCTTTGCCTTTTGTGGCAGATTGCAGAAAGGTTTATAAAATAGGTGTTTCGTTTGATTCTGAAAAGAGATGCCTGAAAGAATGGTTGGTGGGAGAGTAAACATCATTGATAAAAAAGCGTTTGTTCCTTAAAATAACGCGGAACAGGCGCTTTTTTATTATCGCCATATTCTGTTTTGCTTCAATTCATATAAAAAATAACCATTCATTTCTCACGGATGAGGATGAGTGGTTATTTTTTTGGAAATTCAGATTTATGATTACTGACGCCGGTTATGTAATTCATGTCAACATTATAGAACTTCGCTAATAGTATGAGACGTTCGACTGGTATTCGACTTATATCAAATTCGTAATCAGAGTAAGTAGTTTGACCGATATGTAAGTATTCAGCTACTTGCCGCTGTGTCAGCTCTTTTTCTTCTCGCAGTTCGCGTATTCTTTCATAGTATTTCATATTAATGCCCTCATCATAGGCAAGGTAGTGTCTAGTAGACACTCCTTTTTTGTTTATAAACCTTTGATTTATCAGGAGTTCAAAATAAAAAGAGCATTGACCTCCCTTTTTGGTATAATGTCAGCGACCAAACATCCAAAATATCAAAAAAGGACCAATGCTCATGAACATTATACTTTATTTACTTCAAATCATTCAACA
>Ga0256405_10001109_pt1 | contig 78195 bp, 52 predicted proteins | sample RumenRJG_02DNA_FD_189096 | JGI IMG/M metagenome (GOLD analysis project Ga0256405, IMG submission 189096) | Bovine rumen microbial communities from Lethbridge, Alberta, Canada - RJG_02 | ecosystem: Host-associated > Mammals > Digestive system > Stomach > Rumen | place: Canada: Alberta... | reverse complement strand
TACATATCCCCGCTAATTCCGAATGGAGAACCTTGATAGATGCCAACTATATCTTCGATCAAGAACACCAAGCTATCAGATGTCCGAGTGGAAAGATTATGGGCTTTACCTTAGAATCTACAGCGGAATTTCTTGGAAGTGATACTATCTTCTATGTAAAAAGAAAAGCAATAGACGAAGCGGTTATTTTTGACAATACCGGATGGCTCAAAAGCCAATATGTTGTCCGCGTGAAAGGCATCAAAGAAGATCTGTAATCACTCTCTCCGAACTAAGCAGTACATGCCAAAAGCATGATTTGCGTGCGCGAAAGCATAAAAATAACAAAAAACGTAAATTTATTTGTGTAATTCAAATTTTTGTTGTATCTTTGCAAGCGATTAGCAGTGGCTAATTGTTTCGCGCACGCGAACATAACATATTATTACTGACGAACCAATCATTGTGAATAAAGTCTGGCAGCTTAAAAAAACGAATGAGATTGGCAAGCGTCAGTGCATACTTCGGTATGTACTGCTTTTGCTTTATCATTCGTGGGTTATGCCAGACACCCGTTCACAATAAAGCATAAGCAGTATTTTTTTTGTATGCTCCTCACTGACCGAAAAGCGGGAGAAGAGCGGCACAAGACCGAGAAACGAAAAGCAAAAAAATACTGACTAAAACACCGGCGAACCCTCCTGCCGAATAATAAAATGGAGGAAAAAAATAGTCTTTTAGTTATGAAAAACTTTCAATGTATTGTTATTTGGACATTCAACGATGACCACAAAGAAGAGAATTATCAAAAGTTATTAAAAATCTTGAAGAGCTTTAAATTTGAGGAGATTGATCAATCAACTCAAGGTTCCCAAGATGTTGACATTCAAAAATTGATAGATGAATTAAAAAATGGATTCTTCATTTACCACAAAGGGGACTTTATTAAAATTGCTCACACATCTGCTCCTGGTGGAATAATGGTGCAAGAGGTAGAAGATATCCGTCTTCCCTTGAATGAGGAACATGCACGCATGTTAGAATTAATTAATTATAAGATGTAAAACAACAAAAAATATGCTCTTATTATTGGGAGTGTAGAATCTGTAGAATTATTATCTTTATTGGATAAATAGCATCTCCATTAAGTATGCTATAACTATTAAATTTATGCACTATGTTTTGTGAAGTAACTTACAAATTGGGAGCAACAACTTCTTCCAGATCTTTTGATTTGAAGTATGGAACAGAAGGCGAAGCAAAAGAAGCTCTTTGTCGTATGAGTTCTAGTTATCGTGACGCTATCATTTTAAGCGTGCGGCCTAGATAACTTCATGTTGTACTTAGAGAGTGTCAGTAGTGATGCTCTCTAAGCATTTATTTGCAATAATATTCTATTTATGTCAACAATATTTTCTGTTCCCTGCAAACATTGTGGGAATCCAGTTATAATTATGGTTGAGGAAGGCCATTCGGGCGGAGTACAAGGTATTTGCCGGAGGTGTTCCCATTGGGTAAATGTTTCATATTCCTATTGCGATGGGAAATTGAATATCTATAACGTGTTATAAAAAAGGAGGATGCCGAAAATCCGATAAAGAGTAGGTTGGTTTTAATATTTTAAAGTGTTCTATTATGAATAATCTAGTAACTGTAGAATATGATAATTTTGAAAATAAGAAGAGGGTTCTATTAAAAAAATTCATATCACCATCTATCATAGACAAAACATTAGGATTGGAAGATGTTAATATTATGTTTTCCGCAAATCAAGAGGGCGACAACGAACCAATTATTAATCTTTTTATTGGGCATAATCCTTGTAATATAGGAAAAGTAAAATTTCTGATTAAATTGGACGACAAGGATATTTTCTCTTTTGATGCATTAGTAAGTGATGAAAAGGGTGCCATTTGTGATATTACGCAAGAGTTTCATAAAATATGTGAAGCCAACACTATAGAAATTCGACTAAAAGACGATAATGGTCACCTTGATATGGCGTCCGAACAATTTAGAGTCGGAGCACACGCCATTTATAATGCTATTATAGATGAGACTGCATATGTAGAGGAGCTACAAAAGGAGGAAAAAATAGAAGAAGAAAATAATAAAAGAGTGGACCTAGAGAAAATCATAAATAAAGAAAAATACACTCAAAGGACTGAACGTATAAAAAATAGAGGTGTCAATAAGTTTTTTAAATCCGAATATGATAAGTTTAAACAAAAACTGGAGGTGACATATAATGGAGAGTTGGAGTTGGAAACACTCAATGCCACCATGATGCTAATTAAATCTAAATTTGATTTTAGGTATGTAGATGTCGCTGAAAATAGCCCCACATTAATCATAGATTTAGCCGCTATTTCTAAAATAGAGTTAAATCTAAAAGAAGGAGAGTTAACACTTCTCTTGAACGATAATGAGAGACTTACACTGAATCCGCATGAAAATTACTCAGAACCATATTTGGAAAGTTATCATATCGAATCAAATTGGTATGCATTAACTGAAGAGGAATTAAAAACTTTATGTGACGCTAATTCAATTGAGATGCGGGTTACAAATGGTCATGAATATGCCGATATATCCACAGAAGATGTGCAATTATTGGCACGTAGATTTTATAATGCTATTATTGATGAGACTGCTTATGCAGATGACATATTAACTATAGAAGAACGCGAAGCAGCAGAACGTGAACGCCTTCGCAAGGAACGTGAAGCCAAAGAAGCCGAAGAAGCACGTATCCGCGCAGAAAAACGCACTGAGTGGTGGAGACGGAACAAAAAAAAGATATGGATCTCTGTCTCTGTAGTAGTAGTTATAATTATTGCTTTCGTTGCATTCTTAGTGATTAGTGATGTTGTCAAAGCGAAGCAATTAGACCAAAGAATAGAGTCAATATTTGCAGAAGGAGATAGTTGTGTAGCTGCGTATAACTTTGTTAAAGCAGATTCTGTATACGCACAAGTGCTGGAACTCAAAAGTGATGACTCTACGAGAGTTAGAGTTTTGAAGAAGCAGCAAGAGATAAAGACGGCTAAGCAGAATGCAGAGAAAGAGTATAAGGCTTTATTGAGTAAGTTGAGAGTACTGCTTGATGCTGATGATAATGAGTTCAATCAATTTAGTAATGACTGCTTGGATAAGATGATTAAGATTTATCCAAATAGGGAGGAGACGCGATATTATAGGTCTCTTCGTGGTGATGATGAGGCAGATATTAACGGCACGAAGGAGGCTTCTTCAGGCGATGTCGGAGCGGTAGATAGTTTCGCTTGGATATATGGCACGTGGCATTGTGATACTCCTTATGGAAAGATGAAAGTTATTCTTAAGAAAGACGGGAGAATGTACGATGGAGTTAATGATAAATGGTACAATTATAAGATAGAAGAGGGGCGAATAATAGAACAGTGCGAAGGATATATCTCTACTTATAATATTGATGAAGATAATAAACGATTTGATGCTGGAGAACCGGGGGTGTGGTATTATAAAGTTTCTGAATAATAATTTTGTCGCAATATGAAAGCGAAGTTTTTTACATTATTACTATCGGTACTTCCTTTGCTAGTTTTGGGTCAATCTCCCAATTATGAGCAGCAAGGTGACGAATTGTATCAGCAAGCCAAGTACGAACAAGCTGTGAAGAAGTACGATGCGGCGATGGTTACGTCGGAGACAGGCAGCGCCCAACTTAGGCTGAAGAAAGAGAATGCCAAGAAATGTGCGGCGTTGCTGCAGAAAGCTGTTTCTGCCGAGAGCAGTAATAATTATTCAGAAGCAGAAAAGGCATATTCCGAGTTGTACACCATACACTCGATTTCATCATATAGGAAGAAAGCAGGTGACATGAAACAGAAAGCTGATGCCATGAAGAGGGAAAAAGAACGTGTTGAGCATGAGGCTATCGTACGTGAGCAGGAACGTAAAGCAAATGAGGAAAAAGCAGAGAGAGAAAGAAAGGAAAGACTAGCTGAGCAAGAGAGAGAGAGGTTGGCTAGAGAGAAGGCAGATTCATATATTCCAAAAGGGACTGGAATTATTAAAGAGGGGGCGTTTCAAAATAGGAAAGATATTGTTTATATAACAATTCCGAGTAGTGTTACATTTATTGCAGCTAACGCATTCAAAGGTTGTAAAAATCTTAAGTCTATAGTTATTCCGGTTGGAGTTACTCATATCTGCGCAAGTGCATTTGAGGGATGCGAGAATCTAACCTCCGTAGTGATGCCTAATAGTGTTATACGTATAGGGGAATCTGCTTTCTCTGGCTGTAAAAGTTTAACGTCGATATCTTTTCCTAAAAACTTGTTGAGGATTGCCGACAAAATGTGCTACTCTTGTGGCAATTTGATTAGTGTTACCATTCCTTCATCTGTTGAGAGTATTGGAGAAGAAGCTTTTTCAGGTTGTAGGAGATTAACGACTGTAACTGTTCCTGATAGAGTTAGGTACATAGGGTCATTCGCATTTAGCACAGTACCTAATGTTATATATCACGGAAGTTGGAAAGGTAAGTCTGGAGAGCGATTCCGGAATGGATATGTAGAAGGTCTTTTTGTTTACAACAATTCTTCGAAAACAAAGTTGGTGGCTTGCTCTGCGGATGCTAAAGGAAATATTTCCATTCCAAGTAGTGTTGCTTCTATAGAGAAAAATGCATTTTCCTATTGTGACAAGATAACTTCGGTTGAGATCCCTAGTAGTGTAACGTGTATTGGTTATGGTGCGTTTGCCAATTGCAAAAATTTATCTTTTGTTACTATTCCATTAAGTGTTACGGGCATAGAAAATTTTGCATTCTCTGATTGCTCAAGATTAGAATCATTGTCTATTCCACAAAGTGTAACATATATAAAGAATAGAGCATTTGCAAAATGTACTTCGTTAAATTTAGTATTACCTGAGAGGTTCCGAGAAAGTGTAGATGTTTCCGATTGTAAAAACGTAAAATATTATTGATATGAAAATCAAAATATTACTATTGGTGCTTTTGATGCCAGTATTCCTAGTGGCTCAGAATTACGAGCAGCAAGGCGACGAATTGTATCAGCAAGCCAAATACGAGCAAGCTGTGAAGAAGTACGATGCGGCGATGGTAACATCGGAGACAGGAAGCGCCCAACTTAGGATGAAGAAAGAAAATGCCAAGAAGTGTGCGGCATTGTTGCAGAAAGCTGTTTCTGCCGAGAGTAGTAAGCATTATTCAGAAGCAGAGAAGGCGTATATTGAGTTGTTTGCATTACATGCATTGCCTAGGTATCAAAAGAAGGTTACAGAATGTAAAGGTTATATACAGAAAGAAGCACTTGCGAAAAAAGAACGTGAGAGGAGCTATGAGAATGGTCATTTTGCAGTTGATATGGGGTTAAGCGTACGGTGGGCAGATTGTAATGTAGGAGCAAGTAAATCTTACGAAGTTGGTAACTATTATGCTTGGGGAGAGACTACACCTAAGCCTTCTTATGCTTGGAATTCATACAAGTATCTTTCTAATGATAAGCTTCAGAAGTATTGTGCATGTTCGGATTGTGGGAAGGTGGATAACAGACTTGTACTTGAGGCAATTGATGATGCTGCCTCCGCAAACTGGGGTGGATCATGGAGGACTCCGACGAGAGAGCAATGGGAGGAATTAGCTGATGATAAAAATTGCCGTTGGGAGTGGAGAGAGCTGTCTGGAGTACAAGGGTATGTTGTAACAAGCAAGATTACTGGGAATTCAATTTTTCTACCTGTTACCGGATACAAACCAAGTGGTACAAAAATTGAGCACCCTGAATTAGGACTCTACTGGACCAGCACTCTTTTCACTAAGAAATATATGGATGGTTATCTCGCTGCATATCGTTTTGATCTTGGTAGCCAGCACTACAATTGCAGGGGTACCCATCGTTGTAATGGTCGTGCTATCCGAGCAGTCTGCAAATAGAAATTTGATACTTTTGTCTGTAAAAAATTCAAGAAATAGACTTTACTATTCTAAGGGGTGAGAAAATTATCCCTTGGTTTTTTTCTAAAAATCTTCAGGAAAATTTGGTTATATCATTTTTTGTTGTATCTTTGCAATCGGAATAACATTCCACGGAGTTCGACAATAAAAATTCATTATAAAATATGAGAGATGCCGCAATATATTCACAGCAATTAAACGGGGGAAGTATAGCAATTTTATGGGGAGGCTTGCTTACCTCGAATCCTTCTTCATGGATAAAACTCATGAGTATGAAATACTATGGTTATAATCCTCATAACACATATATAGAACCTTGTTCAAGCAATCCCATACTTATAACTCCGGTAGTAGTTATTTCGGGAATAAATGAACTACCATTCGTTAATTATTATAAAACGAAATTGCCTTTTACAAAGATATATAGACATGACTTGACTATAAACGGGGGAAAAGGGAAAAGAATAGGAGAAGTTGTTATTATATTTGATCAGAATATTGGTTTAGAACATGAAAAAGTAAAACAACATATAGATGAAGTTCAAAAAGCGATTGTAAAAAAGGCTAAGTACAATGTTTTTATTGATGAAAATGGAGATAATCCTCATGTCCGCATAATAGTATTCGGGATAGAGAAATTACCTTTTAATAAATTTGATAATCAACGAATTTCTACGCCCTATGATTTGGGGCAAATCTCTCATGAGATTAATGATGAGAAAATAAGTGAGTTAGCATATATAACACGTGATTGGTTATCCTATATGAGTGGTATAACTAAAGCAAAAAAACAAGTAAACGAAGATACGTTAAGGTATTTACTATGCAATTATTGGGAACGAAGAATTTCAGGTGCATTTATTACAGAAGAAAATTATAAGCGTTTCCCTTCTAAAGAGATGGATGTAAAATGGAAGGATGGAAGAACTAATTATTTTATGGAAATTAAGTATGTAAGTAAAAACACAGACACGAGCCATGAACTTCAACGCATTTTTAATGATTTATATCGTCTCTCTCTTGAAAAGGAATATAAAAAACATAAGAAAAGAACTAAAAATATTCGATGTTTCTTTGTTATTTTTGGTCCTTCATTTCTATTTGAAAAACATTTAAGGTCCCATACTACTATTTATACAGGTCTTCATCCCAATTATACTTTTAATACGACTACACACACAAAACACATTTTAGAAGAATGTTTGTCATTTTATAGGGACGAGCCGCATAAAGCTATAAGCCCCAATGATATTACGCGCTCCTATTATGATAACTTCAACACTGAATATGATAACAGTTTAATCCATAGAAATTTCACCACGGACTTACTAGAATTGGTACTTGCAGATAATGCCTTTGACCAAAAGCAACAAAGTGTGGCAATTTGGGAGGTAGATCGAGATGATACGTGCATGTCCTCTAATTATAAAATATAACAGATAACCTATTAGATTTTAATTTAATGAATACACAAAACAAATAGATTGATTGTATGAAACAAAAAGAAGTTAATCAGTATATATCTGATTTCTTTAGTACAAGAAACTGGTATCAAGATTTTTTTGACGATGTTCGACGCGAATATCGTAGTAAACAAAAACCTATACAAGACACACGTATCGTACTGGTGAAGGATTTTGTTGAAGATATAGAAGGAAATATCGGTGAGTTTTATAACTATGAATCATTAGTGCCTCAAGTATTTCCCACATATTCTATGCTAGGACAATCTGCTTTATGTTTCGGCGACTATTTAACAAATAAATTTACTGAAATTATAGAACTATATCAAAAGGACTCTACTCTACCATATTTTATGGCTCCTTTACAAAAAATAAGTTACGAACTATCTAGTTGCATGAGAAAGGTTGCGGAAATGACAATATCAGATGACACAATCCCTATGCCGTATTTGCAACTCCGGCAAGAACTTTACCAACACAATCTTTCTGGGTTTAAAGAGAAATTCAACGCGATTTTGGCGTCCCTTTCATATAATATCAAGCACGATATTACCACTGAATCTTATTTCCATATATGTACTCACCTAATTCTAAAAATGATTGGTTTTGATATAATCAGCGAAGATGAAACAGACGGTGGCAGAATAGACTCTGTGATAGATTTATTCTCTATGATATATATATTTGAGTATAAATATTCAAAGGATGATAAAAATCGATCAGAAGACGCTTTGCAGCAAATTTTAGATAAATCATATGCGGAGAAGTATCGTATAAAAAATAAATTGCTTTACGGTGTAGGATTCTCCTTTGGAAAGACATCTAAAAAAATTGATTCATTTAAAGAACAACAATTATAGGATATTGCAATATATATAATCCCCAACAAAATGGACCCGACAAAATCTCTGGTGAATATACCGACACCTGACTTGCTCGCTTCCTCCACTTGACAAAAGCCCAATAAAACAATCTTCCTGTTATTCCGTCTATTTGACGGTCATTTTATCCCTCACGTTAGGACTTATCCCAACGCGAGGGTATTTCTTGTTCGTCGTTTCCACTATCAAAAAGATTCTTACTATCAGTCGGTTATAACATCGTTCATTAGGTTGGATGCCATCCAACAAAGGGACATTAAGCAAATTTTACGTTCAGAGTAACTTTCGGATCTAAGAATTTTACGCTCAATGCATATCTTGCCTCGAAACATTTTGGGGATAGTGCATGTCTTGGCTCCAAAAATTTGCGGGATAGTGCCTCTTTTGAGGCTGCCTACCTTACCACTCCGTTACCACTCTTTACTGTCACAGATGTATTTGTGGGGTATTGGTGTTTGATAATCATTGCGTTACAAAGAAAATGCAATAAAAATGCAAAAAAGTTGCATTTCAGGTGATAGATTTTGCCTCTTTTTTGCATTATATATGGAGGGATATAGGTAAAACATACCCAAATAAAAAATCGAGATACCGATAATGGACCGAAAACGGACCGAGCATATATCACGCAGTCCATTAGGAACTGAACAAAACAAGACGGAGTCTTAATCCGTCACAGTTCCATTCTAAAAGGGTTTATGGTCAAAGTTTATTGGCATGTTATTGGTACATGGTCCCATGATGATCGTGTTCTACAAAGCGATTTATTGCAACAATCTTCGGCGCAAAAAGTACCCAATGCCGAAAATTCGGCGCTACCATATAATATAGAAGCGTATCTATAGGGTTCTATCGTCTCATAGCTGTTGGGGACCCCATTGCTCAACGATGCGATCCATGATGGCAAAGACCTCGTCTTTCGTATCAGCACGCAACAAGGCGATACGCGTCTGCTTGAAATCATACAAGCCCTTAAACACCGGCGAAGCGGCAAAATGACGACGACTATGGACGATTCCCTTTCGTTCATCCCCTACCCACTCAATACTCCTCAAGACATGCTCCTTCAAGATATCTACACACCACTGCATCGGACGCGAAGAAATGCCTTTCTTGATATCCTCAAACAACCAAGGACAACCGAAAGTGGCCCGTCCGATGAGAATAGCATCTACGCCATACCGTTCAAAACACTCTTTTGCCCGTTCCGGCGTAGCGACATCGCCGTTTCCGTTAACGGGGATATGCATCCTCGGATTGGCCTTGACGGCACCAATCAAGTCCCAGTTGGCAAGTCCGGAATACATCTGCGCCCTTGTACGTCCATGGATAGAAATTTCCCTTATGCCGCAATCCTGCAAGGCTTCCGCCAGATCGACGATGAAAGGTGTGTCAGATTGGGTGATGGAGGAATGGCGAAGGTCATCATCGTTCCATCCGAGGCGCGTTTTCGCGGTAACCGGAAAATGGACTGCATTGACCACAGCCCGCGTAATATCCAGCATTCGTGGCACATCGCGCAACAACCCTGCCCCTGCGCCTTTGCCCGCCACTTTCTTGACCGGACAACCGAAATTGATGTCAATGAAATCGGGCTTTGCCTGTTCCACAATCTGCGCTGCATCCGCCATTGAGACAGGGTCCTTTCCGTAAATCTGGATAGAGACAGGTCTCTCGGCATCGGAAATCTGCAGTTTGCGCATGGTAGAAGCCACATCGCGCACTAAAGCATCGGCATTGACAAACTCGGTATAGACACGGTCCGCCCCAAATCGTTTGCAGAGCAAGCGGAAAGCCGGATCGGTGACATCCTCCATAGGAGCAAGATATAACGGGCGGTCAAGCATAAAACGAAAACATTATTTGCCCCCGATAGAGGGATACTGAATACGATGATGATGAATAGCCAACAAGCGTTCTTTGAAAGACTGCTTAACACGTTCCAAGTCATGGAAAGAGAGCAATGTCTCCGCCAGTTGTCCGTCCTGAATCTGCAACCCAATCATCTCATCCACCATGTCGGAGATGGATTGTTCGGAATAGTTGTCCATCGAACGGGAGCGCGCTTCTATGGCATCCGCCATCATGAGAATAGCCGCTTCCTTGGTGGACGGTTTGGGTCCCGGATAACGGTAATCGGACGATGTTATCAGGTTCTCCGGTAAAGCACTCTTGCGCAAGCGGTTAATCTCCGAATTATAGAAATAGCGCACCAGCGACGTGCCATGATGGGAACGGATGAAGGTGACAATAATCTCCGGCAGACTGTGTTTTCGGGCGATGGTCTCTCCATCAACGATATGGGAAATGACTGCCTGTGCCGCTTCACGATTGCTCATCTGCAACAAAGGATTGTTTCCCTCCGCCTGATTTTCGGTGTACCATGCGGGATGTACCATTTTCCCGATGTCGTGATACAAAGCTCCGGCGCGGACCAGCAACGCCTTTGCCCCGATACACTTAGCCGCATCGGAAGCCAAAGAACTGACTTGTAGCGAGTGTTGGAACGTACCCGGTGCGACACGCGCAAAATCCTGCATCAAGTCGGAATTGATATTGCTCAGTTCGACCAAAGTAATACTGCTGACCAGGCGGAAAAGCCGTTCGAAGAGGAAAATAAGGCTATACACAACCACCAACAAAATGCCGTTGATAAGGAAATAGCAATACATCCAGCCGTTGACCTGCGAGAAATCACCGGAGACCAGTAACAAAGTCAAAGTGTAAACGACACAATACACCAGAGTGACATAGAAAGCAGCAATGGCCAATTGAGAACGGCGCGTAATGTCCTTCAACAAATCCACAGCCACCATGCCTGCCGACAACTGCAAAATAAGGAAGATATAAGGATTAGGCACAGAGAAAGAGACCAACATCACCGTAGTGAGATGGATAACAAACGCCGTACGCGAATCGTAAAAGACCCGCACCAATATAGGTATCCACACAAACGGAACAATATACACCAGTTCCGGCGATGCAAAACGCAGTATGAGCAATGCGGCACCCGCCACCATGCCTATCAAGAGACAGAAGAAAAGAATGGCACGCAACTCCTCCCACAAGGGTTTGCGGAAAATAAAGAGATAGCCCGCCAACAACAGAATGACCAGCGCAATGAGAATGGCATACGCACATTGGATGTACAACAAGCGTTCGCGGTCAAGGCCACGGTCACGATACGCACGCTCCAACGAAGCAAGCACCAGAAAATCCTCATTGGAAATCAGTTCTCCGTGCTCAATAATAGTCTCTCCCGCCATGACAGCCCCCTCAGTGGGAGAAACCGACTCAAGGATATTGCGATAGACACGCTCGGAAGTAAGACTGTCATAAACCAATGTAGGTGTCATTTCGCGTTTCTCGACCAGATATGCCGTTTTGGGCGTATAGACCTTTTCGACAGGAATATCAGTAGAAACATGCCGGCGGTTGACCACCGCGATATGATCATATCCCCCTTGTTTGACTTTCTCCATGTCCTCGGCAGAAATAATAATCATGGAAGAAGCCGTTCCTACCGTCTGAAAACAAGGCGCATAATCCTGCAAGGCCTTTTCCCGTTCCGCCGCCAAGCGTTCGTCGGACTTATAGACAGGGAAATCAAATTCGGCCGTCAGCGTCTTGTAAATCCACATTTTTCCTTCCTCATAATGATATGGAAAGATATGCATCGAAAAAGGCTGCAGCACGATAACAAACAAAGCCACCATCACAAAGGCAGCAATCTTGAGGACAAGCGATGTACGGGAAGTATGTGTCATTAACGCCGTTGTTGAAAAAAGGATTGAACAATCTGCCGACATTCATCAGCCATGATTCCGGAAGTGACCTGACACTTTGGGTGCAAAGCATGAGGCGCAAAAGTCTGATACCCCCTCTTCGTGTCCTCTGCGGCAAAAACAAGGCGCGCAATCTGTGCCCATCCGATGGCTCCGGCACACATGACACAAGGTTCCATCGTGACATAAAGCGTGCAATCGGTCAGATACTTGCCTCCCAGCGTTTGCGAAGCCGCCGTAATGGCCTGTATCTCAGCATGTGCTGTCACATCCGATAGCGTTTCCGTCAGATTATGCCCGCGCCCGACAATCTGCCCATTGGATACAATAACACAGCCAACAGGTATCTCATTGGCAGCCAACGCTTTCTGTGCTTCGGAGAAAGCCAGGGACATATATTTTTCGTCATCCGTCATATCTTGTTCTGTATCCGGAATTGTGATGCCGTTTCAGGGTGCTGCTCAAAGTGATTTCCGATAACAACAATATCTGCTCCGGCAGCAAAAGCGGCATACATCATTTCGGGGGTACGAATACCACCACCTACTATTAAGGGAATATCTATTCGCGAGCAAACAGAAGCGATAATACTCGTTGAAACGGGACGCTTTGCCCCGCTGCCTGCTTCGAGATAAACCAATTGTTTTCCAAGCAGTTGCGCCGCGATAGCGGTATCCACTACAGCCTCCCTATCCGTTGCTGCGATGGGCGTAGAACATGAGGCTTTTGCCACACTGCTTTCCGTGCCTCCGTCAATGAGAATATAGCCCATCGGAATAGACTCAATTCCACTCTCTTTCACCCTGCGCGCGACAGCCGTTTGGCGCCCAATCAGCATCTCCGGATTTCGCGATGAAAGAACAGAGAGAAACAAAAGCGCATCCGCCTCGTCCGTAAACTGATCAATCTGTCCGGGGAACAAGACCAATGGTTTGGATGTGATGCCTCGCAAAGTCCGAACGAGTTCGCCGGTGCCGTTGCCCGTACTGCTTCCCAAAAACAACAAATCCGCGACATCCGCCAACAAGAGCAAAGTCTCCGGCTTCACCTTTTCAGGGTCAAGCAGAACGGCAAGCAGTTTGCGCTTCTCTGCACGGGATTGCTGTATGAAAGAAAGCAGAGACATATCAGTCGGTTTGTACAATTTCACCATTCGGTTTCACCCAACGGAAGGACTCAATCAGCGTAATCATATCCTCACGGATGAATTGTGCGACAGGCTGAATGCTATCCTGATTGGGGATGTTGTTAAAATAAAGCGAGCCACGGAAGAAATGCCGTGTGGAATCGGTGAGAAAAAACTGCATCACAGATGCCGTATTCCCCTGCAAATCAAATGAAAGGCCAAACACTCTGTGCTCCGGATCGGCATACTCGCGTTCAGGGATGGCAGAGGCCTTAACGGCGTGGGAATAGACAAACTCCTGGGCATCATCGCTCAAGAGATAAAGATTGTTTTCCACCGGTTTGTAACTGCAATGCACCACAGCGTTCCACTTCGGATAAACGATGTCAATCCAGAAGTTATCCCCCGGACTTTTCACAGGGCGCACTTCGGCTTCGGAAGACAGCAAAAATGTGTATGGAAACGGCATTCCGGACACCGCTTGAAAACCGCTTGAGAACCGCTGGAAAGAGATATAATTATGCGGAGGTAACTCGATTCTATAGTAACCGTATTCTTTGGGTACAGGCGGTTTGCCACAAGCAGCGCACAAACACACCACCAGCAGACAAATCCAACTATGTTTTACATACTTCCGCATCATTCTATTAAAAAAATCGCGCAAAGATACTACTTTTCGATGGGATAAACAAAGAAATGACCAAAAATTCAAAAAAAATTCACGCGCGCTTGCGTATATAAAAAAAAAGTTGTATCTTTGCAGGCTCATTGTAAAATGCGCCCGGAAAAAGAGAAATAATCATCCATTAAAACAAGATAATGTTATGGAAAACACATGCAACAAGAACTACTGCGTCATAATGGCAGGCGGCATAGGAAGCCGCTTTTGGCCGTTCAGCAGAAACAACCGTCCCAAACAGTTTTTGGACTTCTTCGGTACCGGTCATTCCCTGATACAGATGACAGTGGACCGTTTCCGTCCGATTGTGCCGATTGAAAACATGCTGATTGTAACCAATGTGGCATACAAACAGATGATTCTGGAGCAAATACCCGATATGAATCCGAAGCAAATACTCTGCGAGCCGGCCCGGCGTAACACAGCTCCTTGCATTGCATACGCAGTGGCTCATATCAAACATCTGGTAAAGAAACGTGCAGGCAAACAAGGTGAAGTGGCAGACTGGGAAGATGACAGCATGAATGCCAACATCATCGTTGCTCCGTCCGACCATCTTATTCTGCAAGAACAGAAATTTCAAGAGACCATTCGCACGGGTTTGGACTTCATCAGCAAAAACGACACTTTGCTGACATTAGGCATGACCCCTACCCGTCCGGAAACAGGCTACGGCTACATTCAGAAATCCAGCAATACGGTGGCAAAAGACCTGTACGAGGTGAAGACCTTTACCGAGAAACCCAATCTGGAACTGGCTCAAGTATTCCTGAAGACAGGAGAATTTTTATGGAACTCCGGTATTTTCTTATGGAATCTGCGTACCATCCGTCGCGAGATGCGTGAACATCTTCCCGAAGTGGCACAGAAATTCCTTGCCGGCGAACATACCATCGGTACCCCCGAAGAAGAAGCATACATTGCAGAAATGTTCCCCACATGTCCTAACATCAGTATCGACTACGGCATCATGGAAAAAGCCGATTCAGTGCATGTTCTTCAAGCCGATTTCGGTTGGAGCGACCTTGGAACATGGGGTTCGCTGTATGATTTGAGCCAAAAGGATGAGAAACAGAACGCCACCTTCAAATGCGATGCGATGTACTATGACAGTGAAGGCAATGCCGTTGCACTGCCGGAAGGTCATCTAGCTGTGCTTCGCGGCGTGAAAAACATGATTGTGGTAGAATCAAACAACGTGCTGCTGATTTGCCCGCGTTCGGAGGAACAACAAATCCGCCAAATCGTAATGGACGTAGAGGTTAAACATCAGGACAAATACATCTAAATCACCCTTGCCGTGAGTTATCTGAATTTTGACAAAGCCCTATTGGTAAACCTGGAACGCAGTCTCAAGAAAGAAGTGCTGCTGACCAATCGCGCCGGCACCTACTCGGCTTCCACGCTCGTAGGATGCAACACCCGCAAATATCATGGTCTGCTGGTAATGCCTCTCCCCGAAGTGGGTGACAGCAATTATGTTCTGCTCAGCCAACTGGACGAGACGGTTATCCAACATGGCGCTGAGTTCAATCTCGGTTTACATCAGTATGACGAAACAACATACGCCCCTCGCGGCCACAAGTACATTCGCGAATATGACTGCACTGTGCTATCCCGCACGACTTATCGCGTAGGCGGCGTTATTCTGACCAAAGAAAAGATGCTGGTCAGTTTTGAACCGCGCATCCTCATCCGCTATACGATGGTGGAATCCGGTTCGCCCGCCACACTTCGTCTAAAACCGTTCCTTGCCTTCCGCGATGTGAATGCGCTGACGCACGAGAACGCAAGTGCCGACACACAGGCCGAACAGGCAGACAACGGTTGCGGCATACGCATGTATTCGCCGTTCCCGATGCTCTACATGCAACTCTCACGGAAGAACCAATATGAACATCAGCCGCAATGGTATAAAAACATCTATTACGCCAAAGAACGCGAACGCGGCTATGATTACCAAGAGGATTTGCTGGTTCCGGGCAGCTTTGAGATAACGATGAAAGAAGGTGAGTCTGTCATCTTCTCTGCAGGCATCAGCCAAGTGTCTCCCAATAGCCTGGCAGGCATGTGGAAGAAAGAACAACTCCGCGTGATAGAAAAAACGGATATGTTCACTTTCCTCAAAAACAGTGCCTCCCAATTCTACAAGCGCATCGGCGATAAGTGTTGGCTGCTGGCAGGTTATCCGTGGTATCACGCATCCGCCAGAGAGGAGTTCTTTTCGCTTGCCGACTGCACAATGGGCATCGGACGTCCGGAATATTGGGATGCCATCATGCGAAAAACAGCCGTTCACGAGGTACGGGCTTTTCTGGAAGGACGGACAGAGGATATCGGTCTGAAGGGAATCGAAGAACCTGATGCGTTACTATGGTTTGTACGCGCTATTCAGGAATATACCGATTATACGCCGGCAGAAGATGTGGCGAAAGAATTCGGCGAATTATTGCTGGATATCATCAATTTTATCCGTAAGCAATGCCATCCGCGCCTGTTTGTACACCGAAACGGTCTGTTATGGACAGATGGCAGCGAACGCCCTGCCACATGGATGGATGCAATGGAAGAAAACCGCCCCATCACCCCGAGGACGGGTTACATAGTAGAAATAAACGCCCTTTGGTACAACGCCATGCGTTTTACGGCAGAGATGCTGCGCCATATAGGCAACGAACAGCGGGCTGACTTGATGGATTATCAAAGCGAACTGATAAAAGAAAGTTTCCAAAAACTTTTCTGGAACGGATTTTATCTGTACGATTTCGTCAGCGACAAAGGCGCAGACAAAGAAGTACGCCCCAATCAGATATGGGCAGTCAGTCTTCCTTACTCTCCGCTGGACAAGAAACAACAAAAAGCCGTGGTGGACATCTGCACCAAAGAACTCTACACCCCCAAAGGTCTACGTACTCTGTCTCCGAAGAGCGGCTGCTACCGTCCTATGTATGTAGGCGGGCACATGGAACGCAACTGGAATCTGCATAACGGCCCTGTATGGCCGCTCACGATAGCTGCTTACGGCCGAGCCTATCTGCGCGTGTACCGGCATAGCGGCGAAAGTTTCATTGAGCGGTTGTTGGGAGAATATGAGAGTGAAATGGGAGAACTGACAATCGGTACACTGAACGAGTTATATGACGGCAATCCTCCGTTCTCTGGACACGGCGGCATGAGTTATGCTCCCAGCGTAAGCGGTGTGTTGGGTCTCTACAATACGCTCAAGCAATTGCAGAAAGAAAATGAAAACAATGCAAACCGAAATATAGCAAACGAGGAAAGACCATGAAAGCACTGATGTTTGGATGGGAATTTCCGCCCCATATTTTAGGTGGACTGGGAACAGCCTGTTACGGGCTTACTCGTGGAATGTCCCTACAGCAAGATATGGACATTACCTTCGTGATGCCTCGTCCGATGGGTGATGAAGACCAATCGTTCCTACGGATGATTGGTGCCAACAGCGTACCCGTCCCCGGCAGAGGCTGTATTGAATTTTCGGGACGTTATCCCGACAATTTGGTGGAAGAAATCGGCAATTATGAACAAGTGGCGGCCGTATTGGCACGACAAGAACAGTTTGATATCATCCACAGTCACGATTGGTTGACTTATCCCGCAGGTGCCACTGCCAAACACATCAGCGGGAAACCCCTGGTGATTCATGTTCATGCCACCGATTTCGACCGTTCGCGCGGTCATGTGAATCCCACTGTCTATGCCATTGAACGCAGAGGAATGGATGAGGCAGACCATATTATCTGCGTAAGCAACCTGACACGGCAGACCGTGATTGAAAAATACGGACAACATCCGAATAAAGTATCCACTGTACACAACGCGGTAGAACCGCTGGCTGATGCGGATACATACGTAAAACACCCGCGAAAGGACAAACTGGTCACTTTCCTCGGACGCATCACGATGCAAAAAGGACCGGAATACTTCGTGGAAGCAGCCGCCAGAGTGCTGAAACGGACACAAGGCGTACGTTTTGTGATGGCGGGTAGCGGTGACAAAATGGCGGAAACAATAGACCTCGTCGCCCGACGCGGCATTGCTGACCGTTTTCATTTCCCCGGTTTTATGCGAGGACGACAAGTGCAAGAACTATTGGCGGACTCTGATGTATATGTAATGCCGTCAGTGAGCGAACCTTTCGGCATATCCCCGCTGGAAGCGATGCAAGTGGGCTGTCCGTCCATCATATCCTATCAGTCGGGCTGTGCGGAGATTCTCCATCACGCCATCAAGACGGATTATTGGGACATTGATGCAATGGCAGATGCAATCTATGCCATTGTAAAGTATCCCGCGATGTATAAGTCGCTAAGCGAACTCGGCAGACAGGAAGTAAACAACATTCGCTGGGAAGATGCAGGGAAAAAAGTGAGAACAATCTATGACAATGTGTTGAAACAAAACTAAACAAACAGATATGAAAAGAATTTGTTATTGTTTTATGATGCATATCCCCAATCGGTTGAGACGTTACCGTTTCTTCGAGATTGGAAGTAACCATTACTACTACGACGATATGCAAACCGAAGAGCAGGTTACACGCATGGTGCAACAATCCTATCTGCCATTGGGACAAACGTTGACAGACATGATTCGCCTAAGTAAAGGCAAGTTCCATTGTGCCATCGCCATATCGGGTACGACGCTCGACTTGATGGAACAATATGCTCCGGAAATGATTGATGTACTCAAACAACTTGCGGATACCAATTGCGTGGAGTTCGTAGCCATGCCTTATTCTTATAGTATCGCATCGGAATACAACGAAAGCGAATTCACGGAGCAACTGAAGAAACAAAAAGAGAAAATCAACGAACTCTTTTCACAATCCTCCACCACATTGTGGAACACCGAATTATTCTATTCCGATGATATCTCGCTGCTTGCATGGAAACTGGGGTACAAGACGGTTATGACCGAAGGGGCTAAACATATCCTCTCCTGGAAATCACCCAACTATCTCTATCTTTCGGCCGTACAACCTAAACAACGAGTCCTACTGAGAAACATGACACTCTCCGACAACCTCACGTTCCATTTCTCGGATTCTCGTTGGCCGGACTATCCTATGGATGCAGAAAAACATATCCATGCCCTGACGCAGCTGCCCGATACAGAAGAACTCATTAACATCTGGATGGGTGCCGAGACATTCGGTATTTGGCAACATGCAGAAACCGGTATCTTTGAATTCCTGAAAGCACTCCCCTACTATGCATTGGAACAAGGTATGACCTTCGTAACGCCCTCCGAAGCTGCGAAACAACTCACAGGCGGCGAACGGGTAAGCGTTCCTGAAACTATTTCCTGGGCCGGTGAAAGCAAAGACCTCAGCGTTTTTACGGGAAACGACCTACAGCAAGAAGCATTACAGAAGTTGTATGCTGTCGTTGAGCGCGTACATCTGTGCAAAGATCGTCGCATCAAAGAGAATTGGCTCTTGTTGCAAGACATCAACCATATGCACTACATGAATCATATTGACCAAGGAAGCACATCTTATGAGTCGGCTTACGATGCATTCATCAACTATATGAATATCCTTGCCGATTTCTTGCAACTGGTCAATGAACAATATCCCGATACCATCGAGAATGAAGAACTGAACAGTCTGCTGAAAACCATCAACAACCAGGAGAAAGAGATTGTCTCCCTAAAACAAGAAATTGACAAACTGCGTAAAAAGAAAAAGTGAATATAAGGCAATACATATTGCGAGGTTTGGGTATCCTGTTCATTATTTTGAATATCCATTCCATGGAGGGAAAAATCAAATTACCCAAGACTGTTATTCGCGGTTGGCAACTGCCACATCCTCTGGCACTCGCCGATTCGGTGGGCACGACCGACTCCACCTACATCAATTTCCCGATGCGTAATGTGCAATACGATCACTCTATTCTCAACCATTACAATGGGAATCTGGTGTCACCCCTGCAATCCGCCATCTTTTTCGACCGAACCAAAAAGACGGATTGTATTTTCGCCACCGCATACGACATCTACACCACAACACCGCAAGATGTACGGTTCTACAACACAACAACACCCTATTCCATCATCTCCTACAAACGTGGTTTTACGACCTACCACGAGGATCATGATTTAGGTTTCCAGTTTACAGGAAACTTAAACAAACGGACCAATCTTGGAACAACGATAAACTATATTGATGCCGGAGGGCATTATAAGAATCAGGCAGGTAAAACCGTCAACGGTTCGTTCTTCGGGTCATATAATGGTGACAACTATTCGTTGCAGGCATCTTTTACCTACAACACCTTGAGTAACTTCGAGAACGGAGGTCTTAGCGACCCTGCTGATTTGCAGAACAAAGATCTCAAGACGGAAGATATGCCTGTATCGCTTGAGGCAATGTCAGGTTTCCGCTATCTGGCCGGTTACCTGAATCACTACTACAGCATCACCAAAATGACAACGGATAGTGTCATCGTGCCCGTGATTACGTTCCGGCATGTGTTCGAGGGCAATGACGCCACCAGACGCTATCTTGAGCACGAAGCACAACAAGGAATCTACGAGGATTGTTATCTCAACACCGCCAACACACGCGACACGATGGGTACTACTACCATACGCAACACATTGGCTGTCACTTTTGAGGAAGCATTCAACCGGAAACTGCGCTTTGGTATTACGGCTTATGCCTATAATGAATTTCAGCGGCATACAGGAAACCGACTTCCCACATACGAAGTGCAAGATCCTGAAATTCCGAATTCCAGTCTATGGGATGCCAAAAGTATTACTCCCACCGACACAAAACGAGAGACCATCCACTGGTCAAACAACACATTCGTAGGAGGATCCATCCATAAATATACCGGCAAATGGATACATTACCAAGCCGGAGGAGACGTATGTTTGGTGGGACGCAAACTTGGTGAATTCAATATCAACGGGAATGTCAATGTCGGATTCCGCTTGGGTAAAGACAGTATGACTATTGCCGCCAACGTCAAAGTGCGGAACGAAACTCCCGATTACTTCTTACAGCATTTTGTCAGCAACCATTATGTTTGGGACAACAACTTCAAGAAGATTTACCATTTCCATGTCGGGGGACAAGTGGCCTATCCTACTATGTGGTTCAAACCTGCCATCAAATTCGACTACGAATCCATTACACGCCATATATACTTCCAAGACCTTAATGGCCCCAGTCAGCATGACGGAACCATCAATGTATTGGCAGGCATGGTGCAAGCAGACCTCACAACACCATGGATCAATCTGGATAATCAGGTTGCCATCCAATACAGTTCGTCCAATTTGATAGCACTTCCGTTAGTGGCGCTCTATTCCAACCTCTACTACCATGGTACTTGGTTCAAAGCCCTTGATACACAGATAGGGGTAGATCTCACCTACAACACAGAATACTATGCACCTTATCTCAATGCCGCACTCGGTCAATTCGCTGCACAGGAAAACATCAAAGTGGGTAACTATCCTCGTATCAGCGTCTATGCCAATTTCTATGTACGGCTGCTACATCTACGTTTCTTCGCACAATACCAACATCTCAATGCCTCGTTCATGGATCGTAATTATTATTCTATGCCATATTATCCGACCAATCCCGACGTGTTCCGTGCCGGATTGGCATTCCATTTCTATAACTAAATCATGGAAATAACCCAAAATCTAAATAATATCCTTACGTACGCCAAACAAGAGGCTCAACGGTTGGGAAGTGATCAAATCCAGCCCGAACATCTCTTGTTAGGTATTCTTCGTTTAGGCAAAGGGAAAGCCTATCAGTTGCTTATACAATCGGGTAGTAATCCTGATGCCCTAAAGAAAGAAATAGACAAAACTTATCTGCCCAAGACCATCACCGAAGCCGTCATGTCACGGACATCACAGAGGCTGATGAGATTGGCGGCCATCGAAGCCGGTTATTTTGGAGGACCGGTAGGATCGGTACATCTCCTGTTAGCTATTTTGCGCGAACGGATCAACTTGCCGTCCATGATATTGGAACACCAAAGTAACATTACCTACGAGAGTATCGAACACTTGTATCCAAAGCCTGAAACACCTGCTGAAGAGACAAATGGGCAAAATGCCGAAATGGGGCAATTTGTGATGATGACACCCGACAATCAGCAGCAATCACGCACAGGAACCCCCACATTACGCAAGTATACCCGTGACCTCACCCAATTGGCACAAGAAGGGAAACTGGATCCCGTTATCGGGCGAAAAGAAGAAATTAACCGCATTATCCACATCCTCTGCCGGCGCAAAAAAAATAATCCTGTATTGATTGGAGAACCCGGTGTCGGAAAATCGGCAATCGTTGAGGGACTGGCGCAAATATTAGTCAAAAACAATATCCCCCTTATCAAAGGGAAGCGGATATTATCTCTGAACATGTCTGCTTTGGTGGCCGGCACTTCCTATCGGGGACAATTTGAGCAACGCATTCAGAATCTGCTCTCCGAATTGGCACTGCATCCGGAAATAATCATCTTTATCGATGAAATACATACCATTATCGGAGCCGGTAATGCACAAGGGTCTTTGGATGCGGCTAATATTCTCAAGCCTGCACTTGCAAGGGGTGAAATACAATGTATCGGTGCCACCACCACCGATGAGTATCGCAAGTCTATTGAGAAAGATGGAGCGTTGGAACGCCGTTTTCAAAAAGTGACCATTCAGCCACCCACGGAACAAGACACATTGCGTATTGTCACCAAGTTGGCTCCACTTTACGAGCAACATCATCATATCACCTACACCAAAGAGGCTATTAAAGCCTGCGTAACGTTGAGTGAGCGTTATCTTACTGACCGTTCAATGCCCGACAAAGCCATTGATGCCATGGATGAGGCAGGTGCCATGCGGCTTCTTCATCCGGGGAATGTCGTAACACAGGAAGATGTGGCGGCTGTGATAAGTATGATGTCCAATATTCCCGTACAGCGTATTGCTACGCAAGAGCAAGACCAGTTGCTCCATATGGATCAGAATCTGCTTTCCGTCGTTATTGGGCAGGATCAGGCTGTTCATAAAGTAGTACGGGCCATCCGCCGTTCACGCCTGGGATTGAGCGACCCCAACCGTCCTATCGGCACATTCTTTTTCCTCGGACCGACAGGTGTTGGTAAGACATTCCTTGCCCAATCGTTAGCAGAGCAGTTATTCGGAAAAAAAGATGCTGTTATCCGGTTTGACATGTCTGAATATACCGAAAAACACACCGTCTCTCTTCTTGTGGGAGCACCTCCCGGATATCAGGCGCACGAAGATGGGGGAAAACTGACAGAAGCCGTTAGAAGGAAACCTTATTCGGTATTGCTCTTTGACGAAATAGAGAAAGCCCACCCCGACATCTTTAATGTTCTGCTGCAATTATTGGACGAAGGAAGGCTTACCGATCGCCAGGGAAGGCAAATTGATTTCCGTCACACGGTTATCATTCTTACTTCCAATGTCGGCACCCGCCGATTGTTGGAATTTGGTGCAGGAATTGGTTTTTCGGCAGGCGAAATCACCAAAGAGACTGCCACCGAAACCCTTATGAAGGAATTGAAGAAGACATTCCCTCCGGAATTTGTCAATCGTATTGATGACATCATCACGTTTTATCCTCTCTCACGGGAAACGATTGCCCAAATTTTGGATGTGGAAATCAAAAACCTGCAGAAACGAGTCGCAGCTACAGGCTATCGGCTTGCCGTTACTACAAAGGCGCGCGAGCAACTTCTGGCGAAAGCCTACGATCCGCTTAACGGCGCACGGCCGGTCAAACGGGCGGTTCAGACATATCTTGAAGATGCGGTGACGGAAAGCATACTGCTCCGTCCTGAAAAGAAAAATATACAAATAACAAGCATATCATAAAAACCTTTTAATATTTTATACATATGACACTACAAATTACAGATGCCAACATCCATTCTCTGTTGGCGGAGGGCAAACCCCTTGTTGTTGATTTTTGGGCACCTTGGTGCGGACCTTGCAAAATGATGCTTCCTATTGTTGATGAACTGGCAGCACAGTATGACGGGAAGATTTCCATCGGCAAACTGAACGTGGACGAAAACCCTGAAACATGCGAAAAGTACGGCATTATGAACATTCCCACGATGCTCTTCTTCAAAAATGGAGAATTGGTACAGCGTCATGTCGGTGCTTGCCGTAAGGCAGATCTGGAGAAGATTGCTGAAACACTCCTTTAACCCTCCCTATAGACAATGCAAAAGATTCGTAATATTGCTATTATCGCCCATGTTGACCATGGTAAAACCACATTGGTTGACAAAATGCTCTATACGGCTAAGGTCGTAAAGGAAGCTCGTGGCGATTTTCAGGAACAGAAAGAACTTATTCTTGACAACAACGAACTGGAACGCGAACGCGGCATCACCATTCTTGCCAAGAATGTAAGTATTGAGTACAAGGGATATAAAATCAACATCATTGACACTCCGGGGCACGCAGATTTTGGCGGAGAAGTGGAGCGTGTACTCAATATGGCAGATGGAGTTCTGCTCTTGGTGGACGCTTTCGAAGGACCGATGCCACAGACCCGTTTCGTACTGCAAAAAGCATTACAGATGAATCTGAAGCCCATCGTTGTCATCAACAAAGTTGACAAACTAAACTGCCGTCCCGATGAAGTGCAGGAGGCTGTCTTTGATCTTATGGTCAACCTTGATGCCTCGGAAGAACAACTTGATTTCCAGACCATCTACGGTTCGGCAAAGAACGGATGGATGTCAACCGATTGGCACAAACCGACCACTGACATCACGGCTCTTATGGATGCCATCGTAGAGTATATCCCGGCTCCGCAAGTGTTGGAAGGTACGCCTCAGATGCTTATTACCTCGCTGGACTATAGCCCATACGTAGGACGTATCGCAGTGGGACGTGTGCATCGGGGAACCCTTCACGATGGACAGACGGTCACACTTGCAAAAAAAGACGGCGCGCGCGTACGCACGAAGATTAAGGAGTTGCATACGTTCAGTGGAATGGGACACATCAAAACAGACTCTGTCACTTCCGGAGATATATGCGCCTTGATCGGTATCGACGGATTTGAGATTGGTGACACCATCTGTGATGCAGAAAATCCGGAGCCTCTCCAACCCATCGCCATTGACGAACCGACGATGTCCATGGTGTTCACCATCAACGACTCACCTTTCTTTGGACAGGACGGCAAGTTCGTTACCTCCCGTCATATTCACGATCGGCTGATGAAGGAGTTGGAGAAAAACCTCGCTTTGCGTGTAGAACCGAGTCAAAACGACTCGTCTTGGCACGTCTTTGGTCGCGGCGTACTGCATCTTTCCGTTCTCATTGAGACCATGCGGCGTGAAGGCTACGAACTGCAGGTCGGACAACCGCAAGTCATCATCAAGGAAATTGACGGAGTCAAATGCGAACCTGTAGAGCAACTCACCGTCAATACGCCTGACAGTTGTTCCGGAAAGATTATTGAGTTCGTCACTGTCCACAAGGGAGAAATGACCAAGATGGAACTCGTCAACGACCGTGTGCAACTTGAGTTCACCATCCCCTCACGCGGCATCATGGGTATGCGTACCTATGTGATGAATGTCAGTGCCGGCGAAGCCATCATGGCGCACCGTTTTCTGGAGTACCAGCCTTACAAAGGCGAAATGCCGACCCGTATCAACGGAAGCCTTATCGCTATGGAGGCGGGCACGGCTTCTGCTTACGCACTTGACAAACTTCAAGACCGCGGACGCTTCTTCATCGAACCGCAAGAAGAAGTCTATGCCGGTCAGGTGGTCGGTGAAAACGCCAAAGAAGGCGACATTGTCATCAATGTCGTCAAAGCCAAGAACTTGACTAACATGCGCTCTAAGTCGGCAGACGACAAGGCTGTCCTACCACCGGCCATCAAGTTCTCCTTGGAGGAGGCGTTGGAATATATCAAGATGGACGAGTATGTCGAAGTGACTCCTCACAGCATGCGCATCCGCAAGATTATTCTTGATGAATTGGAGCGTAAACGCGCCAACCGATAAACGGAATATTCATACCATAACAACATTACATCACCTGCTAATTGACACAAAAACATGAACCACCGCTCTTATAATCTTTCATACCTGCATATACTTTGGTTGTTGTGCGCGTTCTTCATGGGCAGTAGCCGCATTTCTGCACAATGTTTCGATATGACCACGTTGGATGCAGACGGCACCTACTGTGCTTGTGCCAACCACGAGTTTATCTATGTCAATGCCTATATCTCCTATTTCGATTGGAAATGGAATGACAATGCCAAAGAAGACTATGGACTGACGGGATACAATAGTGCCTATCGGGCGGACAATATCTTGGCCACGCGGCAAACGGTTATCTCCTCTCCGGGAACCGACTATCTGCAGCCGGCTTTGAACATGCTTCCGCCGGGGGAGGACTATAGTATTCGTCTCGGAAACCCGCGTGCAGGTGGCAAAGGTACGTATTCCGCATATCCCAGTCAGTACTCCGCTTGGCATCCGCAGGCAGAAGCGGTGTACTTCGAGTTTACGGTTACAGCGGACAATCCGATTGTTCTTTTCAAGTATGCAGGTATCTTGGATGTTCCGACCAATCACCCCAACCAGGGCGGTTACGAAGGAAATATGTATGAACCTCCTTATTATCATATCCAAGTCACCGATGCCAACAACAAGCCTGTCAATGACAACGCATTGTCTTTCAAACGGGAAGGAAACAACGCGCTGATGTCCAACAGCGATTGGAGCGCCTTCACTCGCACGGGAAACATACGAAGTTATTGGAAGGACTGGTCCACTGTGGGATTCGACCTTTCCAATTACGTCGGACGCAAACTTCGTTTTCATGTTGAGACCTACGAATGTGTCTCCAAGTGGGTGGCGCCGCAGGATTTCAACTATTGCGGACAGCACTTTACCTACCTTTATTTTTCTCTCGGATGTACGGAGAGGACGCTTGAGATGGAGTGTCTGCCGGGCAACAAGGCTCTGCTGAAAGCGCCGGACGGGTACACCTACCAATGGTATGCCAAAAACAACACCAATGTGATACTTGGCACAGAGCAGACCCTTGAGGTGAGCAATGCCAACGGCAAGACCACCTACTGCTGCCGTCTCCGCGCAAAAGAAGGAATGTCAAGTAGTTTTGTTTTGGAGATTACCCCAAAATGTAATCCGGAAGCCTTCATAGAAAAGACTATCTGTGATGGCGACTCCTACCGCTTCAACGGACAAGATCTCGACCGGACGGGGGATTACGAACAGGTCACCCATCTCTCTTCGGGATTGGACAGTACCACGCATCTGCATCTCACCGTCCTGAAAGCCGTCGATATGCCGATGGAGAAAGCTACTTTCTGTGAAAACAATAGCTACACGTGGGTCGGGCATGGTTCCTCATTCGCACATTTGAATGAAGAAAAGGATTATTACGACACTCTCCATAGCCGGTTGGGGTGCGATAGTATCCGGTATCACTTGCAACTCAAGCGTATATCCACCATCTCCACTGTCGACCATCTTACACTTTGCTCAAGTGCTCTTAGTCAGGGTGTTACATGGCATGGAGTGCCCATTTTCGGTCCGCAAAACAATGGCATTACCTACCCCACTGTCTCCAGCACCGGCTGCGATAGTACGGTTGTTTTGGATTTGAAGATACAGGACCGCGTCATGGGCTATGACACGGTGGTGATGCCCACACCGGATTTCGAGCCTTTTGAGTTCCATGGTGTCACCGTCCTGCCCGGCGACACGGAAGTAAGGGGTAACAAAATACCTTCCTCTTATGGTTGTGACAGTATTCCTGTTCTCCGTATCATTATCGCCGACGAGGTGGAAGAAGAGGTCTCCTGTTGTAGCAACGAACTGCCGCTCACGTGGCATGGTCACACCATCCATTCCGAACGGGACAATAACCTCCGTAGTTTCGAGACGGATAACGAAGGGAAAAACACCGTCTATATCCTTCGGCTGCAAGTGCATCCCACGTATGACATCACAGTTGCGGACACCATCTGCCAAGGGGATGGCTACCAACTGGGCGATACCATGCTCTATCTGTCCGGCACCTACCAACGTCTCTTGCACACAGTCAATTACGGTTGTGACTCGCTCGTTCATCTCACCCTCACCGTTCAGGCACCGATTGGAGCGCCTAAAATCACCCGTGCCGATGTCTGCGAAGGCGACTTTTACACATGGCCAGGGCATGGTGAACGCTACGAGTACCTCTCGGAAACATCTATCTACCACGACACCTTGCGTTACACCACCGGCTGCGATAGTGCCTATTTCACGCTCAAGTTGTTCAAGCATCTCCTGCCCACTGATACCATCGTCTTCCGCGACACTATCTGTCAGGGCGACTCGCTCATTTTCTTCGGCGAAGTACTCAAAACGGAGGGCTTGCATTATGTCAATATCCTCAACCAGTTCGACTGCGATTCGGTCATCGGTATCGATTTGCGCGTAGGTGTTCCCACATCGTCCGAGGTACAGGCTTCTTTCTGCGAGGGCGGCAGTTATACGTTCCACGGAAAGACCTATGACCGACCTGACATCTACCGCGACACGCTGGTTAATGCACTCGGCTGTGACTCGGTCGTTTCGCTCATCCTCACCCTAGGGCACGAGTTCTACGGACCTGTGGTAGACGACACCATCATCAACGGCGAAACGCGTATGTTCCGCGACACCGCGCTCACATCGCCCGGCACTTACATGCGGCGGTTCCCCAATGAAGGCACCTGCGATTCGATTGTTTATCTCCGTCTGGCTGTATTGCCGAAACTTGTCACCCTGTACGACACCATCTGCTCGTCTGACGACTCATACGAGTGGCACGGACAGAATTTCTCGTTCGGGGAAGAGTTCGATTATGTCCTCACCGACACGGTGCGCGACCGCGGACAGGTGGACTCCATTTGTTACACAATGAACCTGCACATCGTTTTCGTGGAGCAGCAGTCCGGTTCGCTCGTTCTCTGCGAAACCGACACCGCGCACCGTTGGAACGGCACCATCCGTTGGGACGACCAAACCATGCCGCTTGACACCGTTGTCCGTTACACCGGGCGCCCGTCTCAAGTCTATGAACTCTCGTACGGACGGGGACGTTGCGAATCGTTCTACTCGCTCTATGTTACATGGTTGCCGACCCATCGCACGCAGCTCCGCGACACCATCTGTGCGGACCAACTGGAGCAATACCGCTGGGGCACGCACACGTTCGCAACCGACCGTCTGTCTGCTGCCGACACCCTGCAAGCCCTTTCCGACGGATGCGACAGTATCGTCACTTTCACCCTTCTGGTGCGCGACACCTTCATCCGTTCCGAAGCGGTTACGGTGTTGCCGGATGCCCTGCCCTATGAGTGGAAACACGGAGAGGAAGTATTGGAGACCTTCACCGAAAATGACTGGTATGACAATCACCTTACCCGCACGCAACGCTTGTCCTCTATCTACGGTTGCGACTCGGTGGTCACGTTCACGCTCAATCTTGTCTTGCCCGAAGTCACGGGCGAACTGTCGGTAGATACGCTCTGCGGCGACGAACAGGCACTCAATGTCCGTTTCGTCTGCACGGGAGGACTGCCTGTTTCCTACGACATTCTCTTTGCCGATGGGGCACAACCGTATTTTGCAGACACCACCCGTTGCCGTTTCCCGCGTGACATGGTGCTCAGTCACGATGTGCCGGTACGCTTGCCGTTGAACGAAATATATGTCCGGCCGGACAATTATGGCCTCACGCTCCTTGTCCGCGACAGTCTGGGTACCACCTATCCGTTCTCGGCCACCTTCCAGGTACGTTATCCCACATCGGTCATCACGCAACGCTGGAACGATGTCCTCACGGTCAACAACAGCGATTACAACGGTGGCTACGAGTTCTCGCGTATCGAGTGGTTCCACGAAGGCACTGCCGTTCAGGGGCCGAGCGAAAAGAACAGTTATATCTATCAGCCTAACGGTCTGGCAATGGGTGAACGCTATTGGGCATTGCTCACGCGTGCCGATGACGGAAAAACGTTCCGCACCTGCGATTTCATACCTCTTGACTCCTGTTCTCATCAGACCGCTTTCGCATCCGACGTACAGCTTGTTCCGCGTTATCCGCATCAGTCCCGTCGTGTGCAAGTGGTCACCGGCACATCCGGTTCCTATGTGGCGTACGATGCCGTAGGACGTATTGTGCTGCGCGGGCAGTTTGGCGAGGCGTACGGTTCGCCCGATATCGTCTTCCCGCAAGCGGGGTATTATGTGGTACAGTTCACCACGGACGAAGGAGGGTCTGCCAACAGGAAATGGGTGGCCCGCTGACCCGGGGTCAACCACCATACCCTTAGCATACCCTTAGCATACCCTTAGCATACCCTTACCTTACCCTTGGCATAGGATTAGAAAAAGAAAATAGTAATAAAAACGAAAGAAAATTACAATATGAAGCACCTCTACTCACAACTTTCTCGTCTTGCAATCTTGCTTTGCCTGTTTGCTGTGCCTATAGGCCTTTATGCCCAGGGATGTATCAACGTGCACCTCGAAAAAGCCGACTATCAGGGCTACCTTTGGCAGCGGCATTTGGACAACACCATTCCCACTGACCTCTACGAGATGAACTGGAAAAGGGGGGATATGTCCATCAGCCTCATCTTTCTGGCGAACAAAAACATTGATTATAACTACACCTATACCTATGCCGACGGCTCAAAGGGCGTGCGACCGGGTACCTATACCATCTATAGCGGCAGATACTGGACGGAGAACCAGAGTACCTTCCTCGGATATTGTATGGAGTATATCTATAATCCTTACACCGGTTACAGCGAGTACAACGAAGTCTATTCGGCAGTGAGTGTAGGTGGCAACGAATATATCATCTACTCGGGAACAATCACTGTGGCGGACAGCCCCAACGGACCATATATCACTATCGAAGGGCATGACTCCGGCTCCAACACCGACATCTGTTCCTCCATCGGTTCTTTGGACAACTCCACCGTCAGAATACCCCTTACGAAGGACCTCTCGTGGCAGGATAACACCGGAGTATCCGGATGGCAGGCTGTCATCGCATCGGGAACGGGCACAGGCAGCGACGGAATGCCATATACGGCAACCATCGTGGTTAACACCTCCACTCCTTCGGGCACCTTCCCTTATTCCAAAATCGACCTCGGACGAACTTCCCTCTATCAGAACGGTGTCATCGTGCCCTTTACCAACGCCACTGTCACTATCAATGCTTCGGCGAACGTCTATTCCGTCACCGCCACTTTCTATGGCAACGACGGACGAACCTATATCGTCTCTGCCACCTACTCCGATTGTCCGGAAGCACAAACATTAGGGAGTGTTTGTGCATTTACGTACGAATACGATCAGATAACATCCTCCCTTGTTCAGGATCCGGATGACAACTGGTATTATATTGATCCCGATAACAAGTTTATCAAGGTTGTTGCCTATAATACGGATTACAATGACCAGCATAACTACGTGCAGTTATATTTCTACGTCGGTGGCACCTACGATGGTTGGACGCAAACCTATACCAACGGCATCATAGGACCCAAAGCCGGCGACTATCGTATCGTCCTGCCTTCAATGACTTCCATTAATTTCGGAATCGAGACCGGGTACTTTTGGTATATCAGGGAAAATCAAATGCCTGACGGACCGGTAGTGGTGGGAAACACCACCGGATACGTACCTTCCTACGGAGACTGGCGATGCCCCTTCAGTAGTTGGCTTTCCTATCGCAATCCCTATACGGGAGTGGTCACCGACTATCCCTCTGTGACGGGTTTTAACACCTTTACCATCCATGTACAGGAAGGAAAAGACGGGCAGATGTTTATCTCCATCGAGAAAGATGGTACCATCCCCATAACCATCGGCGAACCGGCATCAGCAGGCGGTTACAAACTTACACTCACCACATCAGGAGAAGGCACCGTCACCAAAGAGCCGGACGAATGCTGGTATGCGCCGGGCACACAGGTCACCCTCACACCCGAGCCCGCCACAGGATGGGTGTTCTCCGATTGGACGGGGACCGGAAACGGACATCTCACCGACAACGGCGATGGCACATACACCTACACCGTTCCGGAACAGAATGCTTCTATCACGGCAAACTTCATTCAGCGGAAAGAGAAAAAAGAGGATATTACCCTTTGCTCGTCCGAGTTGCCCTACACCTGGCGGCGCAAATATCTCATCAACGACCCCGTGGCGCAGAACGGACTCCGCGACACTGTCTATAAGGACGGACGCATCGACTCCATCATAACCCTCAAACTCACCATCCACAACGCCTATCCTGCACCGGGCTATATCCGCGACGAAAGGACGCTGTGCGGTGCGGAAGCCGAAGGATTTATGTGGGAGGGCATCGATTTCTCGCAGTATGCCCATACCTCGGTGCCGGTTGACTTGGACGAAAAGAAAGTCCTGCGCACCATCCACGACTGCGACAGTGCCGTCAATCTCATTCTGCATATCATACCCACCGACACGTTGCACTGGCAGAAACTCACCTACTGCCAGAGCCAATTGGACGAGGAGGAAATCTATTGGTTCCGCAGACATATCACAGGACCAGAAAATCTCGGCGACACGCTGCACATGCACCTTAACCCCTCCGACCCCTGTTACACCGTACTGCTTCTTGATTCGCTGGAGGTCTATGGAGACGACCATACCTATGACACGGTGCGTGTCTCTTCCTATCCTTTCAAGTGGAGAGGGCTCATTACCATCAATTCACCCGAAGAAGTGGCAACCAAAGGAACCATCCGGCGGCAAAACATCCATGAATGTGACTCGGTCATAACCTTGGTGGTTATCGAGGAACGGCAGGAAGAGGCCTTCATCTGTCCGAATACATCGTACAACTGGGAAGGACATGACAAACCCTGGCTGCAGAACCTCACGCAAGAGACCATCTATCGGGATACCCTTACCGGCGTGCTATCCGGCAGCGACAGTATCTATTTCGAACTCTCGCTTCATGTCATGCCTGCGCCTGTCACTGTCCAATTGCCCGATACGCTGGTCTGCTCCGACTGGCTCTGGGACAGTTTCCAGTGGGAAATCTGGGAGGGACATACCAAAGCCGTTGAGATTGGAGAAGAAACCGACTACGACCTCACAGAAATGCGCCCTTCGGTGCTTACCGGCTGTGACTCAGTGCTTTATCAGCAGCACCTGCATATCTTCACCACCTTCCAGGAACAGATTTTCATCGACACCTGCGGACCTTCGTTTGAATACACGGCTCCCTGGGGCGAAACGCGAACCATCTCCTACCCCGATGATTATGTTGAGATGACACAGGAGATTGACGGCAGCGACGGAATGTGCGAATCCACCGTCGGCATCAATATCACATGGCGGCAGCCCGAACCCTATCAGGTCACCGACGGCATCACGCTCTGTGCCTCCAAGTTGGACGAGTTTACATGGGAAGGCGAACATTTCACGCCCGACGAACTCACAAAGACACTCACCCTCCCTTCGGTGGCGGATTGCGACTCGGTCGTTACGTTCACCGTCACTCTGCTGCCGGAGTATGATAATATTCAGGATGGCGCCACCATCTGTTCGTCCGCCTTGGACGGTTTTACATGGGAAGGCGAACATTTCACAACCACCGATTTGGTCAAGACCAAGACCCTGCGTGCGGTAGGCGGTTGCGACTCGGTCGTTACCTTCACCCTCACCGTTTCCGACGCCTACCGTGTCAATGACGGCGCCACAATTTGCGAAAGCGAACTGGCAACCTTCCGTTGGCAAGGCGAAGCGTTCACCAAGAGCAACTTGGTCAAAACCAAGACCTTGCGTTCAGTGGGTGGCTGCGATTCCATCGTCACTTTCACCCTTACCCTGCTGCCGTCTTATACCCGCACCGACGGCGCCACGGTCTGTGACACCGAACTGCCCTATCGCTGGCAAAATGGCAGCACCGTCATTGAGACCTTTAATGACGCGGGTACGCGCACGCGTACATTGCGCACAGTCAACGGCTGCGACTCTGTGGTTACCTTCACCCTGAACGTGCTCCGAAGCACACGCAGCGAGAAATCGCTCACTATCAACGCCAAAGAACTGCCCTACACCTGGGATGGCATCACGTTCACGCAGGCACGCGATGTAGATACGGTCATGATTCTCACCGGCGCCAATGCCGCAGGCTGTGACAGTACAGTCATTCGCCATCTGCATGTGGATATATGTGTGGATGTGAAGGCCGACGTACGCCTTTCCGCTCCCACCGTCTGCGCCGATGCAGAGGCGGCGACTGCCACCTTGTCCATCACCAACGGCGATGTCGTTTCCTACCGCCTCACCTATCCTGCCGGCATGTTCGGAAGTACGGCGACTGTGCAACTCCCGCAGGGAACAGAGCACGACATACGTATCCCCTTGCCCGTGCCTGCCGAACGCACGCAGTACATACGGCCTGATGCTTATCCTGTGCAAATCACGCTCACCGATATATGTGACCGCGAATGGACGCTGGCGCCCGTTACGCTGCAGGTGCTCTATCCCTCGTGGCTCATTGTACAGAAATGGGACGATGTGCTCGCTTTGTACAACGAACGCTACAACGGCGGTTACCGCTTCAGCCGTATACGCTGGTTCAACGACGGTGCGCCTGTCGAGGGCAGCGGAGCCAACAACAGTTATATCTATGCCAATCAGGGGCACGGCGAGATGCTCCGCTTCGGCACGCCTTATTGGGCGGAACTGACGCGCGAGGATGACGGCAAAACCGTCTGCACCTGTCCTTTTGTCCCGCAGCGCACGCAGCCGGCACCCGAACGCAAAGGCATTGAGATCACGTTCAGCCAACAGGGTTACCAACTGCTGTTGTCCACCGAACTGAACGGAACGTATGCGCTGTATGATATCACGGGTAAGGCCATGCAGACCGGCTTTTTCGGCGAACAGTATGGTGCCATGCAGATTGACATCAACCGTTCTTGTGCTGCCGGAAGCTATCTCATTGTCTTCCGCGCCGATGACGGCACCACCCAAACCCGCAAATTCGCCCTCTACTGATGGTAACAAAAAGTGTACGCGCCGCGTACACTTTTAACAGACCTGTGACGGTAAAGAGTGGTAACGAAGTGGTAAGGTAGGCAGCCTCAAAATAGAAGGAAAAAGGGCGACCATCACGGGACCATCTACCGATAAATGCCCACTGAAACAAAATTTTTCCTACCGAAAATGGACCGAAAAAGAACCGAGGCAACACCGAGGCAATACTAACAAAAAATTGATTGACTAAAACTGCTAAAAGCCAACACTTTTTGACAAAAAAAGCACAAAATTCCATATTTTTGACCAAAAAATTTGCACAAACGAAAATAATGTTGTATCTTTGTGCCCTAATTGACAAAACGCGATGATTGTACCCGCCTTGACATATTGGATGCTGAACGCCGGACCGGACAAGTCCCGCGAATACTTCCGCACGGGGGGGGGCACCCTGTTCGCTGTAAATTAAGCGCATTTTATCCCGTTCGCGCGGCAATATCCCGAAAGGTATTGCCCCTTGCTGCGTGACGCACGAGCGACCTACGGGACGATGAGCCGACGATAAGCTGACAATAAAACAACCAAATTAACAATAATATTAACCAAAACAAAATTTTAATCATTATGCGAAAAATTCTCACTCCTTTCGTAGCCGCCCTATTGCTGCTACTAACCCTCGCGCCACAGATGGCACAGGCGCAGCTTAACGAGTACTTTACTATCAGTGGGGCATCCGGATTACAAGTAAAGTTCGTGGGCTCACCCAATGTTGATTTGAAATATTCTACCAACAAATCGACTTGGACACCCGTTTCCGGAAGTGACCAAACTGTTTCTATTGGCAGTGGCACGTATTATTTTAAGGGCGATAACCCTAACGGTTTCAGCAAGGATGCTAGTAACTATGTGCAGTTTATCACCTCTTTGGGTACGCTTCAAGGAAACATTATGTCGCTGATAAATTCTACTGATTTTTCAACAGACTATTCCACTATTCCCGGAGCATATTGTTTTTACAAGCTGTTTCAAGGATGCGGCATTTCATCTGCAAGTGCGTTGAAAATACCTGCCACGACATTGGCTGATTATTGTTACGCATACATGTTTTCTAACTGTACTTCTCTTACCACTTATGTTGAATTACCTGCCTCAATAGCTAAAGACTATTGCTACTATTACATGTTCTACGAGTGCTACAAACTCTATACGTATAATAGTGGTTATACTAATCAATATAACACGAACAGGTACATCTTGCCATTGGAAGAATTAGCTCCTCACTGCTGCGAAAGAATGTTCAGTTGGACAACAGGAAGTGAAAATGCTGTTGTAAGGCACAAGAATGTGGAAATAATGGCGACGTCTCTGAAAGACAGAAAAAATACAGAGATTGAGAATTGTCTGGCATATATGTTCAAATTTGATGGATCAAGTGCTACAACCAATTACTTCTTATTTTACACAACGCTACATTTTACCGAATGGGGAGGAACCGGCTCAACGGCTGCGACATACAACTGGTGGGGCGGTGCGTATGGAACGGTTGCCAGTCGCATAATGTTCTATATCAACAACGACCTACCTCATGCTTCTGGCAATAAAGCCACAAAAAACGATGCTACAGCAGTAGCAACGAATTTCCCGAAAAATAATACTATCAATACGCAAACAAATGCGTATCTGACATTCAAAGTTAACGGGGGTACTTGGGAGTCTGATGGTACATATCAGCAAGATATTAAACGCTTTGTCAGTTCGTACTATACAGCCAAGACCATACCCGCCGATCCTTACAAAGCTGGATATACTTTCAGCGGATGGTACACAGCCGCTGACGGAGGAACGGAAGTGTCAACAGCTACTATATTGAGCCAGACAACATCGCAAACCTATTTTGCTCATTATGTCTTGGCCGCCTCCTCCACGCTGACTATCACTACCCCCGAACATGGAACATTGGTAGTAACAGACGATGGAGAAAATACCATCAGTAGCGGTGCATCTATCGCATCCGGAACAACCCTGACGCTCACAGCCACACCTGCTGCAGGCTATCGCATCAAGGGCTATACGGGAGACGCTACCTCAAGTTCTTTCACTATGCCGGGCGAAAATGCCACGATAGGCGTAGAGTTTGAAGAAGATTTATGCTCTGTAACCATTGCATCACCCTCCGACGGCACGCTGACCGCATCCGACGGAACGAACAACTATACGTCTGGCAACACCTACCAATTCAATCGTCAGACTGATGCAGGAAAAGTACTTACGTTCACAGCCACTCCTGCATCACACCATACATTCTCCTCATGGACAGATGCCTCGTCCCTGTTGACGAACAAGACATCCGATCCCTACACCGCCAAACTGACAATAGGCAATAGTTCTCCGCTGACCTATACCGTAGGAGCTTCATTTGCCCTTGCGCAGTACACCATCACCACATCCGCTACCAATGGAACGGTGACAGGTGGTGGCACGTATGATTATGGTACAGTCATCAATCTCGTTCCCCTGGGAGCAAGCCATTACGCTTTCCTGAAGTGGAGTGATGATAACACCGACAACCCGCGTTCTGTGACGGTTACGGGTAATGCATCCTATACAGCAGTATTTGAATTCAATCCGTCCAGCGTTTCTTCTGCTGATGCTGCTGCCACTATCTATCAGGCGGGAACAGGAGCAGGTGGAAAGAAAATCCTGTACGCTCTGGATCCTGTTACCGTTGGCGGCATCACCTATACACCTATTGACCTCGGTTACGGTGTGGCATGGGCTGACCGCAATATCGGCGCAACCAACATAACCGATGCCGGTGGCTATTTCTACTATGGCGGCACAACACCGATATATCCCGGCACAGCGGGTTCAAGTTCCACCTATTATTCCGGTGTAAGTTCTATGTCCGCTAACGACAATCTGCCAATGTCTGCCGATGCGGCATACCAAATCTTGGGTTCCAACTGGCGTATTCCCACCAGCACGGAGTGGAATCAATTGCTCAACAACGGAGCATACAACAATACCACGCTGTCTGCGAATTTCACAGCAGCCCAAGCATCAAGAACAGGCAATGGAGTAATAACCAGCAAAACAGACCCGACAAAATCCATAACTCTGCCTGGAGTAGGTGTTATACGCGATTACAAATACACTCAAATGAGTACATATATGTGTTACTGGTCCAGCACACTCGCCGTTACAGGTAGCAGCACTGCCATCCCGTATCACTTGTATATCTACAACGGTAAAACACTTGCTTCCGGTACCGGTAACGCCGTGGCATGGCACTCGCTGCCCATTCGCGCCATCTATTCGCCGGATTACCCCATCTGCACGCTGACCATCATAAGCGGCGCATACACCTATATTTACCTCTGCGAAATAGGTCAGAAAGTGACTATCACCGCCACTCCAAATGACGGATATGTATTCAACAAATGGAGTGAAGATAACAACACGAATGCCACCCGCACCTTCACTGTTATGGAAGATGCCACCTATACGGCAACCTTCACATCTGCTCCCACCTATACACTTGCTTGGTCATCCAACGGTTCTACTCCGACGGGCGGCACGGCAGCAGGCAGTTATATAGCAGGAACAACCATCACCGCTCCGACCACATCAAAAGACGGATATACAGTCAGCAAGTGGCGCGATGAGACAAACGGCGTTGATTTCAACGGCACTATGCCCGGCAATAATGTGACTTACACCGCCCAATGGACTGCCAACACCTACTATGTATCATTTGACCCGGACGAAGGCAGTGGCACGATGACTAACCAGACCTTCACCTATGGTGTGGCACAGAACCTTAAAACCAACACATTCACAGGTCCGGCTGTTACCGTCACCTATGACTACAACGATGCGACAGGCGGAGATAGCCCCGCTTCCGAAACCGTCAATGCCTCATTCGCAAACTGGACGGACGGAGATAACGAATACACTAACGGACAGAACGTCAACAATCTCACCGCCACCAACGGTGCTACAGTGGCATTGACCGCTGTATGGGATTTCGACCAAGCTGTGACACTGCCTTCACCCACCAAAACAGGCTATACATTTGTTCAGTGGGAATATGGGGAGGCTCCGTTTATTATCATTGCCGGCGGATCAGGAGAGGAGTTTACACCTGACGAGGATGTCACCTTGACAGCACACTGGAATGCCATCACCTACAACCTCACTTATGAAGGCTTGAATGGTGCCAGCAACAGCAACCCTGCAACATACACCGTAGAGACAGCGACCATCAATCTCGCCAATCCGGGCACACGCGACGGATGGACTTTCACCGGCTGGACATGCGGCGGCAATCCCATTACGCAGATAACGCTCGGTTCCACCGGCGACAAAACCATCACCGCCAACTGGGAGGAAGTGGTGACAGCCTTTGATTTGGAAGATAACCATGAGGCCGGTGACGATTACTATGATGACTATGCAGCATTGGTAACTGCCGGTAACGCTATTGACATCACCTACAAACGTTCCTTCAAGGCAGGCCGTTGGGCAACCTTCTCGCTGCCGTTCGGCTATAGTTTCCAGAACCTGTCTCATAATACGTTCCGCGATCAGGTATTTGAACTTACAAGCGTGGACTATGCAGACGGACGTATGGTTATTAACTGCGTGAAGAACAGCACCGGTATCGTAGCGAACACGCCGTATATCCTTATTCCGACTTCGGACATTGATAATCCGACCTTTGAGGGTGTAACGCCCAAAGCTATCGCTGCAGGTTCCAAAACGGTGAACAACACCAAGGACGATGTTTATACGGTTGAGTTTATCAGCACCGCCTACAAACAGGTGATGCCGACCGACAAGCGTACTATCTACATCAGTGGCAACCGTCTCTATTATGCGAATGTGGATACCGACATACCTGCTTTCCGCGGTTACTTCAATCTGAAGGGCGGTGACGATGTACTGCACATCCAACCGCGCCTGGTGATTGCTGCACCTGATGGCGAAACCATCGAACAAGCGGAAGAGGCTGTCGCCGAAACCCGCAAATACATGGAGAACGGCATTCTTGTTATCGAGCGCAACGGCATCAAGTATGACGCCCAAGGACATGTGATAAAATAACAAAAACGAACGATAAAACACTATTATAACAATGGAAAAGAAAATGTATAACCAACCCGCCACGGAAATTCTGGAGATAGGCGCATGGTGCGTAATGGAATCCCTCAGTGGCAATGGCGGAATCGATCCGGGAAACGGCGCAGGCCCTGATGCCCCTGCACGTTATCCGCAGTTCTAAATACCGAACTGACATACCCACGCAAAGAAGTTGCCAACACGGCAACTTCTTTGTGCACGCTAAAGCAGATTGATAAAAAATGAAACAAATATTTGCATATTCAAAAAAAAAGCAGTATCTTTGCACGCTTTTTGAAATAACCTGTGTAAATACACTGAAATCATGAATATATCTTACAATTGGCTGAAGAATTATATCGCCCTTACGGACGATGCCCCCATTGTGGCGAAAATCCTCACTTCCATCGGTCTGGAAGTCGGAACCCTTGAAACCGTGGAAAGCATCCGCGGCGGTCTGGAAGGACTGGTGGTGGGCGAAGTGAAAACATGTGTACCCCACCCCAACAGCGACCATCTGCATATCACGACCGTTGACTACGGCGAAGGTCCCGTGCAGATTGTCTGCGGCGCGCCTAATGTGGCGGCGGGTCAGAAAGTGGTGGTCGCCACCATCGGAACACGCCTCTATGACGGAGACGACTCTTTCGTTATCAAACGCGGCAAACTGCGTGGCGAAGAGTCGAACGGAATGCTCTGTGCCGAAGACGAGATTGGCGTAGGCACCGCCCATGACGGCATCATCGTCCTGCCTGCCGATACGCCCGTGGGCATGAAAGCCAAAGACTATTACCATGTGCAGAACGACACCTGCATTGAGGTGGACATCACGCCCAACCGCAACGACGGAGCCAGTCACTATGGCGTGGCGCGAGACCTCTATGCCTATTACAAAGCGCACGGACAGGATATCCGCCTGACCTTGCCCGATGTAAGCGCTTTCCGCGTAGAGAGTCAGGCGTTGCCTATTCGTGTGACGGTGGAGAACGCCCAAGCGTGTCCGCGCTACACAGGCGTGAGCATCAAAGGTGTGACGGTGAAAGAGTCACCTGAGTGGCTCAAGACCGCCCTGCAAAGCGTAGGACTCCGCTCGATAAACAACATCGTGGATATCACGAACTACGTGCTGATGGAGACCGGTCAGGCATTGCACGCTTTTGATGCGGATAAGATAAAAGGTGGTGAAATCGTGGTTCGTAATGCGCGTCAAGGAAAGAAGTTTGTGACGTTGGACGGTGTGGAACGCGAGATGGACGAACGCGATCTGATGATATGCAACCAAGAAGAAGAGATGTGTATTGCGGGCGTGTTCGGCGGCGCAGAGAGCGGTGTGAGCGACAAGACGTGTAACATCTTCTTAGAGAGTGCGAACTTCGACCCTGTTAGTATCCGTAAGACGGCACGTCGTCACGGTTTGTCCACTGATGCTTCGTTCCGCTACGAGCGTGGGTGTGACCCGAATAGGACGGTGTATATTCTCAAACGTGCCGCGTTGCTGATTCAAAAAGTGGCAGGCGGTGAAGTGGCGATGGATATAGCCGACGTGGTGAACGGAAAGCCGAACAGCGACCTGGAGAACGAGCGGATGTTCCCGTTGTGGAGCGTAGAGATCAACCTCAAACGCGTGCAACAACTGATGGGCAAAGCAGTGCCGGCAGAAACGATAGAGACTATCCTTACTGCATTAGAGATAGAATGGAAGAAACAAGGGGAAGACTACAGTCTGCTCGTACCGCGTTACCGCGTGGATGTACAGCGTGAGTGCGATGTGGTGGAAGATATTCTCCGCATCTACGGCTACAACAACATCGAGTTCCCCGAAAAACTGAACACAAACCTATCGTACGGCGTCAAACCCGACAGCCAGAAATGGCAGACACGTATATCCGAACAACTGACGGCACAAGGATTCTACGAGATAATGAATAACTCGCTCACCAAGCAGAGTTACTATCAGAAAGGAACCTGGATGCAAACCTGCGTGCAAGTGAAGAACCCCTTGTCGCAAGACCTCAGCGTAATGCGGCAAACCCTTCTCTTCGGAGGCTTGGAAAGCATACAGCGCAATGTGAACCGCAAGAACGCCAATCTGCAGTTCTATGAGTTCGGCCGCTGCTACCATCATTCCGACACCTACTCCGAGGAACAGCATCTTGCCCTCTGGCTGACCGGAAACAAGACCGCACAGTCATGGGTGCGCAAGGACGAAAAGACATCCTTCTACCAGCTCCATGCTTATGTCAACAACATCCTCTTGCGGATGGGTGTGGATGTGGAAAGTCTGATACTGGAACCTGCTATCTATCCCGACGGTGACTGCTGCTGCGGTATATGCCAATGCTTCTCCGACGGACTGGTTCTCAAGACCCGTGCAGGCCGTGTGTTGGGCTATATGGCACTGGTGGATGGCGCACTGCTTAAGCAGTTCGATATCGATGCACCGGTCTATTATGCCGACCTCTATTGGGCACAACTGCTGAACGAAACCAAGAACTACAGAGTCAAGATTGAAGACCTGCCGCGTTATCCGGAGGTAAGTCGCGACTTCGCACTCCTTGTCAATAAGAACGTTCTGTTTGCCGACCTCAAGAAAGCAGCCTTGGAAACCGAACGCAAACTGCTCCGCAAAGTCAGTCTGTTCGATGTCTATGAAGGCAAGAACCTGGAAGAAGGCAAAAAGAGTTACGCCCTCAACTTTGTGCTGCAAGACAAAGAAGATACCCTCAAAGACAAGCAGATTGAGAATATCATGAGCCGTCTGCAAAAGACGTTCGAAGAGAAGTTCAACGCCAAACTGCGCTAATGCCGGACACAAGCCCACAATCCATCGAACATGCTTAGCAACAACGACCAAAAAGAAATACTGCGCCGGCGGACGTTTGCCATCGTTTCCCACCCTGATGCCGGTAAAACCACACTGACGGAAAAACTGTTGCTCTACGGAGGTGCCATCCATGTGGCAGGTGCCGTCAAAAGCAACAAGATAAAGAAAACCGCCACTTCCGACTGGATGGAAATAGAAAAGCAACGCGGTATCAGTGTGGCAACCAGTGTGATGGGATTTGACTACGACAACTATCATATCAATATCCTTGACACACCCGGTCACCAGGATTTCGCGGAAGATACCTTCCGCACACTGACGGCAGTGGATAGCGTTATCATCGTTATCGATAGCGCCAAAGGTGTGGAGGCACAGACACGCCGCTTGATGGAGGTCTGCCGTATGCGCAAGACACCCGTCATGGTCTTTATGAACAAGATGGACCGGGACGGAAAAGACCCGTTCGATCTGATGGATGATGTGGAGCAGGAGTTAGGCATTCATGTCACGCCCATCACCTGGGCGGACGGGCAAGGACAACGCTACACACGCTCTTTCTTCCTCGATTCCGCAGATGCCGATACGCTGCCGCAAGAGACGCGTGACCTTATCTCTATCTATCCCGAATTTAGCGAACAGGCCTATCTGGCGGGCGATTTGGCACCTGTGTTCTATGGCTCTGCCTACAAGACCATTGGCGTACAGGAACTGTTGGATTTCTTCGTCCGTTATGCGCCCAGTCCCCGACCTGTGGAAGCCATCGAGCGAAAGGTGGAACCGATGGAGGATAACTTCACGGCATTCTGCTTCAAGATTCACGCCAACATGGATCCAAACCACCGCAGTTGTATCGCTTTCTTCAAGATATGTTCAGGACGCTTCGAGCGCAATGTATATTACAAACACGTTCGCAAAGACCAACAGATGCGGTTCTCTTCTCCCACCTGCTTTATGGCACAGAAGAAAGAAACCGTGGACGAGGCTTTTGCAGGCGATATCGTAGGTCTGCCTGACACCGGCAATTTCAAAATAGGTGACACACTCACGGCAGGCGAAGTGCTGCATTTCAAGGGACTGCCCAGTTTCTCACCGGAGATGTTCAAGTACATTGAGAATGCCGATCCCATGCGGCAGAAACAACTGGATAAAGGCGTTCACCAGCTAATGGACGAAGGGGTTGCACAGCTCTTTGTCAGCCAACTCAACGGACGGAAGATTATCGGCACTGTGGGACAACTGCAGTTCGAAGTCATCCAGTATCGTCTGGAGCATGAATATAATGCCAAATGCCGTTGGGAGAATATGGCCATGTACAAGGCTTGCTGGATTGCACCGCTCCATCCCGGAGAGCCGGAAGATATGGAGGAGATTGATACCTTCAAGAAACGCAAAGCCCAGTATATGGCTTTCGACAAAGAGGGACGGGATGTCTTTATGGCCGATAGTGCGTACGTGCTATCGATGGCACAGAACGACTACCGGCACATTGTGTTCCACTTTACTTCGGAATTCTGATACCCTACCTGCGTATGGTTGTTGTGCGTGCGGAAGAGCTGCCCGTACGTGTCGTGCGCGTGGTTGTTCCCGTACTGGTGACACGTGTAGAGGTCGTCGTAGCGGGAGCGGTGCGAGCGGCAGGTTGGCGCGTAGCGGGTTTGTCTTTGGTCTGTACGATTTGCATCGCCGGTTCTTCTATTCCGCGGGCATTAGCCGGCTCTAACATAGACACAGGCTTGGTTTGCGTGTCTCGCGTGGCTTGCGTAGTTTGAGTGGTCTGTGTGGCTTGCGGACGCGTAGCGGTGGTGTTACGCACACCGGAACCTGTGCGGGAAGAAAAGGACTTCTCCGGATGTTCACGCGCGTAGTCATCCCTGCGGACAGACTGTGTCAGGCGTCCGTAATCCTGATAACGTACCTCTTGTACGGGTTTCACCTCATGGCAATAATGGTGGTTCTGCATATACGAGCCTACGTAGGCTTGGTAGTGGCTGATATACACTGGTTGAGGTTGACGGTAGCAAGTCGGGAAATTGTTCCATCCGTACGGAGAGGAATAGACCACGTAATTGGGATGATTGTTCCAGTGCGCATAGATGGGCGGTGTCTGCACAAACACAGGCTCCACGATATATCCCGTGCCGTAAATATATTGCGCCCCTATCACTTGCACATACGTGCGTCCAGGTGTGGACTCTGCCACAATGGTGGCTACATCCTGATAGAGGTTCAAACCTACAACGGCTTGCAATAGCAGCACATGCGTATAACCGCGTTGTGTTTCCAGCACACGGATATAATCCACATAGCCGTCTCCGTTCAAGTCCAGATTGGACAGCATGTAGCGGGAAGTGTTCAGCAGCAGTTCAAAGTCGCGGATGGTTGCCGACTGGGCAAAGGCGGCGGCCACAGCATTCAGGTCAAGATAGCGGCTCAGGTCCCATGTGGCATTGGACATCACGTTCACCGTCTTGGTGGAACCTTGCGTATATATGGTGGTCGTAGCCACAGGCTGCTGCACTACCACAGGTTGCGCGGCCACCTGTACGGTGGTAACATTAGTCGGTTCGGGAACATAGGTAAAAATGCGCGCCAGTGTACAACCGGAGCATACCATTGTCACAAGGGCGAGAATAAACACTTGCTTTTTCATATTCTTGACAGGTTAATTAGTTCGTAACGGTTCTATGTAATACAACTTGACGTTAACGGCTTTCTTGGGGGGGTAGAGCACCTCTATCAAATCGGACAATATCTCTTCGGGATGCACCACACCGCGTTCCCAGAAATCGTTCGCGCCGTCCGGGGTGGAGCGTTTCAGGAAATTGTACACCCTACCCGTTTTGTATGCCTTCAGCCACGTGTGTTTTTCGGATGCCAGACGCAGTTCTTCCATCGTACGGGCATTCACGCCCACCCACACATCGGCATCGGCAAACACCTGCAAAGCCTGTTCCATGGTAAGGGGCACACTGCCTTCGTGGTGGTCATCGGCATAGGCATACGATGCGCCTGCATCGGCAAAGAGCATTCCCATATAAGTATCACCGCTGGGGACGTACCATGTACCGCGGAAGTCCTGACCCGAAAAGATGGATGGCTGGGTGCGGACACGCTGCTGACGATAACGGGCTTCGGCACACAAGGTCTTGTAATGCGCCACTACCACATTAAAGATACTGTCCGCTTCATGCCGACGGCCGACAAAAGCACCAATCAGACGTATCCATTCCGCACGCGCCAAGGGATGCGATTCCATCCACTCGTTGTTGTATATCACGCGCACACCTAATTTCTCCAGGCGCTTGGAGACAGGGTCATCGGCCGCAAAGATAGACAACATCACCGCATCGGGATGGGTCATCAGCAGGCGTTCCACCGACGGATTCATTCCGTCACCTACGTCAAAGGTGGGTTCTCCCGCCGAAGGACAATCCGACAAGTCTGTATACACCAACGATGGCTGACAAACACCTACCAGACAATCCAGACGATTCAAGGCTGCCAGCATCCCCACATGCGTGCAAGACGTAACAGCCACACGGTTCACCCTACCATCGGCATGAGAGTCACTCAGCACATAGCGAGCCATCACTTGTGTCCTGTCCCAGGGAGAGAACACAGTGGCTATACAGCAGTCTGCCGAATCGTGCAGGCAGAAACCCGCAGCGTATTGGTTACCTTCCGCCGGACGGAAGCGCGTATCTACCTTTCTTGTGCAGGAAAGCAGGCTGGCGGTGACTAAGGCGAAGAAGAAGAAGCGTTTCATGGGTTCGGTGGTTTTGTGCTTAAAAAAGAGAGACTACCCCGTTTGGATAGTCTCTCTTTAGGGATGAATTATCTATTAGAGAGAGATGGCACCGCTGGGGCATGCATCTGCGCAAGTGCCACATTCTGTGCACATATCGGGATCAATAGAATAACGATCGCCTTCAGAGATAGCACCCATCGGGCATTCATCTTTACACGTACCGCAAGCGATACAATCTTCAGAAATTTTGTAAGCCATAGTTGTATTGTTTATTGATTAGTGTTGTTGGTTACTTTTGAAATTCGCCGCAAAGATACTGCTTTTTTTTGAACCGTGCAAATATTTAGTTCATTTTTTTGTATTTATTTGCATATGTGCAGTTTTTGTAGTAATTTTGCAGGCAGAAACCAATCATCCATTCATATGGTACACGATTTATACATACTGATGATAACGGCAGGTATAGTGAGTCTGCTGTTCAAACTGCTGAAACAACCGGTAGTGTTGGGATACATCGTAGCTGGAATATTGGTCGGGCCGCACCTATATGGCGAAAACATCGTCAATACGGAAAATGTCGAGGCTTGGGGCAATATCGGCGTACTGTTCGTGCTGTTCTGCATCGGTCTGGAATTTCGCCTCAAGAACCTGTTCCAGAGCGGCAAAGTGGCGGTGGTGGGTGCTGCCACCATCATCGTGGGCATGTTGGTTCTGGGCTACGGCGTAGGGCGTTTTGCGCTGTTGGATAACATGAACTCGCTCTTCTTGGCCGCCATGCTCTGTATGTCCAGCACCACCATCGTGATGAAAGCCATCGACGAGGCCGGTCTGAGCAAAGCCCGCTTTGTAAAAGGCGCGACCAGTATCCTTATCTTTGAAGATATAGTCGCCGTTGTGCTATTGGTGCTGCTGTCCAGTATCGCCGTCAAGAACAGTTTTGAGGGTGTCGAACTGCTGAAAAAAGTCGCCATACTCGTTGTCACGCTTGCCGTATGGTTTGTGTGCGGCATTCTGGTCATTCCCACCCTGCTCCGCAAAGTTCGCCCTTACCTCAACGACGAGACACTCATCATCCTTGCGCTGGGTCTGTGCTTAGGCATGGTGCTGACCGCCGAAGAAGCAGGTTTCAGCAGCGCCCTTGGTGCATTTGTGATGGGTATGGTGCTGGCTGAGACCCTGGAAGCCCATCGTATCGAACATCTGATGGCACCGCTGAAGAACGTGTTCGCCGCAATCTTCTTCGTGTCGGTGGGCATGATGATTAACCCGTCATCGCTTGTCACTTACTGGCCCGCCATCGGATTTGTTTCCGTAGTCATCATTGTAGGTATGATCACGTTCGGCACATTAGGTTGCTGGTGGGGCGGAGAGACCCTGCGCGATGCCATGTCCACGGGTTTCTCGTTCGTACAGATTGGCGAGTTCTCGTTCATCATCGCCGCATTGGGTAGCAAACTGGGTGTTACCGACCCTGCCATCTATCCGATTATTGTTGCCGCCAGTGTGCTGACCACGTTCCTCACACCGTATATCATGAAGGCAACTGTACCCTGCTATACGTTCCTGTACAACCATGCCTCACCCCGTTTGCGCAAACGGATTGACCGGCGCGAACAAGAGGTGGCGCAGGCAGAGCAGGCATCGCAGGCCGTCACCGTCACCGACACTCCTTCTCGCGCCGACAAAGTGCAACATGCCTTGCGCCGGACGGTGATAACCAAACGTATTGTCAATCTCTTTTTCACCAATATGAGTGAGAACGATAACCCCCATGAAAAGAGCAATGAAGACAAAGCATAGAATATACAGTCTGATGGCAGCCGTGCTGCTTAGTATAGCCCCTGCCATCGCACAAAGCGACCACATTGCGGACGGACTGGCTTCGGTGGCTACTATTGCCAACGAAACCAAGACAATAGAAGACAGCATTGCGGCAGCCACCACTGTCAAAGAGGTACCGCTGTGGAAACAGAAACTCTACTACGGCTATAATTTCGACATCTATTTCCATCACGATTCCCGTCCCAACCGCAAAGAGAACGGCTGGTCCATTGCTGTGAATCCGGAGATTGGATGGAAACTGACAGAGCGCATCTATTTGGGTATGCGTTTCGGCGGCAGTTATGCCAACAGCCTCACCACCTACGATGTGTCTCTGTCTAACCCCGACACCACCTACACCACCGACCTTCGTATCCAGAAGGGGTCGTGGGAAGTGGCTCCCTATGTACGCTACCGAATGAAGACTCTCTTTGATGGAAAAGTCGGTATCTGGATGGAGGCGCACCTCTACACGGGCATGGAGTTTCCGCGTGTCACCGATGGCATAGTGAACGGTACGGACTATAACGGACTCCGGCACAGCATCACCTATGGTGCGCAATTGTCGCCGGTGATTACCTACCGGTTTAACCGCAAAAGCACCTTTCAGATTTTCTTCTCCATTCTCAGTATTGGCTATAGCGGCACCACATTCTGCTATTCCGACCCTCTGACAGGCAAACGGCATAACGAATACACGAACGATGTGATTATTTTCTCCGGCAAACTGCGTAACATGCTTGCCAACCAGTTTACGCCCGGGCTATACGGATTAAGATTTGGAGTCCAGAAGAACTTTTAAGTGAAAAAGCGATCGCTATTGTGGAAAATACCACTCGCGCTGACAGGCGTCGTGTTGGGAGTAGTGTTGTTGCTACTGATTGCCGTAGCAACCGTGCTGTATGTCCCTCCCGTACGCAAGGTTGCGCTGGATAAAGGCATCGCCATCGCCCAAGAGAAGACGGGGATGGACATAGACCTGGAGCGGATATACCTCTCGCCTTTTCACCATTCTCCTTGGCTGCTCTACCTCGCTTACAAAGGTGAAGCGGATTTGCCGGTAACGGTAGAAATCGACAGTTTGTTCATCGGCCATCGCGGGCAGGATACGTTGGTGTATGTACACACCCTTCGGCTGAATGCCACCGTACTCACCCGCCAGCAACCGCTTACCTCTATCCCACCCATTGCCGTGGAACGGTTGCAACTGGAGCGAACCGCTTTCCATTCCGACAGTTTGATAAAGACCGTAGGCGTTGATGTGGATGTGAAGAGTCTGGCGGTGGCAAGTCCCCAGATACAGATTAGCCAAGGGCTGTACCCGCTGCACGGACTTCGTATCTCCGGTGCAGATGTGGCGATTGACTTGCGGCCGGATACCCTTCCCAAAGACACCGCACCGTTGTTGTTGGCGTTTGACGTGCCCGACGGAGAGTTGCAGGACATACATTTCAAGCTCACCCCGTTAGGATTGGATATCCGGACAAATTATCTCGCTACCAATGCCCTGGTGGATGTGGGTTCGAACGTATATGATGCGCGACAATTGAACGTGGGCGGTTTTGCCCTCTCTCTGGGAAAACTCTATCTGCCTGCGGACACTATCTACGGCAATGCGCTCACCGACTTGCAGCATAATTGTATCACCAGCTGCGGTTTGCACGTCCGTTCGGATGAACTTGGAGCAAGGGCTGACCTCTCCACAACAGCAATGAACCTGGAGACCATGCGCATAGATGTCATCGGCGATGCGGAGTACCAAGGCAGCAAAGCACAATTGCGCGGTTACTATGATATTGATGACTACGCCTATGACATGCATGTGAACGTGGAGCGTGTGAACCTCAGTCCCTTCTTGAACGACCATCCGCATTTGGTGGTGGCAGGCACTCTTTATGCGCAAGGCAAAGGTATTCAACCCTCCTCTCCTGCCATGACCAGTAAGGTACACCTGCACCTGACGGATGGTATCTACGAGCAACTCGATGTTTCCGGACTATTGCTGGATGCCGAACTGGCAAACCAAACTGTCGCCGGCACGCTGCACTTGCCTATCACGGTGACGGACAGTGTACTGCCAATCAAAGCACAGACCGAACATCAGTTCCGCATTGCCCGATTTATGACGCCTAAGAGCATGGAGGTGGATTACCATGCCCAGATACTAGACCGCCTGCGCCTGGATTTCGCCACCGACAGCACCACCTCATTGGACATAGCGACCAAAGGTCTGAACCTGACGGCACACAGCCCTATGCATGTGCTTCAATTCGTGGACGAAATGCAACCCTTGCTGACGGCTCTGGGCGATAGCACTGTCCTCCAACCCATTCTCTCACTTACCAACCTCACGATGCTGGACACCATCCGGCATCTCATCCCCGAACTGGATGCTTCTGTCCGATTGGCACACGGGAGTCCCGTGCAATATCTCATCGACCGCATGGGGCTGGATATCCGGGAAATAGACCTGTCATTAACTTCTGATGCGCAGCAAACGAATCTCTCTTTGTCTGCCTCCATACCGGAAATAGACCGAACCAATGACAGCCTGTCGCTGCGCCTGCCTGCCGCAGAGGCATCCCTTGAAATGAGCATGACGGAGGGCAACACCACAGCATCTCTATTTGCCCGCACCGAACTCACGGACGGTGTCATGAGCATCCACGACCTCTGCACAGATGCCACGCTCCGTATGGATTTGGCGCGGAACGGCGATGACCTGCACGGCGATGGACGGCTGACCTTGGACAACTTCTCATACGGCAATATGGAATTGGGCAATCATGCGGTGGATATGCACATCTCTCCGTCGCAGGAGTATGCACATGCTTTGCGCGCAGACATACAGTTGGACGATATTCCCATGAACATCATCGACGGCTTTGTCACGCTCAAGGATATTGCTGTCCACGGGGCGATACGGGCAACCGCATCGGTGGACGGACTGCCTCGCACAACGGATATCTCCGCAGAGGTGCAGCCACTCGGTGTCTCCGCCGAATACAAACCCTACCAAGTTGGAATCAGTCTGGGCGAGACACCCATCATCATGACCCATAACCATGTGGACCTCAACCAACTGCCGGTGTATGGCGCAGACAGCACCTTTATCTCCCTCTCCGGTGGTATGAGTTTGGACAGTCTGCGAATGAACGTCATCTTGGCGGCGGATAGTTTTGCACCTGTCAAACTGACGAAAGGAGGCCCGTTCCCTGTCTATGGCGAATTGGCAACCGATATCCACGGCCGCATCACAGGCCCGCTGGATAGTATCGTGGCGGATGTGGATGTCACGCTCCTTCCCACCACGGACATCACCTATCCTATTGGTAAAAAGAACCTTGCACAGGTCAAACCGCATGGCACGGTCAATGTGCGGTATGGCACAGCCGACGGAGCGCTCAACCTCGGAGGAAGCATCAATGTCGATGACGGTTTCATCCGCTACTCACCAAAGGTCTATCCCATCATGCCTTTCCATGTCGATTCGGGCAGTCAGGTCTCTTTCCATGGACCCATCGGGCAGACCGTACTCGATGTGGCGGCTTCGCAAAAAGCGAAGGCGAACGTCCAATCACAAGGAGAAGACATGCGTACCGTTGATTTCACCACCGGTGTGCGCATCCGGGGAGTTGTCGACTCCATCAACCTGGGACATATCGGTTTCTTCCTCGAAGCGCCCACAGATGAGACGGTGTCCGAAGAACTGGCATCGCTCGATGAAGACCGGCGCGAAGAGATTGCCGCCGTACTGCTCGCAACAGGTATGTATATGGGGGAAAGCAATGTCGCCAATCAGCATAACGATTATGCCCTCACCAGTATCATCAATAGCCGCATCGATGCTTCACTGGCCAATTCCAAACGGGGGAAAGTGGTCGATATCAACATCAGCAGCAGTGAGAACGAACGGGTAACAGGCACCTCCAACGATTTCGGCGTCTCACTCAGTAAATCTTTCTTCAAGGACCGGTTCAAAATCACCGTCGGAGCCTCTATCATCGATAACCCCGAAGCCAAAAACGCAGTCGGATTGTTCGGAATGGCGGCGGCGGAATACAAACTGACCAAAGACGGAGATGTCCTTTTGCGGGCATTCACCCAACGGGATTATAACAATATCCTGGAAGGTGACCTCCAGAAATCCGGTATCGGCTTGCGTGTCGCCCATGAATGGAAACGCCACGAACGCTATCGCTCCGACTCCATCACCCGCACCTATGGACTCATCGCGGATGCCGATGTGGCATATCGTTCCAATAACAGTATCGGTCCTAACCTCACCCTTAAATCCTCCATCAAAAACCTCATGGGGCGGAACGAGACTTTCTCGCTCAAAGGCTACGGCGCCTATTATTGGAGCCTTCGGGAACGTCAGGCGGGCGACCCCAAGCAATCGAACACCTATAAGTTAGGCGCGGAGGCCGCACTCATCTTCCCTTACCTGCATTGGGCAGGGGAAGACAAACCCAAAGGAGATACGCGCTATCGGCTTGGATACGGGTACGAGAATATAGCCGGCGGATACGGAGTGCATAAGATATCCGGTTCACTCACCTATTTCATCCCTTCACCCCGCAACCGCTTCATCTCCCATGCATTCACGCCCCTCTCACTCTCCATCGTCCACATGAAAGCCGAGTCAAGCGAACTGTTCAATAAGGTGGCACAGTACCCGCAACTCATCAAACTCCTGGCAAGCGATGAGTTCATCCCGTCCGTCGGGTATGAGTTCACCTATAACAACTACCGCTCCAAACGACCCGTCAATACGATGATTGACCTGGAGTTCAAGGAGGCGGGAAACCTCATCAATGCGCTCTCTTGCGCCTTCGGATATAAATGGAACGACAGAAATAAACCATTCGGCCATATATCCTTTAACCAGTTCGTCAAACTCTCTGCCGAACTGCATAACAAGTTCAACCTCACCGACAAGGTTTGTATTGCCACGCGACTTTTTGCCGGAGCTAACATACCGCTTGGCAACTCGCAGGAATCTCCCTTATCCGAATGTTTCTATACCGGCGGACCTAACAGCCTGCGTTCGTCTGCACCCTATGCGTTTGGCCCCGGTAATTTCCACAGTTTCAAATATGGACAGAATTTCTTCCATGCCGGGGATGTCAAACTCGAAGCGAATTTCGAACTGCGTTTCCCCATCGTTTGGAAACTGTTTGGTGCCGTCTTCATGGATGCCGGGAATGTATGGGATTGGTACAATACCTCTGAATTACTTAAAGGAACCGAATATGCCGATTATATGCAGTGGATGGAACTGAACGAAGAGTTATATGACGGTCTCCTTGATAATAAGTATCTGGCCAAGCAGATAGCGTTGGGTACGGGTGCCGGCTTGCGGTTGGATATTGATGGTCTTGTCGTGCGGTTGGATATTGGTGTCGGCATCCATGCGCCGTATCAGACCTACCGTTACAACAAGGACGGCAAACCTGATACCACGCGCCCCATTCGCTCTTATTACAATATACCGTCTGCTTTAGATGCCATCCGCATCAATTTCGGCATCGGCTATCCCTTCTAATACGTCAAAGATCACGCTGCAAAGGTACTGCTTTTTGCGCACCCTGCCAAATTTTCGCCTTTATTCCATTAAGAAAACTGAATATTTTTGCAGAACCCTGCCTGCCGCCGAGGCGATTCCTTTCGCGACTATCACGGGACCATCTTACGAGAACACCTCAATCGTCAAATATCCTTCGACATTTTGTCGGGGCATTTTCGGTCCAATCTCGGTCCATCTTCGGTATCAAAAATTTTTTAATTTGAAAATTTGCCTGCCGCCCGCCTGCCTCTACTATCTGAAAGGGGATTATGGGGTTAGTTATATATAACTATATATATGGCAGGCTGGCAGGCTTTTTTTCTTTTATTAATTTTCTTTGGTACTTTCTTTTATCAGCTTTTCTTTTTTTCGTGCTATTTTTGTTCCGTCGTGCATATACACCGCGCTCTGCGCAATAAACCACTTTGCAACAAACAGCGAAGCAATAAACGGCGCCTTGCGCCTATAAACCGCGCGCGGATGCGAAAAATGCAGATTTATGCAAATAAATTTGCGCAATTCAAAAAAAAGCACTATCTTTGCAGCCTTAACCTTGCAAAGGTTCATGAAGATGGAGCAGTTACAGATCATACATAGCGAGTATTTTGCTGACTACCAAGCACAGCAACCGATAACCATTGAGAAGCGCGTCAAAAGACTTGCTTCCAATCCGCTCACGCCCCAGAACTTCAAGTTCTACTTGTTGAGTTCGTCCTGTAACTCCAGCCTTATTGAGGGTTCTTCGATGACCGAAGACGATTACATGAAGCTCAAAGAAGCTAAAATCATCAGCCGCGACGTGCAAGAGATCGATGATATAATTGCTGCTTATGAGTTTGCCGCAAAGAATGCCATCAATGTCAGCTCGTTTCTCGAAGCGCACAAAATCCTCTCCAATAGTTCCGGTATCGCAGACAAATACAAAGGTGTTTTCCGTGATATGCCTGTAGGCGTGTTCGGGGGCGGCGTGAAAGTATATACCGGCGCAGAGCCGAGTGTCGTGGCGGGAGAAATAAGTAAACTCATGCACGATATAGATGTGCTTGTTCAAACCGATTTGTCTTACGATGAGGTTTTCTATTATGCAAGTATGATTCATCTTGTTTGTGTCAGTATCCATCCTTTTGCAGATGGTAATGGTCGTGCTTCGCGCTTATTAGAGAAATGGTTCCTTGCACAGAAATTCGGCGATGTAGCATGGGCGATCCCGTCCGAGAAATTGTACTATAGCAGGAGACAATCGTACTACGAGAACTTGCATTTCAAAGGAGACAACTACTCAACAATTGATTACGCTCGTTCGATACCTTTTCTTTGCATGTTACCGATGGCGTTGAATATGAAATAATCGTGCCCAACGGGCTAAGAAGCAATCGTGCCTTTGCAGCGGAAATGAATCAACAAATAGCTATCATCCAACATGGAATCGCTATCGCATTTTTGGACTTTTGATGACCTTGTTAAGTGTATTAACAGGGAGAAAGACCTATTGTACGCTATCTTCAAGGATCGCAAGACGCATGTCTATTCTACGGAAATGGCAATGGTGATGGTCGATTATCGCAAGGAACGCATTCAGTACTTGATTGATAATGGTGTTATTCATGAGAGTGGCAATTTTGTAGAGCTGGAGGATGTGTATTTGAAATTCTTTGAAGACGTATTAGACGTTAACGAAGAAATCAATGTGGCCAGTGTCAAAGAGTGTATCGACTCCCTACAAGAAAATATCACTTACTTTTTACAAGAGACTAACGAAAGTCGCAAATTTCATTACCTCTCTATTATACGCAAAAAGCTTCGCGATACAGGTCTACGTACATTGCGGAATGTGATTGACTTGAAACGAAATGTAGATACCGCCTATAAACAAGAACCGAACTATGATATCAAGATTCAGAAGCTGAAGAATCTGGACGAGAAGAAAGAGAGTATTCGCACGCTTATTCGAGAGTGTGAGAAACTGATAGAGACTGATAAAGCATTTTTTGCTTTACACTCCAATCCACAAATGGCAAGCACTATTGCGGATGTGCGATATGACTTTACAGATGCTCACTACAATTTGCTTTCCATCGAAAAGCAGATTATTGAGTACATCCATCTCATTGAGAAGCAGAATCAATTCATTAAGAAGATTCGACGCTTGAAATATTTGCGTACTCAATTGACGATAGAAGACAGCACGAATATTCGTCAAGTCGTAGCAGGTATCAGTCCTGTTTGGATGGAGAATCGGCAATACAATAGGATGCGCTTATCTCTTGAGGCTTTGCAGAGTAGTGAAGAGATGGCGGCGCTTATCCGTAAAGTAGGATTGCGAGAAGGTATCATTCGCAAATCCCGGACTTCTGCTCCAGCACTTACAGCTGAAGACCTGCGAGAGAGAGTGGCGCCGCTCAACGAAATCGACCCGCAAGAAGTATGGAATGCTTTCCGGGCAGGAAGTAAAGACTTGTTCTCATTCTTGCTCTCATACGACTACAAGCAAGAACGTACCATCGAGCAACATGCAGGATTATTCTGCTTGTTGGCGGTTCAACATCCGGACGAATGTAAGATAACAGACAAGTATGTACAATACGAAGACCTTGAATATCCTTTAATTTATGCTAAATAATACACAAGCCATTTATGAGCGTCTGATTCGCGGTGGCTTCCTCGCCGTGGATAGCACAAAAGTAGACGTTAGACACCTCTACCAAGACGTAGAGGAGAATTATGATGCTTATGCTGAGTACTTCCAGCAGATAGGATTTCGTTTGGAGAGTGGAAATGGTTATTACTATTTCTCCTCTATCAACGATAGTAAGGTGGACATTGAACGACGACTTGAAGCCTTCTGCAAGTGGATTGACTACTTGGATTTCTTTAAGAACATGGATCCATCGTTCTCCGTCGGCTATCAATTCAACAAGTCACAAATCGTGAATAAGATAGAGATGGAGGCAGAGCTGAAAGATAAAGCAAGACATCTTTTCTCTCAGCAAAAATCATGGGCTGAGAAGGTGGACAAACTGGTCGGAGAATTGGAGTCAATGGGATTTGCAGAGCAGATAGAGGAAGAATCTGCTACTTATAAGATTACATCGGCATTCCGATATGCAGAAGATTTAGTGAACCTTTTAACTATCTATAACGAAGATGAGATACCTGAATAAAATTATATTTATCAATAGCGCTCATATTCGCTATGAGGAAATTCTGTTAGATGGTAATGTGCATTTCAACGGCACACAAGGTACCGGTAAAAGTACTATCCTTCGTGCATTGCTTTTCTTTTATAATGCCGACAAACAGCATCTTGGTATCAAGCAAGGACAAGAGCCGTTTGACCGTTTCTATTTCGAGAATGCAAACTCTTATATCATCTATGAAGTTCAACGTGAAATAGGACCATATACGGTGGTCGTATCGCGCCATCAAGGAAGTGCTTCGTTCCGTTTTATTGACGCACCGTACAATAAAGATTGGTTTGTGGATGCATCAGGTGATGTCCCCAATGAATGGAGTAAGATTCGTCAAAACATTCAGAAAGATGGTCTTATTGATATCAGTCCGCAAGTAGATAGTTGTCAACTATACAGAGACATCCTGTTTGGGAACACGAGTGACCGCAAAGGTAAGTTCACTAAATACGCACTCGTGTCCAGTACACGATATCAGAATATCCCTCGCAGTATTCAGAATGTTTTTCTCAATACTAAGTTAGATGCTGAGTTTGTGAAGAAAACCATTATCGAATCCATGTCCGATAGTGAGGAGGAAGAGGCAATCAAATTAAGCGTATATCGTAGTCAGGTTGCCAATTTTGAACGTGAATTTGAGAATATTGAATTATGGTATCGCAAAGATAAGAATGGAGAGCCATTAGTGCGTCAGCAAGCGCACGCTGTTATAGACGCATACCGTGAGATGATAGCTTATGAGCAGCAGATAACTCGCTCTATCCGCGAACTCAATTTCGCCGTCCAAGATGCGAATGACAAGTTGCCAGTTGCTATTGAAGAGATGAAAGAGTTAGACGGACAGATTCAAGACGAACAGCAAAGGAAGCAAGCAGTAGATGCTGAGTTCCAAAAGGAAAGACGTGCATTAGATCAATCTATAGGAGCTAAAGACAGCGACCTTAAAAAGATACGCGAGAAACGCAAACAGTATGCTCAGATGGGAATTGATGAAATGTTGAAGTTGCATGAATCTGAACCGAAATTGCAGAGTGAACGCGCGCAGCAGCAGGCTATCTTAGACGCACTTACCAAACAATATGCCGACATTGAGGCCAAATACAAACTCCTGTTAGGTACATTGGATAATAACTTTACTGCCTTCAAGAATCAACAGATCGAGAGGCTGAATTTCGTCCGAAATGAGGTTCAAAAGCAAAGAGATACATATGCAACTGAAAAGCAAGGATTGTTAGATGAAGCTGAGAAGCGTTATAACGCAGTATGCGTTCAAATAGACCAACGTATAGAAACGCTTCAAGCAGAACAAAGAAGCCTTGAGTTGAAGAAGCAGGCGCTACAAGCATGGCAACCTCATAAAACAGAGAAAGATGCCATTAAAGCCGACTTACATCTATTAGATATAGAAGAGACGGAAGCCCCTGCAAAGATTACCGCAAAGGAGAATGAGATTGAACGTCTGCGTGCTCAAGCGCAATTAGATGTTGAGAAAGTAGAAGGTGAATATAAACGCTCGGACGAGCAGTTGCGCAATACGTTGCAGACATTAGAAGACGAACGTCAAAAGATAACGTCCTTACTGAATAACTACAAGGGCTCTTTATATGAATGGCTTGCGCAAAGTAACCTGCCATGGGAAGAAACAATTGGGAAAGTAGTTGACGAGGAACGTATATTATATGCTCAAGGTTTAGCGCCTGTCTTAACTGACAACGGCAATAATACGTTATTCGGTGTTCAAATTGACTTAACGCAAGTTGAGCCAACTCATCGCACTCCGGATGATTACCGTGCGCGTGGCAAAGAGCTGGACGAATTGATAACATCTATCAAACAACAGCTATCTGATTTGTTGGTAACTAAAGAGCGGGAAGTGCAAAAAATAAACGATAAACTATCTGAGAAGATTAAACCTCTACAACAAGAGATTACTAATTACCGCGTGCGATTGGAACAAATTCCTCAACTCCGTCGTAACAAGCAAACAGAATTGGCTTCTCTAGAGAGAAAAGAGGAAGAAGAGCGGAATGTTAAAATTTCAGAATGCCAAACAGAACTTGATACTGTCATATTGAATCATTCTCAAGCAAAAAATGATAAAGAAGACAAGCGTGCTTTATGGGATAGGGAGAAGAAACAAATTAGCTCGACGTTTGATGCAAAAGGCAAAGAACTCAGGAAGCGTCTAGAAGACCTGCGTGCAGAACAAGAACAAGAGTTGACAGCAGAGCAAGGTCGGTATAATCAGCAGAAGAGCCAATATGAGACCGAACGTGATGCTGAGTTAAAAGGTCAGGGCGCCGATATTGAGATTATCAACAATCAGAAAGCAGTGATAAGTGCTATCGAAGCACAACTGAAAAAGGTAGAGGCACAACGTGAGACTGTTTACGCATATCGTCAGGATAAGAGAGAGCTATTTGACAGAGAGGATGTCATCAAGCAAGAGAAGAAGGGATTAGAGGACAGTATGCAGAACTTGCAGAGTCAATTCAATGAGAAGATACGCCGAATTAATGTTCGACTCAATAATTTGCAGGAGAAATGGAATAAGCAAGATGCAAATATCAAATCGTGGAAAGACGGACTTGAGCAATATAGGATTGCCATCGAGGTGGAGCATCTGCTATCTGATATTTATCTTCAGGAAGAACGGAGTATCCAAACAGCCAAGACTTGTCAACTGATTATCTCGGAATTAAGGGGTGCTATCCAAGCAAAGAACGGTAAACAGAACGATTTGAAATCAAAAGTACGTGTATTCAATGGTCATTTCAATGCCGATAATATCTTCCATTTCAACACAACTCCTTTTGATGATCGCGATTATGTTGATATTGCTTTGAGTTTGTCGGAGTTTGTTGAGAAGGACAAAATTGAAGAGTACAGAAAGCGTACAAGCGAACACTATCAAAGTATATTACAGGCTGTGTCGCGTGAGGTTGGTAATTTGCTAACACATCAGTCTGAGATAGAGAAAGTCATTCGTGAAATCAATAGAGATTTCGTAGAGCGTAATTTCGCTGGTGTTATCAAGAGTATTGAACTTCGCACGGAACAATCAGATGATAGCATGATGCGGTTGTTGCAGAAAATCAAAGAATTTACGGATGAACAAAACTTCAATCTTGGAGCTACTAACTTGTTCTCTGCCGGGAATAAGGATGATGTTAACCGGAAAGCGGTGGACTACCTTTTGCGCTTTATGAAGCAACTGCAAAAAGAGCCTAATAAACAGCAGTTGACGTTATCAGACACATTCAACCTACAGTTTAGAGTAAAAGAGAATGACCAAGACACCGGATGGGTGGAGCGTATCAATAACGTTGGATCTGATGGAACAGACATTCTGGTGAAAGCAATGATAAACATTATGTTAATCAATGTTTTCAAGAAGAATGCCGCTCGTAATCGTAACCAAGAGTTTATTATTCACTGTATGATGGATGAGATAGGTAAGTTGCATTCAACCAATATACGTGGCATTTTGCAATTTGCTAATCAGCGCAATATCTATCTTATCAATTCATCTCCTGAATCGAATAATTCATACGATTACAAGTATACCTATATGCTTGAGAAAAACGGGAAGTCAGAGACGAAAGTACATCGTTTGCTTAAACATATTACAGAATGAGTCTGACGCTGAAACAAATACAAAATCTAAGGTCGCTGCTAAAGAGAGAGACCATTGCGTGGTCTGCACTAAATGCTGATGTACGGCAATTGTTGATTAATGAACAGTTGCTAACTGTTAGTACTCATCGCAGTCACAAATCCGTTTATGCGCCAAATGCTGAGGCTTTGCAGACTTATCTTGAGCAACGTTTTGAGGAATTACGAGGTATAGATTGGGAAGGTGATAATTTGGGGGCTGCTACTTCTCGTTCTGAATTGGCTGCTTATTCAGGCAATTCTAAAACGAAAGAGATTCGTTCTTGTCCGGGATTCATAGTCAATAGTTATGATCCTATTTATGCAAAATTGAACGGCAAAGATATTGTCATTGCTCCGGAAGAGGGCACAATGGTCTTTATTGCAGATTGGGAGCATTTTGAGATTTCGCAAGAGGTTTTAGTAGTCGGAATAGAGAATATGGAGAACTACCGTTGTATTCGTGAACAACGATACTTATTCCCAGCAGAAAGACCAATTCTCTTTGTTTCACGCTATCCGCAATCAACCGACTTACGGAATTGGCTACAAAACATCTCCAACGAGTATCTCCATTTTGGTGATTTTGACTTGGCAGGAATGCGTATCTATGAAACAGAGTTCTACAAATTCCTCGGCAATCGAGCATCGTTCTTTATCCCAACAGACATTGAAAGCCGATTATCCAACGGCAGTACCGAGCGATACAATACCCAATATGCTAAGTTTAAGAACTACGCCCCACAAGACACAAGGCTTTTGCCTTTATGGGAGATGATTAACCGATATCATAGATGTTATGATCAAGAGGGATATATTGTTTGCGAATGAAGAGCCGTATTGGAAGCTTGTTGATGAAAACGATGTTGCAGAAAACCCGACAAGCGGAAAATATGCAATGATGATTTTGTTCAACATTTAGGGTTCATTCCCTTTTTTATCTGCTATTTTGAGGCTGCCTACCTTACCACTTCGTTAGCACTCTTTACTGTCACAGATGTATTTGTGGGATATTGATATCTGACAATTATTGCCTCTTTTTCGCCTCATATATCGTCAGCTTATCGTCCCGTAGGTCGCTCGTGTTTGAAAAGATAGTCGTTGAAATGTTGAGAAATTGTGGAGTATAGCGGACTCGAACCGCTCACCTCGACACTGCCAGTGTCGCGCTCTAGCCAGATGAGCTAATACCCCGTTTCTTCCGAAATCGGGTGCAAAAGTACTGCTTTTTTCTGAGATTACCAAATAAAAACGCGAAAAAATACCTTTTTTTCAAAATAATCCCAAAAAATTGGAGAAAAATTTGCGTATATGTATTTTTTGCAGTACCTTTGTCCCCGAATTGGAGCGATCGCACCATTCATTTTCAAGAAAACTCTTACTCTGACACGCTATCGGACCCATCACACCATTCCGCAAAAGTCTCCTTGCCCGTGCCACCTCATGCACAAAAGGGGAAACCATCCGATGCGACTGACAGCACGTAGACAGAGAAAAATATAATAGTAAAAACACTATATGAAGTACGACTTAAAAAGTTTAGAAAAGCTTAATCTGGAAGAATTGAAACAAGTGGCAAAAGACCTCAACATCAAAATAGGCCGCAGCCACTCGGAGCGGGATATCCGCTACATGATTTTAGACGGCATGGCCGACCAACACGCACAAGCAGTGCAAGCCCGTGAAGACGCACGCACCGCCAATGGCGAAGAAACCAAAAGTGAACGCCGTATGCGCCGCCGTATGCGCCAAACCGGCGTGGTGAAGGTAAACACCGACAATCTAAAAGTGGAAACCATGATGGTGACCGCCGGTAACGAAACCGAACAAATGGAAGCCATCAAAGCCGAGATGGAAAGCAATCCTCACAAAAAGAACAAGACTGTCACCGCCATCGAAGCACGCAAGCCGATGAGCCGCATAGAGGAGAAAATGAAACAGGAAACCACCGTTCCGGCACAGGAACAGCCAAAACCTGCCGAAGAACCGGCCAAGCCTGTTGAAGCGCAAAAAGCCCCCTCTACCCCCGCGCCAAAGAAAAGAGGACGCAAACCCAAGAACGAAACGGCGGAAACAGAACTGACGCTTCCGCTGGAAGTTGCCGCCCCCGCCACCAAAGAAGAGAGTGCAACCACCCGGGAACCTCAGCCACAACAACCGGAACAGGCGCAACACGCACAACAACCCAACCAACCACAGCAACCACAGCAGCCGGACTTTACGTTCGGCGACAAAGTGATAGCTATGGGTACGCTGGAAATAGCCAACGAGGGCTATGGTTTCCTGCGCAGTGCAGACTACAACTATCTGAGTTCGCCCGACGATGTGTATGTAGGGCAGCAGATGATTCGCCAGTACGGCCTGAAAAACGGTGATACGGTGGAATGTACCCTCGGCATCAAGAAAGATGCAGAACGCGTGTTCCCGATGGACAAGCCTATCCGCATCAACGGTCTGGCTCCTGAAAAAGCCAAGACACGCGTGGCATTCGAAAACCTGACACCTCTGTTCCCGAATGAAAAATTCAACCTCTGCAAAGGTGACAAAAGCGATCCGCTGAGCGTCCGCATCATCGACCTGTTTGCTCCCATCGGAAAAGGCCAACGCGGTTTGATTGTTGCCCAACCCAAGACCGGTAAAACCGTTCTGCTGAAAGACATCGCGAACGCCATCTCCGCCAATCATCCGGAAGTGTATATGATAGTTCTGCTGATTGACGAACGCCCCGAAGAGGTGACCGATATGGCACGTTCCGTGAATGCGGAAGTGATTGCCTCCACCTTTGACGAACCCGCAGAGAACCACGTGAAAGTGGCAAGTATTGTTCACGAGAAAGCCAAACGTCTGGTGGAAAGCGGTCATGACGTGGTGATTTTGCTGGATAGTATCACCCGTTTGGCACGTGCGTACAACACAGTATCTCCCTCCAGCGGAAAAGTGCTATCCGGCGGTGTGGATGCCTACGCGCTGCACAAACCCAAACGTTTCTTCGGAGCCGCCCGTAACATCGAGAACGGTGGTAGCCTGACTATCATCGCAACGGCCCTGACAGAAACAGGTTCAAAAATGGATGACCTCATCTTTGAGGAATTCAAAGGCACCGGTAACATGGAACTGCAACTGGATCGCAAACTGGCCAACCGCCGCATCTTCCCCGCAGTGGATATTCCTGCCTCCAGCACCCGCCGCGATGACCTGCTGTTGGCACCCGATATCCTGAGCCGGATGTGGATGATTCGCAAACAGATGTCGGATATGAACGGCATGGAAGCCATGGAGAAACTGCGCAGTTACATGGAACGAACCTATAATAACGAAGAGTTCCTGCTGGCAGTGAACGGCGAACGTATCTAACAAAATAAAACACGGCCAAACGATGTACTGGATACTGAACGGACCCAATCTGAACCGCCTTGGACGGCGCAAACCCGAAATCTACGGCACGCTATCCATGGAGCAAGTGGTGGTGGATATACAACGCACCTACCCCGCTCTGCATTTCCAGTACCGGCAAAGCAATCACGAGGGTGATTTGATTGACTGGTTGCAACACCTGACAGATACCCCCGCCGATTGCCAAGGCATTGTTTTGAATGCCGGAGGACTGAGCCACACTTCTGTCAGCCTCCGCGATGCCGTGGAAGAAGCCTGCGAAAGCGGACTGCGTATTGTGGAAGTACACATAAGTGATATATACACGCGCGAAGCGTTCCGACACACCAGCCTGTTAAGCGATGTGGTGACACACAGCATCATCGGGCATGGCACAAACGGATATAAAGAAGCAATAGAATGGTTAGAAAAACACTGACACTTGTTCTCACTTTCGGGCTCTGCCTCTGCGCAATGGCACAGAACGGCGTAAAAGGGCGCGTACTGGACAGCAATAGCCGTCAGGCGATTGACTTTGCCAATGTGAGCCTGACCCCAAAAGGAGAAAGCGTACCCGTCACAGGCACAACAACCGATGAGAAAGGAGCCTTCCGTCTGCATACCCATGAAAACGGAACGTATGTGTTACGCATATCGTTCATGGGCTATGAAGAACTAAGCAAGACCGTCGTTCTGAACGGGAAAGAACTGGAACTCGGCAAATTGTACCTGAAAGAATCCACCCAAGCGTTGAACGAGGTGGAAGTGGTGGGACAAGGCAGTCAAATGCGCTTTGAACTGGACAAGAAAGTGTTTTCCATTGACCAAAACCTTGCAGCCGCCGGAGGAAGTGCGACCGATGCCCTGGAAAACGTACCATCCGTGGATGTGGACCAAGAAGGTAATATCTCCATGCGCAACAACGAGGCCGTTGAGATATGGATTAACGGCAAACCTGCCGGTCTCACCTCTGACAACCGCGCAGATGTGCTAAAACAAATGCCTGCAGAAAGCATCAAAGAGATAGAGATAATCACCAATCCGAGTGCCAAATACTCACCGGAAGGCACAGCAGGTATCATCAACATCGTGCTGAAAAAAGACCGTAAAGCGGGCTATTACGGCAGCGTGAACGCCAATGTGGATTATTCCCTGTCCGAACCGTGGAACATCCCTCCCGGAGGAAGAGGCGGTCTGAACCTGAACTTCTCGAAAGGAATTGTGGACGGCTATATCAATGTGGGGTATCACTATCACCGCTCAAACGGAAAAACAGTCAACGACCGTTATACATTCGATATCCAGGATGGCGACACCACTTCCATCACCCGCCTGAAAAAAGACGGGCAAAACAACCATCGTGGCGGTGGCGTCTTCACCCGCGCAGGATTGGATTTTCATGTCACGGAGCGTTCAACCATCGGTCTCAGCGGGTTCGGCATGATAAATGTACCCAACGACAAGACTAAAGGTTGGTTCTCATCGGTGTCGGACAATCCTGTGAGTTACGAAATCTACGACGTTACCTCTTATCAAGGTCCGCGAAGCGGCCAAAATACCGAAACACTTGTTCGTTCGTACAACCGAAACCAACGCGGTATGGGCAATCATCCCGGAGGGAATGCAATGTTGGACTGGCGTTTTGCCATCTCCAAACAACACAACCTGTCCATGTCGGCACAATACATGCATTTCCAATTCAATCAGGACAACTTTTTTGACGAGACCGACAAAACGCCCCAAGAACAAGTGAACAACAACACAGACCAACAAGTGCAGTTGAAAGCCGATTATGAGTGGAAGCCCACTCAAAAAAGCCGTTTGGAGGCAGGTTGGGAAACCGACCTTGCATGGCGTAAGACAATGGCGGATGCGTGGGAATGTGACACAGAGGACAATCGTCTCGGACAAATGCAGTCCTACTACAACCAATTCACCAACAACGAACAGACACATGCCCTCTATATCACCTACGGCAATCGGTTCTTTGAACGTTTCTCGGTGCAAGTGGGTTTACGCGGAGAGTTCTTCCTGCGGCATCTTGAATCGGAATACTATAACGCATCCGGCACCATCGAAACCGCAGCACAAGATACATTCTATTTCCAGTTATTCCCTTCGGCGTACCTGAGTTACGACTTCGGGCATGGACATGAATTGCAACTGAACTACACCCGCCGGATAGACCGTCCGCGCGGACACCAAATCAACCCGCGTCAAGACTTGAGCGACCCGACCAATATATCCTACGGCAATCCGGGACTGAACCCGCAATATAGTTCATCGTTAGAACTCAACTACCTCAAGAACTGGGAACGCCATACACTTTCAGCGGGGTTGTTCTACCGCTATGCAGAGAAAGTGCGCCAAAACATCAAGTACCGCGATGATGCCATTATGCGCAACACATTCGTCAATCTGGGTACACGCCACGAAGCAGGCATTGAACTGGTGGCAAAAAACCGTCTGTTCGGTGAGGTGCTGCAACTGACCACAAGCGTCAATTTCTACTACAACCGTATGGATAAAGCCACTTATACGCCTGTCATCGGTGACAAAATCTATGAAACAATCACTATTCCCGAACAAAATATCTATGCCGGTTCCGTGCGTCTGAACGCAAACTTTATGTTCACCAAGACGTTTTCAGGGCAAATCTCCGCCCGCTACCGCAGTCCGCGGGTAGTGGCACAAGGTACGTCCAGTCATAGCTATTCCATCGACCTCGGACTACGCAAAACATTCTTGAACAACACCCTTGCTCTGCAACTGAATGTACGCGACCTGTTGGATTCCCGTTCACGCGAACAGACCACATCGGGAGACGGCTTCTGGCAATACCAGAAAAATCGTTGGCACAGCCGTACTATCGGGTTCGGCATTACCTACAACTTCGGAAATATGAAGGCCAAACGCAATGAGAAAAAGAACGCAAATATGGATGCTTCTGTTGCTGCTGATTCCTATAGCGGCGAAAGCGCAGATGAATAATCCTTACGTGGATGACAAACTCATTCACTTCGGATTCTTCCTCGGCACCAACATCATGAGTTACGGTATCACCGAAACGCAAGATACGATTGACGGAGAGGTGTATCACGCTCGTGTCAGTACGGTGCTGCCGGGATTTTCTGTGGGCTTTATCACCGACTTGCGATTGAGCCGGCACTTGAATCTGCGATTATGCCCCGCTTTGCATTTCGGACAACGGATGATCCGTTATAAAAACGAAAGCGGCAACCCGATACGCGGCTCAGAAGATTCCTATCGCAACGAGTTGGAAGTACTGAGTTTGCCTATCGCCATTCCACTCTATCTGAAATGGTCGGCAGAACGGGAAAAGAACTACCGCCCATACCTCATCTTCGGCGGTGGTGTGCAATATGATTTCGGCGGGCAGAAAGAAAGACCTCTGTACCAACAAAAATTCGATTATTTCATTGACTTCGGTTTTGGTTGCGATTTCTATATGAAGTGGTTCAAACTCTGTCCGGAAATCAAGTACCAAATAGGCTTTGCCAATATGGTGACGCCTGTGGAACAGCGCACCAATCTTCCCAAGCAAGACGAGTTTTATACCCGTGCCTTGGGTCGTATGCGCAACCAAATGATAACCCTTGTTTTTAACTTCGAATAGATGCGCCGTCTTTTTCTTCATATTGCCCTTTTGCTCTGTATCGGTCTGTCGTGGACAGCCTGTCAGGAAGAGCGTGTCAGCACCGACCCGTCACTTCGCCTGCGCTTCTCTGCCGACTCCGTCTTTTTTGACACCGTGTTTAATCAAATCGGCAGTTCGACACGGCATATCATGGTGTATAATCCCAACAAGAATGCATTGCGTATCAGTAATGTGACCTTGCAAGGAACATATTTCCGTATCAATCTGGATGGAGAGAACGACTTGAACCGTCTGCACGACATTGAAATCTATGGCGGAGACAGTCTGTATCTGTTCATCCGGGTAATGGTGGATGAACAAACTCCCGTGTTGGCAGTGGACACAATCCGCTTTTTCGTGAATGGCAATGAGCAGGACATCGCTCTGGAAGCTTACGGTTTGCAGGTGCACCCTATTCGCACAAAAGAAGGCAAAACGGAAAAAGAATCCATCACATTCCGCACAGACAGTTCGTATCTCATTTATGATACATTGGTAGTCAGCGGAACCACGCGAATAGAAGCAGGAGCAACGCTCTACATGCACCGAAACGCCTCCCTGCATCTCTATGGAGGATTGCAAGCTATTGGTACACAAGATAACCCTATCCGCATACTCGGTGACCGCACTGACCAACTTTTCAACAAAGTTCCTTATCACGTTGCATCAGGACAATGGGGCGGAATATATCTGTATCAACCCAAAGAGGCGGAACAACACATAGACAGCTTGAATTATGTGGATATCCTCAGCGGTAATGTCGGACTGCGCTGCCAAAGCGAAAGCCCCAACAATATGGCACATCTGGTTCTCAGCAACAGCCGAATCCACAATCATGCCATGTATGGGCTTGTTCTTGAAAATACAGATGCAGATATATGGAATACAGAAATAAGCAACTGTGCGTCGTATTGCATCTACCTTGACGGCGGAAGACAAAACCTGACACACAACACCATCGCTTCCTATTTCGGATGGCCGAACTCCAATCTGAATATCCACAATGTCAGCCGTGAGGATGTTGCTGCTGTGTATGTAAATAATTTGAGCAAAAAATCTGCCCCGACAATATTGACCATGCGCAACTGTATCGTTACAGGAATACGTCAAAACAACATCGTTGTCGCCACGCCGTTGCCGGATTATTATGAAGGGTCCTTCATCGCTAACTATCTTCGCGCAGATTCTCTACCCGATGCGTTCAGCAAAGACAATGTATATGCATCTGATTCAGATACTGTGTTTGTGAACACACACTATAAGTATAAGGAATACATCTATTACGACTTCCGACTGGATAGTGTGTCGCCTGCACGAAAAATAGGAGAACCGATAGGGGAAGGTTTGCCTTGGTCCACCGACCGTCAAGGTTTACCACGCACAGGGAAACGTCCCGACGCCGGATGTTACGAATGGACAAGTAAAACATCTCACGAGCCATGATTACCTGCCAGGACTTGACAATCGGCTATGCTGACAAAGTGGTACAGCAGCATCTCACTTTCTCGTTGCAGGCGGGAGAATTGGTTGCCATGCTTGGTCCTAACGGCTCCGGCAAATCAACGCTGCTCCGCACATTGGCGGCTTTGCAGCCGGCTTTAGATGGCACATACACTATTCTGTCCGGCTCAACTGCCATGCAGGCACCATTATCCCAACAACTTGCATTGGTTTTGACTGAACGCGTAAGCCTTGACAAGACCACCGTCCATGATATTGTAGCCATGGGACGACACCCATACACATCATTTCTCGGCGGATTGACAAAGAACGATGAGTCCATCATTGAGGATTCATTACGCGAAGTGAATATGTCTGATTATAGTCACAAGATGTTCAATGCCCTGAGTGATGGCGAAAGTCAACGCGTATTGATTGCCAAAGCCATTGCCCAACAAACACCGGTGATTCTGTTGGACGAACCTACCGCCCATTTGGATTTACCCAATCGGATACGCACCTTACAATTGCTTCGCCGTTTGGCACACGAACAAGGGAAAACCATTCTTATCTCCACGCACGAATTGGATTTAGCATTGGCCATGAGCGACCGTATTTTACTACTCTCGTCCAACGGCATGGCACTTGACACGGCAGAGGCACTCAAAAAAGCGGATGCTTTCACACCCGCTTTTGGTATGGATATCTTTCATCCTCTCCCTTAATACACTGTAGGAAATTCAATCTTCCACATACTGCCTTTTGACGCGACGCGAAACGGAGGTAAGTACCTCGTACGTAATCGTGCCAAGGCGTGCTGCAAGTTCTTCCAAAGGAAGTCCATCCCCGAAAATAGTTACATAATCCCCCACTCTGGCATCGGTACCGGTTACGTCTACCATCGCCTGATCCATGCACACATTGCCCACAACAGGACAACGTTTTCCGCGCACCAATACTTCACCGCCATAGTTAGAGAAACGCCTGTCAAACCCATCGGCGTAACCAATCGGGATGACAGCTATCTGCCGATTCTTCGTTAGTCGTGTACGGCGGGCATATCCTACCGTCTCGCCGGCAAGAACTGTCTTTAGTGAAAGAATAGTCGTTTTGAGAGTGCAGACCGTTTTCAGATGTTTACCCGCAAACGATTGTCCATACATACCAATGCCCAACCGGCACATATCGAACTGATAATCAGGGAAACGTTCTATACCGGCCGTGTTCAGTATATGCTTCCACGGACGTTCTGTTTGCCCCAGAGAAGACAAACCTGCAATAAACGCTTCCGCAGCGCCATCAAAATACGCTATCTGCTGATGAGTAAAATCGTCAAACTGCGCCTCATCAGCACCTGCCAGATGTGAGAATACAGAGCGCACATTCAGTGCCCCGGGCATCTCACCCAACCGACGAAGCAATTCCGGAACATCTTCGGCATAGAAACCCAGACGATGCATACCGCTATCAAACTTCAAATGAACTGGAAAATTCTCCAATCCATGCCGCTGCACAGCACCCAATATATTGTCCAGCGACTCAAAAGAATAGATATTCGGTTCCAGATTATTCTGCAATATAAGGTCTATAGCTGCCACTTCCGGATTCATAATGATGATTGGCAACGTGATACCTGCCCGACGAAGTTCCACACCTTCATCTGCCACAGCCACGGCCAGATAGTCCACTAATCCGCTTTGTTGCAAAGCCCTGCTAACATCCACACTGCCTGAACCATACGCAAAGGCTTTTACCATACATGTCAAACGCGTGTCAGGACGCAGACAAGAGCGGAAATAACGGACATTATCCACCAAAGACGACAAATTGACCTGCATCACGGTTTCATGCGTCTGTTGAAGGATACGCTGCCTGATAACATCTTCGCTATATCCTAACTGACGAAGGACGGCAGAACATGTACGCGCATTCTGATGTGTAGGATCCTCTACCACCGTATCACAATGAGCAAAGAGTTTCATTTTCTCTGCACGCTTCTGCTCCATGGATGTGAAATTCTCACCATGTTCTTCGCCAATATATGTGATAACGCCCAATGTAGGACGAACCATTTTCTCCAAACGTTCCATCTCGCCGGGACAAGAAATACCCGCTTCGAAGATAGCCAACGGAGGCTTTTGAGATATGCCTGAAGTGAGAGTTGACTGTCGGTTGACTGTCGGTTGATTATCGGGAAGCGCCCAGACAGACAAGGCCACCCCTATCTGGGAGTTATAGGACTTCGGAGAACGAATCACATCATAATCTTCCTTTAACAATTCGTACAGCCAGTCTTTTACCACCGTCTTTCCGTTCGAGCCCGTAATACCAATTACGATGCCCTGATATCGGCTGCGTTTGTACACCGCCAGAGCCTGAAGAGCCTCCAAACTGCGGCCTGTCACGAAAGCGCGAACACCTTTTGCTGCGAGTTCCGGAATATAGCGTGCCCCATCGTCCTTCTCCGTTTTGAACGCGAAGAACAAAGTATGCTCAGGGTCGGCTCCCAATTGACGTGAATCAATCAGCAAATGACGGATGTCCAAATCTTCATCTGTACGACAATCCACCGTTGCCAAATCGCCTATTACGGTTTTTATTTCAGATAACAGCATACGTCTTATATCTTTTGCCCTGCAAAGGTACATATTTTTTCTGACCTGTCCAAACAAAATCGCGCTTTTCCGGTTATTTTCATACAGAAAATGGCAAAATATTTGCATATTTCAAAAAAAAGCAGTACTTTTGTGCGCTTTTTTATACCACAAACCGCAATTGACTAATTGAATCATACGATGATAAAAAACTTTGTTGACGAACTCCGTTGGAGAGGAATGCTGCAGGACATTATGCCCGGCACTGAAGAACAGTTAATGAAAGAAGTGACCACTGCCTATGTAGGCATCGATCCGACTGCAGACAGTCTGCATATAGGTCATTTGTGCGGCATTATGATGCTGCGCCATTTGCAACGTTGCGGACACAAACCCATTGCACTGTTAGGCGGTGCCACAGGTATGATTGGCGACCCGTCCGGCAAATCGGCAGAACGTAATCTGCTTACAGAAGAAACGCTCCGGCACAACGTCGCTTGTATCAAGGCACAATTGGAGCATTTCCTGGATTTTAATTCCACAGAGCCCAATGCTGCCGAACTGGTCAACAATTACGACTGGATGAAGGATTACACCTTCCTTGATTTCGCACGCAATGTGGGCAAACTTATCACAGTGAACTATATGATGGCGAAAGACAGCGTGAAAAAGCGTTTCAATGGCGAGTTTTCGCAGGGTATGTCGTTCACCGAGTTCACCTACCAACTGCTGCAAGGCTATGACTACGTATATCTAAATAAGAACAAAGGCTGCAAACTTCAAATGGGCGGTTCCGACCAATGGGGAAATATCACTACCGGTACCGAACTTATCAAGAAGATGGGTGGAGGAGATGCCTTCGCACTGACTTGCCCGCTTATTACGAAAGCCGACGGTGGCAAATTCGGCAAGACCGAAAGCGGAAACATCTGGCTTGACCGCCGTTACACTTCGCCTTACAAGTTCTTCCAGTTCTGGATGAACGTAGGTGACGATGATGCCAAACGCTATATCAAGATATTCACGTCTTTGAGCCGTGAAGAAATTGAAGCACTTATTGCAGAACACGAGCAGGCTCCGCATCTGCGCGTACTGCAGAAACGCCTTGCCAAAGAGGTTACCACGATGGTGCATAGTGAACAAGACTATCTCTCTGCTCTTGAAGCAAGCAATATTCTATTCGGAAACGCCACTGCCGAAACACTTGCCAAACTGGACGAAGAGACTTTTCTGCAGGTCTTTGAAGGCGTAGAACGCTACGAAATATCGAATAACGAACTTGCTGCCGGTATCGGTCCGCTTGACCTTCTTGCAGAAAAGACACAGATTTTTCCATCTAAAGGCGAAGCACGCAAAATGATACAAAGTAACGGACTTTCGCTCAACAAAGAGAAACTGACCGATCCGCAAACACCCATAACAACAGGCCAGTTGCTGAACGGCAAGTATCTGCTGTTCCAAAAAGGTAAGAAGAACTATTATCTGGTAGAGGCCAAGTAATCCACTACCGACAATTGCATTGAAAAACAAATCTGCCGACAACTGATTGCCGGCAGATTTTGTCAATATATCTTTCACTTCTTAGATTTCGTTGATAATCTTCATCAGCGTCTCTTTTGCATCGCCCAGGCAGAGATATACTCCCGTCTCACGCGTGTAGATGGGGTTCTCCACTCCGGCATAACCGGGTTTGAGGTCGAAGTTGCAGACAATCACTTCCTTGGCTTGATCCACATTCAGTACGGGCATACCGTAAATCGGCGTACCCTCAGCGTGACGAGCAGCAGGGTTCAGCACATCGTTTGCACCGATTACCACAACAGCATCTGCTTTCTGGAAATCATCGTTGATAGCTTCCATCTCAAACAATTTCTCGTATGGGATATCGGCTTCTGCCAGCAATACGTTCATGTGACCGGGCATACGACCGGCTACGGGGTGAATGGCAAAGCGCACATTCGCACCTTTGTATTCCAATTTGTCAACCAATTGTTTCACAGTGTGTTGAGCCTGAGCCAATGCCATACCATAACCCGGTACGATAATTACATCTTTGGCATCACGCAGCACCGAAGCAGGAGTTTTTTCCTCTGTCTTTGCGGCGGGAGCAGCACCCTTCTGTTGAGCTAATTCGGCACGAAGACCGCTCACTTCTTTTGTCAGCGCCTCAATGGCGTTCAATAGTTGTTGTACTTCCATATCATTCAGTTGTTCTAATAATTTTTCAAAATCAGCTTCGGGAGCGAAAACAGTCTTTCCTCCCTCCTCGGTTTTTTGCGTCTGTTGGAGTTGCGGTTTGGAGCCGGATTTCTTGGCACCGCCCAACAGAATGCTCATCAGACTACGGTTCATTGCGCGGCACATTATCTGTGTCAGCAGCAAGCCCGAAGCACCAACAATGCCGCCTACTGCCACAAGGAACAGGTCGCCTATCGCCATTCCGGCTATAGAACCTGCCACACCTGAAAGCGAATTAAGCAGCGAAATCGTAATCGGCATATCTGCACCGCCCACACGGATGGCAAACAAATATCCGAATAGTCCTGTCACAATCAGAGCGCACAATGCAACGCACCAACTCTGTTCGTACAGCGTACCCAGCACAATCAGTGCCACACTTCCGATGATGCTCAGGAGTGTCATCAGCGAATGACCGGCATATACCACGGGACGCTGGTTCAGAATGCGGTGCAGTTTGCCTGCAGCCACCAAACTGCCCACCAACGTAATCATACCCACCGCGATAGCAAGCATAGCCGTGAAGCGGACAAACATCGGATATTCCGGTTCTCCCATGCCCCACCCCATGTAAGTCATAACGCCTACCAGAGCCGATGCACCGCCGCCCAAGCCGTTGAACAATGCCACCAATTGCGGCATCTGTATCATTTGGGCGCGACTGGCCATCAGGCTACCGATTAAGGCACCGATAATCATCGCCACGAATATCGTCCATGCCGACAGTACGTGGCTGAAACACAATGTGGCAATCACACCGCACAACATCGCACAAGCCGACAGCAAGTTACCGGCTACAGAACTTTTCACCTTGCTCATCATCGAAATGCCAGCCAGCACGGCGAGCGAAAGAACGATGCTTATCACTATCTGTATCATGGAACCTTACTTTTTCTTCTTGTTGAACATGCGCAGCATTCTATGCGTAATTCCGAAGCCGCCAAATACGTTTATCGTAGCCAACACAATGGCCACGCAGCCGAACACCTGTGCCCAGATTCCATCGCCGGACAGCAACGCTATACCCGTTGCCGATAATGCGCCCACAAGGGTCACACCCGACAACGCGTTCATACCCGACATCAGCGGAGTATGAAGCAAACTTGGCACTTGGCGAATGATGAAGTAGCCGGCCACCGTACAAACGATGAACACGGCTACTAATATCAGCGGATGAATCATAGACCCATTGCTTTACGGGCACCTGCGTGAAGCAGTTCGCCGTTTGTGCATACCAGACTCTTGGCAATAACCTCGTCTTGCATGTTAAGTTCGATCTTACCGTCCTTAACGAGGTATTTAACCAGGTTGTACATGTTGTTCGAGAACATCCATGTCGAAGAGGTCGGAAGTTCGCCCGGAATGTTCTTCACACCAATCAAGGTCACACCATGTTTCATTTCGATGGTGCCCTTCGGAGTGATGTCACAGTTACCGCCTTGGTCAATGGCGATATCCACGATTACAGAACCTTTCTTCATGCCCTTAACCGTATCTTCGGTGATGATAACCGGAGCCAGTTCACCGGGAACCAATACGGAGCAGAATACGATATCCATCTCTTGGATGGTGCTCTTCAGCAGTTCGCGTTCTTTTACGAGAACATCTGCGGGCAGAGCCTTTGCGTAACCGCCTTCGCCCACTGCCAATTCGGCAGGAACACCCGTGTCAATGATTTTTGCACCGAGCGACTGTGCGTTCTCGGCTGCCATCGGACGGATATCAGCGGCGTATGTGATAGCACCCAAACGTTTTGCGGTGGCGAGAGCCTGCAGACCGGCAACGCCCACACCGATTACCATTACTTTTGCAGCATCCATTTTACCTACAGCGGTGAACATCTGAGGAATGAAGCTTGTCATGTGGTCAGCGGCCATGATGATACCTTTGTAACCTGCGCAAGTGGACATGCTGGTCAGGGCGTCCATTGATTGTGCGCGAGAGATACGAGGGATGCAGTCCAGCGTGAATGCGGTCACACCTTGAGCCGTCAGTTTCTTCACCATCTCGTGGTTAACCGGAGATGCGGGATGAATGAAGGTAATCAGATACTGACCTTTGTGCATCAGTTCTACCTCATGTTTGTTCAGTTCTTCGTTAAACAGAGGCTCTTTCACTTTCAGAATCAGTTCTGCTTGTTCGTAGATGTCTTGGGCTTTGTCCATCATCTTTGCGCCGGCGGCTGCATAATCTTCGTCGTGATAGAGTGCGCCGTCACCGGCATGTTTCTCTACCAATACGGTGTAACCGTCTTTCACAAATTTACCAACGGTTTCGGGTGAACATGCCACGCGGTTTTCGCCGTGCATGATCTCTTTTGGGATACCAATAATCATAACTTGGTTTTTGTTTTTTGAGTGGAGGTCCTTTATCTTGCTGCACCGAGGGCGGACCTTTTGTCCCCTTTGCAGATTATTATTGTGAGGTTTCTATTTTCCGGCTGCGAAGATACAACAAATTTATTATATGTACAAATCTTTTTGCACATTTTCGGTCATTTCTTCCATTTTTTTCATTTACCTCTCTGTTTTCTGCAAAATATACGGCCTGAATTGGCATATCTCGAAAAAATATTGTACCTTTGTGCGGAGCGAAAGCAACCTGTGGAGAAATCGCACATGTTCGAAGACTCGCAAAAAATACGACAATAAACTATTTAAGGAATTGTGAACTGTTGGATAAAAGAGGATATTCCAGATGAAATGGAATAAAATTGCATAAAATACTGAAAAGATTTGAGAAAAGGGTATTTTTTTTTGCAAATGTCAGAAAAAAGTTGTAACTTTGCACGCAATTTGAATTCATATGCTTGACATCAAACACACGGAAACGGAGCGAAACGGGCTCTTCGAAGCATGGATAGAAGGCACGCAGGTCGGCGAGATGACGTACCAGCGTCCGATGCCCGAACAGATGATTATTGACCACACACGCGTTTTTGACGGTTTTGAGGGCCGCGGAATAGCCCGGCAGATAGTTCTTGCCGCGGTGGACTTTGCGCGCATCCATAGCCGTAAAATCGTGCCTGTATGCTCTTATGCCCGCGCACTACTCACCCGCACGGACGATTACAAAGATGTGTTAGCATAACTATGCCTGCTGTTCCGGAAATAGAACGTCACCCGTTGCAGCCTTTTCTGCCGAAGAACGCCAAGCTGCTAATGCTCGGCAGTTTTCCGCCACCCAAAGAACGGTGGTGCATGGATTTCTTCTATCCTAACCCGCAGAACGACATGTGGCGGATCATGGGGCAAGTGTTTTTCGGCGACAAAAGTCATTTCTTAGAATACAGAGAACAGACCGCTTCGCTGACAGAATACAGACCTCGCAAAGCGGTGTTTGATCACCAAAAGGTCATCTCTTTCTGCCGGACACAAGGAATAGCCATCTTCGACACGGCACAAGCCGTCAGACGTTTGCAGGGCAACGCGGCAGACGAGCACATGGAGATTGTAGAGCGGACGGACATCGCCGCGCTACTGCAACAGATCCCGCTGTGCCATGACATCTGCTGCACCGGCGGCAAAGCCGCAGAGACTTTATTAGAGATCATCGCCACCGACCAGAAACAACATGCCGTTCCCGCACTTTCACTGCACCCTATTTCAATACCCAAATCAGGCGAATGTATCGAGACTTCTTTTGCCGGCAAATTCATCCGTTTCTGGCGAATGCCCTCCACTTCCCGCGCCTACCCCTTGTCCTTCGACAGCAAATCCGCCGCCTACCAACGAATGGTAGCAACTATCGGATTTTAAATAACAAATCCACGAAACTATACCACATAAACAAAGAAGCCCTACAATTTCTTGTAGAGCTTCTGAAAGTGGCGGCTACCTACTCTCCCACAAACGCAGTACCATCGGCGTTGCTGTCTCTCTGCCCCTGTCTCTCTCTCTGCTGCCCTCGCCTCTCCGCTCCGCTGCTCTCCGCTGTCTCCCGCCTCTGCCCGCTCCGCTGCTCTCCGCTCTCTCTCCCGCGCCCTCGCCCTCTCC
>Ga0256405_10001108_pt1 | contig 78211 bp, 63 predicted proteins | sample RumenRJG_02DNA_FD_189096 | JGI IMG/M metagenome (GOLD analysis project Ga0256405, IMG submission 189096) | Bovine rumen microbial communities from Lethbridge, Alberta, Canada - RJG_02 | ecosystem: Host-associated > Mammals > Digestive system > Stomach > Rumen | place: Canada: Alberta... | reverse complement strand
TCCAGCCGGAGTTTCTGGCCATTTCCCTTCCCTGTACAACGCCACACACATTCTCTTAAATTCATAACTATAACGCATAAAAATATACCCTCCTTCCTGGTTGTCCAGGAAAGAGGGTACATATCAGACATAGGCTCCATTTCTTTTTGGTTAGAAGGAAAGTGGAGGGGGCTTGTCGAATTGGAGCAAAAGATGAAGTAAAAAATTAAGGAGGTCAGATTCAATGTCAAAGATAGTGTTTAGGTCAGTATGGCTGGCAGTGTTGACAATGTTGGTAGCCATCGTGGCCATGGCGGCTCCTATGAAGGTGGAACATCAAATTGATATTTTGGCCCAGACGGAGCGGGATGACAATGGCTGGTTCGTAACACCGGAGCAGGATTCGCAGTGGGAGAAATGGCATTATGCAGTTACAGATTTGGATCACGATGGCAATCTGGAGATACTGAAGGCCAAGGAAGCTGGCTTAGATGGAGCACCGTATATCCAATGTGAGGAATTGATAGAAAAGAAATGGGAACGTCGGTGGGGCATATACCTTGTTGGTGGGTCGGATTACCCGGATATTTTCAGTGACCCGGAGGCGGCAGCTCATCCATTGATGTATGAAAACCCGGAGGTAGGATTGTGTTTTTATATTTTTGACAGTGTTAAGTGGCGTACTGAGTTTGAAAATACTACAAAAAAATATGCAGTGTATCTTAATGGGGATTTGATGGTTGAGGAGCTGGCTTTTAAGACTTGGCAGCTGTCTGGTTTTGATGGCACGGTAACCGAGCATTATTATTTGCCAGGTTGGCTAAAAATCGAGGCAGAAAGCAACGTGGCGGAGCCTCCACCGGAAGAAATTGATAAAGCCAGATTCGAAAATATTTGCCAGGAGCGTCTAGGTCCAGGGAAAGTCTGGAAGCCTACCATCGGGTGGATGGACACTAAACGGTTATGGGCTTTTATCCAAAGGGGCAAATCCTTTAATATGCTATGGGATTCCTATAAGCTGTTTAAGGATTCCACCTGGTAATAGTTGATACATAGTAAAAGGCTGTGACATGCAATAAATTTTGCATACTCACAGCCTTTATTTTTGGTCTTTGGCAAAATACAGGGTTTTGATTTTGGCGTCCTCGGCGATATCTTCCCTGAGATAACCCGCCCGGACCATGGCATCCAAAACTATGAATTGGCGTTTTTTGGCCAGCTTGAAATCCACATACGGGGAATACACTGATGGTGCGTTGGGGATTCCTGCCAGCATGGCGGCTTCCGGCAGAGCCAGCTTTTCAACAGGTTTATCAAAATAACCTTTGGCAGCATCCTTTATGCCGTAAAAGCCGGAACCAAAGTAGATGGTATTAAGGTACATTTCCAAGATTTCATCCTTGGAATAATGCAGCTCCATATCCAGGGCTAAGAGCAACTCTTCCGCCTTACGCCCGTAGGTTTGGTCCTGGGATAAAAACAGGTTTTTTACCAGCTGTTGGGTGATGGTACTGGCCCCTTCCTTGACTTCGCCATACTGCAGGTTAACAAGAGTCGCCCGGCCAATCCCCTCTGGGTCAAAGCCATAGTGGGTGTAAAAGCGACTATCTTCAACTGCTACCACCGCTTGCTGCAGGGATTCAGGTATTTGGTCGATTTTTATGTAATTATCTTTGCACAGGGCCCTGTCCACTTCCCGCTGGAAAAAAACAAAACGGTTTATCCGCTGGGCGTTATCCGGCTCGAAATAAATAGTTCCACCGGAAATATAATAGGCTCCGCAGAAGGCTATAAGAAATAAAATGGCCAACAGGCATAACTTTTTCAAAAAACGAACAATAGACATGGATAAGCTTCCTTTGGTTTGAACATGTAAAACTGTTGATGTAAAATTAATAACTAGGTGCACTGGTGCATTAGTGTAGCAGACCGCAACTATTATACAATAGAATAAGTGTTTTTAAAAGTTTATACATAATTATGCATAAATATTAATAAATAGTTGCATTTTATGAATAAAAGGTGTATACTCTACTCATTGACAAGGAGGATTGACCATGAAGAAAGTCAGTGTTATCGGTGCTACTGGCTATGCCGGAGCCGAATTATTGCGAATTTTGTATAATCATCCGGAGGCCCAGGTGGTGCATATTACCTCGGAAAGCCATGCCGGTGAGAATATTTCTGATATATATCCCCATTTGCGAGGTCTTTATGATATGCAGCTTATTAGCATGAATAAGCTGGAAGAAATCGGCAATGACAGTGATTTCATATTTATCGGCCTGCCGCATGGTCATGCCATGAAGGTGGGGAAGGCTTTGGCAGATAAGCCTGCCCGTATTATTGATTTGGGAGCGGATTATCGTTTTACTGATACAGATGTGTATGAGGCCTGGTACAAGGTGGAGCATATTCACAAAAATGCCCCTAGGGTATACGGCCTGGCCGAGCTTTACCGGGAGAAGATAAAGGATGCCAAGATTATTGGTAATGCCGGCTGTTATACCACTGCCAGTATTTTGGCTTTGGCACCTTTGGCCCAAAATAAGCTTATTGATGTGGACACTATTGTGATTGATGCCAAATCTGGGGTGTCCGGTGCTGGTAGGGGCGCCAAACTGCCAAATCATTTCCCGGAGCTCTATGATAGCTTTAAGGCTTATGGGGTGGCTACTCACCGTCATACTCCGGAGATTGAGCAGGCCTTAACGGAACTGTCCGGTGAAACTACAGTGTTGAATTTCACACCCCACTTGGTGCCAATGTCCAGGGGAATTTTGAGTACCTGCTATGCCAAGCTTAAAGCTGGGGTAACGTCAGAGCAGGTGGACAAGGCCTATGAGGAAATGTATGGCAAGGAATTCTTTGTGCGACTCCTTGGACGAAATGGCTATCCGGCCACCAAGAATGTGCGGGGCTCCAATTTTTGTGAGTTGGGCTGGCATATCGATCCCCGGACCCAACGGGTAATTGTCCTGTCGGCCATTGATAATTTGGTGAAGGGGGCGGCTGGTCAGGCGGTCCAGAATTTCAACATTGCCTGTGGGTTTGACGAGAAACTGGGGCTGGATGTTGTACCAATGTACCCATAATTTACTGTAATGAATATTCATTGATATACATAGGAGGAATAGAGTATGTTTTCAGAGAAAAATGCCAAGGCTGGCGTAACTTTTCCCAAGGGATTTAAGGCTGCTGGCGTAAAGGCTGGTATAAAGAAGAGCGGGAATTTGGATTTGGCCTTGATCTATACTGAAAAGGAAGCGGCTGTAGCTGGCGTATTTACCAAAAATGCCGTGGCAGCAGCACCGGTTCTGGTGGATAAGGAGCATATTAAGAGCGGCAAGGCCCATGCCATTGTGGCCAATGCCGGCTGTGCCAATGCCTGCACCGGTGAGGTGGGCTTAAAGAACGCCCAGGATATGGCCAAGCTGGCGGCGGCTGAGCTGGGTTGTGATCCTTATGATGTATTGGTGGGCTCCACTGGTATTATTGGTGTAAACCTGCCTATGGATAAGATGGCTGCTGGTATTAAGGCTGCGGCCGACCAACTGTCCGAGGAGGGCAGTGTTAATGCCGGTAATGCAATTATTACCACAGATACATATTCCAAGGCTTGCTCCTTCGCGGTACAGATTGGGGGCAAGGAGGTGCGCTTTGGCGCTATTGCCAAGGGTTCAGGTATGATTCAGCCTAATATGGCTACCATGCTGTGCTATATTTCCACCGATGCCAACATCGGGGCGCCCCTTTTGCAAAAGGCCTTGTCAGACATCGTGGAGGTGTCCTTCAATATGATTTCCGTGGACGGCGATATGAGTACCAACGACACCGTATTGGTGCTGGCCAATGGTGAGGCCGGCAACGAGGAAATCAAGGAGGGTACGGAGGACTACCGGATATTCTACGATTCCTTAAAGACTATTTGTCAGGAAATGTCCAAGCGCATCGCTGCTGATGGGGAGGGTGCCACTAAGTTCCTGACTATTAACGTACATGGCACTAAGAGCTTTGAGGATGCCAAGACGGTGGCCATGAGCATTGCCAAGTCTCCATTGGTTAAGACCGCCTTCTTCGGTGAGGATCCGAACTGGGGCCGGGTAATCTGTGCAGTGGGTTACGCCGGAGTACCAATGGTACCGGAAAAGACCGTTATAAAATTTGGTGACATCACCGTTTATGCCAATGGCTTGGGGGCTGATTTCGATATGGAGGAGCTGTCCAAGGTAATGGCCGAGCATGATATTGCTATCAACGTGGAAATGGGCATGGGGGATGCGGCTGCCACAGTATGGAGCTGTGATTTCTCCTATGAGTATGTGAAGATCAACGGGGAGTACCATACCTAATAGGGTTTTGCAGAAATAATTCCTTTCGCCCAGCCGGATTGCTAAAAATATTATTTTCTTAACGCATTCCAGCTTAATCGCTCAAGGTAATCATTTCCTGCTGCACACCATTCAAGATGTCCTATTTTGAAAAGCTTAAAGGAGCATATATTATGTTAGATGCAGAAAAGCGGGCGGGGATTCTGGTGGAGGCTCTGCCCTATATACAGGAATTCTATGGCAAAACCATCGTCATAAAGTATGGCGGCAATGCCATGATAAATGAAGATTTAAAGCAAAAGGTTATGGAGGATGTAAGCCTTCTGAAGTATGTGGGCATGCGGCCGGTTATCGTACATGGGGGCGGCCCGGATATTACCCAGTTCTTAAAGAAGGTGGGCAAGCAATCGGCTTTTGTCAGCGGACTTAGAGTTACCGATGAAGAAACCGTAGAAATTGCGGAGATGGTCCTTGATGGCAAGGTAAACTCCGACATTGTAAATATGCTGAACTACCGTGGGGTTAAAGCAGTGGGCCTGAGCGGCAAGGATGCCGGCTTGATTAAGGCCGCCAAGAAGCTGGCTACTGTATACGATGAAGCAGGGCAACAGGCCGATGTGGATATTGGCTATGTGGGCCAGGTGGCTTCCATCGATACTTCCATTTTGGATACCTTGCTTAATAATGGCTACATTCCGGTAATTGCCCCAATTGGCGTGGGAGATGACTGCGAAAGCTACAATATTAATGCCGATTATGTGGCAGCGGAAATAGCCGGTGCTCTGCAGGCAGAAAAGCTGTTGCTCCTTACCGATACCGAAGGAGTTTATAAGGATTTTGCCGATAAGGATACCTTTATCTCCACCTTGACCGTGGCGGAGGCCAAGGAATATATCAAAACCGGTATAATCTCCGGAGGTATGATTCCTAAAATTGAGGCCTGTCTGAAATCCATTGAGAGCGGTACCAACAAAGTACACATCATTGATGGCCGTCAGCCACACTCCATTATATTGGAGCTGTTGACCTCCAGCGGTATTGGTACCCAGGTGATTAAGTAATGAAAGGGTGTATATATATGACTGATGAACAGATTTATGAAAAGGACGCCAGGGATTATCTGCCGGTCTTTGCCCGCTATAAGATTGTTCTGGACCATGGCGACGGGGTATATGTTTATGACACCCAGGGGAAGAAATACATTGATTTTCTGGGAGGAATTGCCGTAAATGTGCTGGGGCATAATCATCCCCAGCTGGTTAAGGCTGTAGCTGATCAGGCCGGGAAGATGATTCACTGCTCAAATCTGTACTATACACAGGTTCAGGCTGATGCGGCGGAAAAGCTCACCCGGTTAAGCGGACTTAATAAGGTATTCTTTGGTAATTCCGGGGCGGAAGCCAATGAGGGGGCCATCAAGCTGGCCCGTAAGTACGCTCATAGCCTTGATGAGGATAAATCCCAAATTATTACAGCAATTCACAGCTTCCATGGCCGTACCATTGCCACTTTGACTGCAACAGGGCAGCCAAAGTATCAGGCGGGCTTTGGTCCACTGCCAGAGGGCTTTGATTATGTACCTTATAACGATATTGCGGCTTTGGAAAAGCTGATGAGTGATAAAACCGCAGCAGTTATGCTGGAGCCTATTCAGGGAGAGGGGGGCGTTCATGTTCCCGACAGTGCTTATTTAACTAAAGTCCGTGAGCTTTGTAATAAGTACAACGCACTGTTGATATTTGATGAGATTCAGACTGGTATTGGTCGCAGCGGTAAGTTCTTCACCTATGAGAAGTTTGGTGTAAAGCCGGATATTGTAACTTTGGCCAAGGGCTTGGCTGGTGGCGTGCCAATTGGGGCCTTTATTGCCAGCGATAAGGTGGCAGCTGTTTTCCATGCCGGAGACCATGGTTCCACCTTTGGGGGCAATCCACTGGCCTGTGCCGCAGCCAATGTGGTGCTGGATTTGGTGGGGGAGGAAAAGTTCCTCAGCAACGTGGAAGCCATGGGTGAGCACATGAAATCCCGCCTGGAGGCTATTAAGGCTAAATTCCCGCAGCTGATTACTGAGGTGCGGGGCATGGGGCTGATCCTGGGCATGGAGCTGACCAAGCCGGGGAGAGAGATTGTGAATGCCTGTCTGGCCAAGGGGGCTATCATTAACTGTACTGCCGGGAATGTGTTGAGATTTGTGCCGCCGCTGATAGTGACTAAAGAACATATTGATGAGGTATGTGATATATTGGAAAGTGTTTTGCCTGATTTCGTATAGGTCAACAGCAGGGGCAATTTCTTTCACCCGGCTATGTCACTAAAACTGTTTTTTACCTTCAACATGATAGCAATAAAAATTACAACTCGCTATGCTTAGACAAGTAATTTTTATCACTAATACTGGTGTGTAAAAAATAGTTTCTAAACGTTCCATAGCCTAATCGTTCAAGTAAATTACCCCTGCTTATTATCCATTTATAGATGAAAATGTGAATAAACTGTAGTATAATATTCTCTGTTGGCGTACAAAAGTATTCACAACAATATGGAATACCGGGAGGTTTGATTGATGTTAAAAGGCAAGGATTTACTGTCCATCCACGATTTGTCTGTGGATGAGGTAAATGAGATATTGGCGTTGGGCCATGAGCTTAAGGCTAAGCAGAAGGCGGGGATTGAGCATCACCTTCTAAAGGGGAAAACTTTGGGCATGATTTTTGAAAAGTCTTCGACCCGTACCCGTTTGTCCTTTGAGACTGGTATGTATCAGTTGGGTGGTCAGGCCCTGTTCCTGTCCAACCGGGATTTACAGTTGGGTAGAGGTGAGCCGATTAAGGACACCGCCCGGGTAATGTCCCGCTATCTGGATGGTATTATGATTCGTACCTTTGGCCATGATCGGGTTGAGGAGTTTGCCCAGTGGTCCGATGTACCAGTTATTAATGCCTTGACGGATCTGTTGCATCCTTGTCAGGTCCTCACTGACCTTCTCACTATTCAGGAGCATAAAGGCAAGAACCTCAAGGGCTTGAAGATGGCCTATGTAGGTGATGGCAACAACATGACCAATTCCTTTATGTATGGCTGTGCCAAGGCAGGAATGAATTTTGTGGCGGCTACGCCGAAGGGCTATGAGCCAGATGCTCAGGTAATGAGCAACGCCATCGAGGATGCCAAGGAAACCGGTGCTTCCATTAAGCTGGTTACGGATCCATTTGAGGCAGCCAAGGATGCTGACATCGTGGTTACTGATACCTGGGCCAGCATGGGCCAGGAAGCTGAGCATGATGAAAGAAAGAAAATCTTCAAGGATTATCAGGTTAATGCACAGCTCCTGCAGGAAGCTGACAAGCGGGTCATTGTAATGCACTGTCTGCCGGCTTATCGGGGCGAGGAAATCACCGACGAGATAATGGAGGCTTATGCTGACGTAATTTTTGATGAAGCAGAGAATCGTCTCCACACCCAGAAGGCTATTATGGCTCTTCTGATGGGAGATTAATATTAGATTTAAAAAGGAGATAATGATTATGGCAGAGTTTAAGAAGGTTGTATTAGCATATTCCGGTGGTTTGGATACCTCCGTTATCATTCCTTGGCTCAAGGAAAACTATGGTGGCTGCGAGGTTATCGCTTGCTGTGCCGATATTGGTCAGGGAGACGATATGCAGGCTATTCATGACAAGGCCCTGCGTTCTGGCGCTTCCAAGTGCTATATTGCCGATTTGACTGAGGAATTTTTGACTGAATATGTATGGCCTACCCTGAAGGCTGGTGCTGTATATGAGGGCAAGTATCTTCTGGGTACCTCCTTTGCCCGTCCGTTGATTGCCAAGAAGCTGGTGGAGATTGCCAAGCAGGAGGGGGCTGATGCCATTGCTCATGGTGCTACTGGCAAGGGCAACGACCAGGTTCGTTTTGAGCTGACTGTTAAGGCTTTGGCGCCAAATATGGCTATCATTGCCCCATGGCGTGAGTGGGAGCTTCTTTCCCGTACCCAGGAGATTGAGTACGCTAAGGCCCACAATATTGATATTCCTACTGACAACAAGAAATATTCCATGGACAAGAACATCTGGCATCTTTCCCATGAGGGCTCTGATCTGGAAGATCCTTGGAATGCACCAAATAACGAGATGTTCCTGGTTTCCAAGGCCCCGGAGGATGCCCCTGACAAGCCAGAGGAGTTGACCGTTTGCTTTGAGAAGGGTATTCCGGTAGCTGTAAATGGCGAGCGCATGGGGGCAGTAGAGCTGCTGAATAAGCTCAATGAAATCGGTGCCCGTAACGGTGTAGGTATTGTAGATATCTGCGAGAACCGTCTGGTTGGTATGAAATCCCGTGGCGTATATGAAAACCCGGGTGGAGCTATTCTCTACTATGCTCATCGTGAGCTGGAGTATCTGTGCCTTGATCGGGCTACCTACCATTTCAAGGAGGGTGTGGCTATCCGCTTTGGTGAGCTGGTATATGATGGTATGTGGTTCTGCCAGCTCCGTGAGGCGCTGTCTGCTTTTGTTGACAGCACTCAGGAGAGCGTTACCGGTACCGTTAAGCTGAAGCTCTACAAGGGCAACATTATGAGTGCCGGTGCCAAGTCACCATATTCCTTGTACAATCAGGAATTTGTAACCTTTGAGGAAGATCACGTATACAATCAGGCGGATGCCGAGGGCTTCATTAACCTCTTTGGTCTCCCACTGAAGGTTCGGGCACTTATGCAGGAAAAGGCAGGTAAATAATATGGCTGAACAGCTCTGGGGCGGACGGTTTTCCAAGTCCACTGACGAGATGATAAATGATTTTCAGGCATCAATAGATTTTGACAAGCGGATGTATACCGAGGATATAGCCGGTTCCATTGCCCATGCTACGATGCTGGCCAAGGTGGGGATTATATCCGATACAGACCGTGACGCTATTATTGCTGGCCTGAAGGACATATATAAGAAAATAGAAGAGGGGAATTTCTCCTTTGAGGTGGCGCTGGAAGATATTCACATGAATATTGAAAAGCGGCTTACCGATGCCATTGGGGATGCCGGTGGACGGCTGCATACCGCCCGCAGCCGGAATGACCAGGTGGCCCTGGACACGCACATGTTCATTCGTCGCCAGGTGGTAGAGGTGCAGAAGCTGATTCTGGACATGCAAAAGGCCTTGGTGGAGACGGCAGAGAAATATAGTGATGTTATTATGCCGGGCTATACCCACCTTCAGCGGGCTCAGCCCATTCTGTTCTCCCATCATATGCTGGCCTATTTCTCCATGCTGAAGCGGGATTTCGAACGTTTCACCGGAGTATATGAGCGCTGTGATATCATGCCATTGGGCGCCGGAGCTTTAGCTGGTACTACTTTCCCAATAGACAGGGAGTTTGTGGCGGAGCAGCTGAATTTTGACAATATTTATTCCAATAGCTTGGATGCAGTTTCCGACCGGGATTATATTATGGAATTTCTGTCTGCGGCCTCCATTTTGATGGTTCATTTGTCCAGACTTAGTGAGGAAACCATTCTGTGGTGTTCCCGGGAGTTCTTCTTCATTGAGCTGGATGATGCCCATTGTACCGGGTCCTCCATGATGCCGCAGAAAAAGAATCCGGATGTATCGGAGCTGGTTCGGGGTAAGACTGGCCGGGTAGTGGGTCATCTCATGGCCATGCTCAGCACGGTGAAGGGGTTGCCACTGGCCTATAATAAAGATCTCCAGGAGGACAAGGAGGGTATCTTTGATACCATTGATACCATCAAGTTTAGCTTGGCGGTTTATGCCCGGATTATGCGGGGCATGAAGGTACGTCCTGAGGTAATGCGCCGGGCAGTGGCGGAGGATTTTTCCAATGCTACGGATTTGGCGGATTATCTGGTAAAGAAGGGGATGCCATTCAGACAGGCCCATGCTGTATCCGGCAAGGCAGTTCATCACTGCATTGAGGCCAACAAATGGCTGGCGGATATGTCCATGGCAGAGTTTAAGGAACTGTCCGAGCTCTTTGAGGAGGACATTTATGATGCCATTAGTCCGGAGACCTGCGTGAAGAACCGCAACTCCTATGGCGGCACCTCCTACAGTCAGGTGGATATGCAGCTTAAGCTGGCATCTGACATTATAAAAAGTGAAACAACATTGGTGGAAGCCAAGGCCTTTAAACAGATTTCCGTGAGACTGTAAGGCTTATGTTTATGAATAAAATGATAGCGAGGCAGAGATGATTCTCTGCCTCGCTATTTTTATCATTATAGTTTTTCAATTTTATCATTTTTATAAAAATGATAAAATTGAAATTGACAATGAGTAAATTAAATGATATTGTTTAGCTGTAGTATTGTAGCAAAAAATGATTAGCTGTATTGATGAGGAATTATGAGAAAGATTGATTACGAAACAAACTGGGAAAAGTTGCTTACACCAGATATTGTGGCTTTACTTACCCAGATACATGAATTTAAAGGTGAGCAAGCACTATTTATTGAGGCGAAGGCAGACACTTTGGATCAGCTTGTGGAAATAGCCAAGATACAAAGTACTGAGGCATCGAACAAAATAGAGGGTATATACACATCTGATGAAAGATTGAAAGCTTTGGTAAAAGATAAAACGACTCCAAAGACCAGAAATGAGCGTGAAATTGCTGGATATAGGGATGTTTTGAATACGATTCACGAAAACTTTGATCACATACCGGTGAGGCCGAATATAATATTACAGCTCCATAAAGAGCTTTATAAATTTGAAGGGTATGATTTTGGTGGCAAATATAAAATTGCCGACAATATCATTGAAGAAGTTGATTCGGAAGGAAATAAACATGTGCGCTTTAAACCAGTACCAGCATGGGAAACCTCGGAAGCTGTTCAGGTGATTTGTGATGCCTTTGATAAGGCTTTGAGTACGGGGAAAATAGATGCTCTTATATTAGTACCAATGTTTATTCTGGACTTTTTGTGTATTCATCCCTTTAACGATGGCAATGGAAGAATGAGCAGGCTGTTAACATTGCTTTTGTTATATCGGGCAGGGTACATCGTAGGGAAGTATATCAGTATTGAGCAGCTAATAGAGCAAACTAAAGACTCTTATTATGAATGTTTACAGGAGAGTTCTATCGACTGGCATGAAGGCAATAATGATTACAGACCATTTGTGCAGTATATGCTTGGTATAGTGGTAGCGGCATACAGAAATTTCTCTATGAGGGTGGAAACCTTGATCGCAAGTGGTTTATCCAAGCCGGAAAGAATAGCGAAACTCATTAAAAATAATCTGGGGGAAATATCGAAGGCGCAGATAATGGCAAAATGTCCAGATATAAGCCAGATAACTGTCCAGCGTACATTGGCAGAGCTTCAGGAAAGAAACAAAATCATCAAACTGGGCGGTGGACGCTATACAAAATATGTGTGGAATCACGAAAAGGAGTAGGGTGGAATAAATGATTACAGGTGAATTGAAAAATAAAATAGATGGGCTTTGGGATATATTTGCAGCTGGTGGATTGGTAAATCCCCTTGAGGTTATTGAACAAATTACATATTTGATGTTTATCAGGGACTTGGATGATGTGGACAACAAGCGGGAAAAAGAAAGTGCCATGTTGGGTCTGCCATACAAGAGTATCTTTGCTGATGATGTGAAAATAGGGGACCGCTCTATTAATGGTAAACAGCTTAAATGGTCCGTATTCCACGATTTTCCAGCGGGCAGAATGTACACTGTGATGCAGGAATGGGTTTTTCCTTTTATCAAAAATTTGCATGGGGATAAAAACAGTGCCTACAGCAAATACATGGATGATGCAATTTTTAAATTGCCTACCCCACTTCTCCTGTCAAAGGTGGTTGATTCATTGGATGAGATATATGAGCTGATGAATACTACCCAATCCATTGATGTTCGTGGTGATGTTTATGAGTATCTCTTGAACAAGATTGCTTCAGCTGGCAGAAATGGCCAGTTCAGAACCCCTAGACATATTATCCGTATGATGGTAGAGATGGTGGAACCGAAAGCTGATGATGTAATTTGTGATCCTGCCTGTGGCACCTCTGGTTTTCTGGTATCAGCTGCAGAATATTTGAAGGAGACCAAGAAAGAAGAAATCTTTTTCAACAAAGAGAAAAAAGATCATTACATGAATACCATGTTCAATGGCTTCGATATGGATAGGACCATGCTTCGTATTGGCGCTATGAACATGATGACTCATGGTATTGATAACCCGTTTATCGAGTATCGTGACAGCTTATCTGACCAGAATGAAGATAGCGAAAAATATTCACTTATTTTGGCTAACCCGCCATTTAAGGGAAGTCTTGATGCAGATGCTGTATCTGCAGATTTGCTGAAGGTTTGTAAGACCAAGAAAACGGAGCTGCTGTTTTTGGCATTGTTCTTGCGGATGTTAAAAGTAGGCGGAAGATGTGCTTGTATAGTTCCTGATGGAGTATTGTTTGGTTCTTCCAAAGCACATAAGGCTATTCGTCAGGCTATTGTGGATGAAAATCGCTTGGAAGCAGTTATTTCTATGCCATCTGGGGTATTTAAACCTTATGCCGGAGTGTCCACGGCTATCCTTGTTTTTACCAAGACAGGCCACGGCGGAACAGATAAGGTATGGTTCTACGATATGAAAGCAGATGGCTTTAGCCTGGATGATAAGCGCCAGCCTGTACAGGAAAATGATATTCCGGATATTGTTGCCAGATATGGCAATATGGAGACTGAAGCAGACAGAAAACGCACTGAGCAGTCTTTCTTCGTACCAGTGCAGGAAATCAAGGATAATGAATATGATTTATCCATAAATAAGTACAAAGAAATTGAGTATGTACCAGTGGAGTATCCGCCTACCAGTGAAATTATGGCGAATATTCGGTCACTGGAAGCGGAAATTGGCAAGGAAATGGACGAGCTGGAAAAGCTACTGAAATGAACTGATGACGCAATGTCACTAACTGGTTAAAAGCTGTAACCAGTTGAAAATGACGGTGCATTTTTATAAGTTTTTTACATATAGAAAAAATTACGGAGGAAAAAATGGAAAATAAAAATACAATAAACAATTCGTTAGTAAATATAGAAGTACCAGATTGTGTAGATAAAACACTAAAGAATTTGACAGATAAACCAAGTACAACTTTAGGAAATATTTTATCAGATTGTCTATTTTTAGTTTTTGGGGGGATAAGTCAAAAAGCTGCTTTGAAAAGAGTAAAATATAATCACGAATTGAATGTATTTACCAAAGAATTAGAGGATAAAATTAAACAGATACCTGATGGTAAAAGATTGGAACCTAATGTTCATGTTGTGTGTACAGCTTTGGAGAATATGAAATATTGTGTTGAGGAACCAGAATTACGCCAGTTGTTTTCTTCACTAATAGCCAATTCGATAAATAAAGACAGGGTAAGTGAGGTTCATCCATCCTATGGTGAAATAATAAAACAGTTGACACCCTTTGATGCGATAGTCTTTGATTGGTTAAATCAGAAACAAAGAATACCTGTATTAAAAATAAAAATAGATTTAAAAAAAAGTATGAATTTTATGCTGGGACATTATATATATTTGGAATCTAATTTTGAAAATAAAGATAAATTGTTAATTACACTCGATAATTTGTCTCGCTTAAAATTAATTGATTTAGATTTCGAAAAACAGTATGCAGACAAGAGCGTTTATGACAGTATTATTAACAACAATGATTTTAAAAATGATGTAGAAAAAACCAAAAAACAGATAAAGGAAGAGCATAGTATATCGTATGATTATGGTTTAGTTGAAATTACTAGCTTTGGTAAACATTTTTATAAAGCTTGCTGCTAACAGATATTAATACTTTGGGCGTTATAAGCTATTAATAATAAGTGAGTTGAGATTTGTAGGAGATAATATATTATGGCATTTACACAGGAAACAAAAAAAGAAATAATGGATTATTGCTCAAATCATTTGCCTGCAGACTTTTGGTATGAGAAAGAGTTCGATTTTATTCAAGATGTTCAGTTACACAAACGAATTGTTCAAGAATTTAAAGCAACACGTTTTGCGTATAAATTATATGAAGGAATTGCAGCTCAAGATGAGAATTTAGTATTTGAAGTAAGAAATCAAATACTAGCTTATGCATCAATTTATGAGGCTGTGATTGAAAGTGTTTTGACTGATTATTATGGTGATACTCAGGAATATGATGATTTAATGCATCATACTGTTCCTGTAAAAATTGGAATTCCGACAGAGAAACTAGAAAAATTGAAAAAAGAACTTGAACATGATGGCAAAGAAATTGTTCCATGTTATTATGAGCGTAAAAAGAAAGATAAAACTAAGGTTCGATTTGAAGATAAATGTGACACAGCACGAAAATTAGGGATAGTTAAATCTTTTACTAATGATGGGACATGTATCGATTTGCCTGAGGAGATAAAAGAAATTTATAGTTTTCGTAATGGAATTCATTTAATAGCGGAACAAAGGAAAAGCATAACTTATGAATTGGAGTTAAGTAAGAAAGCATATAGAAGGATGCGACCTTTTGTTGATCAGATTAAGGAAAAATTGGCTAAAGATGGAAAATATAATTCGAATTAATTTAGTTAATATATTGTGTCTATTAATAAAAGGAGAACAATAAGTGGAGTATAGAGAAGAATAAGATGAGATGGTAAATTTGTTGAATAGATTTAAATTATTTTTAGATGCTAGGAAGCAATAATTGGCTTGACTTGATAAAGTTATTAAATTGAGATTTGTAGGGATGATAGATGGAAAAAATAAAGTTAGGCGATTTATGTAAGCCCAGTGCTGGACAGATAAAAGAAGATGAAGATACTCTCATAGATTACATAGATATTTCTTCTGTGGACAATGAAACCAAGAAGATTACAGGATATCAGACAATCATATTTGGAGAATCTCCGAGTAGAGCGCGTAAGGTTGTAAAACGAGGGAATATTCTTGTTTCAACAGTGCGACCTAATCTTAATGCGGTTGCTTTGCTCGAAGAGGATACTCCGAATGTAACAGTTGCTTCTACTGGATTTTGTGTTTTAGAGAGTAAAGATGATGTTGATCCAAGATTCATTTTTAACTTTTGTAAATCAAAACCGTTTATAGATGATATGGTGTCACAAGCTACAGGTGCAAGCTATCCAGCGGTTAGTGACAAGATTGTTAGATCGGCTCTTGTACCAAAGTATTCATATCAAGAGCAGCAGAGCATTAGTTCTGTCCTTGATAAATTGACTGGGATTATAGATGGTAGAAGGACTGAATTACTTGAATTAGATAACCTCATCAAAGCCCGATTTGTCGAGATGTTTGGAGACCCGGTTAGTAATCCTATGAACTGGGAATGCACACGTTTAGCAGATAAGTGTGATATTGTTACTGGTAATACACCATCTCGTAAGGTGGAAAAATATTATGGTAATGCTATTGAATGGATTAAGTCAGATAACATTACTGAAGATATGTTCTTGACAACAGCAGTGGAATTCCTTTCTAGTGATGGTGAAAAGGTAGGACGTACTGTTGAAGCTGGTAGCATTTTAATGACTTGTATCGCTGGCAGCTTGCGCTCCATAGGAAATGTAGCTGTTGCAAATCGAAAGGTTGCATTTAATCAGCAAATAAATGCAATAGTGCCAAATAACCAGAACACTTACTTTATGTATGAACAATTTAAGCTATCTAAAGAGCACATTTGTAGTGGAGTTAATATGTCATTGAAAGGTATTTTAAGTAAAGGACAACTATCAGATATTAGTTTTATTTTTCCACCAATAGAATTACAAAACCAATTTGCTGTTTTTGTCCATCAAGTCGACAAATCAAAAGTTGCCGTGCAGAAGGCATTAGATGAAACTCAAACTTTATTTGATAGCCTTATGCAGGAGTATTTTGGCTAAAAAAGCAAGATTTATGATTTTCTTGACCTCACGAAAATCGTTGAAGTTACTATATCTAAGCAGATTTTATAAATAGATTATACGTGGTTGGAGGATGTTGGTATCTTGGAAGGGAGATACCAATATGGAAGAAAAAATATCAGCAATTTTAAATGAGATGTCCGAATATCTGTCTATAGCTCAAATGAGGAAACTACAGGAAGTTATATTGAGGAATTTCACCGAGAAAGCAGAAACAGTCTGCGAAATTTCAAATAACGATTTTTTGAGAATGTTTCTGGAAGCTAAACAGATTGAGGGATGTTCTGAGCGGACAATACGATTTTACCGCATGACAATTGAGAAAATGCTTCAAAATGTGTCGAATCCAATTAGAAAAATCACTACCGAGGACATGAGGGCTTATCTGTCAGATTATCAGAAGATAAATAATTGCAGTAAGGTTACTGTAGATAATGTTAGGCGCAATATTTCCAGCTTCTTTTCCTGGCTAGAGGAAGAAAACTATATTTTGAAAAGTCCAATGCGGCGTATTCATAAGATAAAGACCAACCAACAGGTTAAAGAGATTATAACGGATGAAGAAATTGAAAAACTTCGTGATAAGTGCAAATGCAGCCGTGATTTAGCAATGATAGATTTATTATATTCAACTGGTATTCGCGTAGGAGAGCTGGTTAATCTGAATATAAATGATATTGATTTTCCAGCCCGAGAATGTGTGGTATTTGGCAAGGGTGGAAAGGAACGTCGGGTATATTTTGATGCTAAAGCCAAGTTGCACTTATTGAAATACATAAACAGTAGAGTTGATGATAACGAGGCATTATTTGTGACGCTAGACGCCCCACATGATAGACTGAAAATCAGCGGTGTTGAGATACGAATGAGAACGCTGGGCCGAAGCATTAATCTGAATAAAATACACCCTCATAAATTTCGTCGTACCATGGCAACCAGGGCCATAGACAAGGGAATGCCCATAGAACAGGTGCAGAAAATACTGGGCCATTCCCAAATAGATACAACCATGCAATATGCAATGGTAAACCAAAGTAATGTAAAAACATCCCATCAGAAGTACATTTCTTAATGCAAATTGAGATTTGTAGGGATATGCTATGGAATATATAAAACTATCTGACATTTGTGATGTAAGGGATGGAACCCATGATTCTCCCGAGTATGTTACAGAAGGATTTCCGCTTGTAACTTCTAAAAATATAGTCAATGGGGAATTGGATTTGTCATCTGTAAATTATATAAATCAAGATGACTACAACAAGGTTAATAAGAGGTCAAAGGTAGATTGTGGCGATATTATTATGCCTATGATAGGCACGATTGGGAATCCATTTCTTGTAAAAGATTTTTGTGATTTTGCAATAAAAAATGTAGCACTTATTAAGTTTCCAAACGACAATGTCATTAACAAATTTGTGTGGTTTTTCTTGATAAGTCCAGCTTTTTACAGATATATTGATGAAAAGAATAAAGGGGGAACTCAGAAGTTCCTCGCATTAGGAGATATAAGAAATATACAAATTCCTCAAATAGATATTACAAAACAGATGGAGATTGTTAGTGTTCTAGATAATATATATTCAATTATAGAGTTGAGGAAAAATGTGCTAAATGAGTTGGATACGCTTGTTAAAGCCCGATTTGTCGAGATGTTTGGTGATCCATCTCTTAATACAAAAGGGTATCCGATAAAGAGACTTCCCGAGATTGCTGAGTATTGGAATGGCTTAACGTATAAACCTGAGGATGTTGCTGAAGAGGGGACTATTGTACTCAGATCAAGTAATATACAGAATGCACAGTTGGATTTTGAAGATACTGTTAGGGTTACATGTAGTATAGGTGAAAAGAAATATGTTCAAGATAATGATATCTTGATGTGCTCAAGGAATGGGAGTGCCAGACTTGTTGGAAAGGTTGCACTTATAAAGGATATAAAAGAACCTATGAGTTTTGGGGCATTTATGATGATCATTAGAAGTCAGTATTATCCTTATCTTATGACATATTTTCAAATGCCGGCATTTAGAGCGCAGATTACTACAGGAGCAACAACTACAATCAACCAGATAACTGGACGGATGCTGGATAATGTAAAGCTTCCTGTGCCTAAAAAGACTGAGTTGGACAACTTTATTTCGTTTATTGAACAAGTCGACAAATCAAAAGTTGCCGTGTAGAAAGCGTTGGGTAAAAATTCGAACCTTATTTAATAGTTTAATGCAAGAATATTTTTGTTGATTTTACATTTTTTATGATTTTGCGGAGGTCAGCAAAATCGATAGGAACTTATCATTGACCTTGTATTTTTAAGAATGATATACTTTTACTAGGATAAATGACCGTTTGAAAGGGGCTGTGAGTATGTTTACAATAAACGAGATACAAAGACGAATTGCTCCTATTTTGAAAAATTATGATGTTAGGGAGGCTTTTCTGTTTGGTTCTTATGCCAGGGGAGAAGCTACAGAGAATAGTGATATTGATATAAGAGTTGATAAGGGAGATAGTCAAAAACTGAAAAGCTTATTAGGAGTTAGCGGACTGCATTTGGATTTGAATGATGCTTTGGGGCGAAAAGTAGATTTGTTGACTTGTTTACCACGAGGCCCCCTCTCTAGTTCGTTTATTGAAAATCTAAAGAAAGATGAGATAAAAATATATGGAAATATCCAGTAAAGATGGGCAAATACTTCAGCATGTTGTTCGCTATTGTAATCAAATTGAGACTACAAAAAAATTTTTCAATTTAGATAAAGCGGATTTTGAGAATAACTTTTTCATGCAAAATGCCTTAGCTATGCCTATTGCACAAATTGGCGAATTGGTAAAAAACTATCGGTTGAGTTTAAGGAGAATAACCCCAAAATATTGTGGCGAGAAATTGCGGGAATGCGGGACCATTTGATCCATAACTACACTAATATGGATATTGATGTTACTTGGGAAGCGATATTGGTTGATATCCCAGAATTGGGCAAATATTGTGAGGCTATTTTGCTGGAAAATAATATTGATTTGCCAGAAGTGGAAACAATAAACTTACGGAAATAGAAGACTCATCATTTTTGATATTTTGCTCTCTAAAAAGATTGGTAACGATTGAGACTATTTAGAGAGCTTTTTAATTTTCTCTGGCTAAGTGGTGGGGATAATTAATACAAAATGGTTTGCTATTATAGTTCAATATTAGGAGATAGAGTAAAATGTACACTAATTTTGATTATCTAAAGCAAGACCAACAATTCAACAGCTTTTCGAATGTGGCTGTTTCAGCAGAAAAGATAATATTGCTGGACCCTGAGGCAAGTATTATCAATAGCCGTAGGGCGATGGAATTCGCTGTAAAATGGATGTATTCCGTAGATAAAGATTTGTCTGTGCCATATCAGAACAATTTGCAAAGCTTGATGAACGCCGAAGAATATCGACAGATTGTTGGCCCTGATTTGTGGAAGCGAATGGATTTCATCCGTCGTTGTGGTAATAATGTGGCCCATGGAAGCAAAAAGCTTGGCCGGGATGAGGCCATGTTATGCCTGGAAAATCTGTTTATTTTTTTGGATTTTATCGCCTATTGCTACTCGGAGCACTACGAGGAACAGAATTTTAATGTTGGCTTGATAGATGACAGAGTAAAAAAGATTAAGGAGTCCCGCCAGCAGAGTCAGGATGTTAAGGCAGAATTGGAACGGGAAATAAAGAATTCTGCCCAAAAGGATGTGGATATAGAGAAGCTTCGTCAGGAAAATGCTGCGTTGAAGGAAGAATTGTCATCCCGCCGGGCAGAAAAGCAGCTAACTTATGTTGAAAAGCCACTGGATCTGTCGGAGTATAAAACACGAAAAATTTACATAGATACTATGTTGATTGCTGCTGGCTGGACAGAGGGCAAGGATTGGATAAACGAGGTAGAGCTCCCAGGTATGCCCAATAAATCAGAGGAAGGCTTTGCAGATTATGTATTGTATGATGAAGCCCATAAGCCTTTGGCTGTTGTGGAAGCCAAGCGGACTTGTGTGGATGTGGCAAAGGGCCGCCAGCAGGCTAAGCTTTATGCGGATCTTTTAGAGAAGCAGTATGGCAGAAGACCGGTGGTATTCCTCACCAATGGTTTTGATACCAGGATAATAGATAATCAGTATCCAGAACGCAAGGTGGCAGAAATATACTCAAAGCGGGATTTGAAAAAGCTGTTCAATTTGCAGCGGATGCGCACCAGCCTTAAAAATGTCTATGTGGATAAAGACATTGCTGGAAGATATTATCAGGAGGGGGCAGTCAAGTCTGTATGTGACAGCTTTGACCGGAAAAACCGTCGTAAGGCATTGCTGGTTATGGCTACTGGCTCCGGTAAAACCAGAACAGTTATTGCTCTTTGTAAAGTTTTATTGGATGCTGGCTGGATAAAAAATATATTGTTTTTGGCAGATCGAAATTCATTGGTTACACAGGCCAAACGCAGCTTCGTGAATTTGCTGCCGGATTTGTCGTGCACAAATTTATGTGAAGATAAGGATAATTATACGGCTCATTGTGTATTTTCCACCTATCAGACCATGATGAACTGCATTGATGTAATAAAAGATGATACGGGAAAGCTGTTCACCAGCGGTCATTTTGATTTAGTTATATGTGATGAGGCCCACCGGTCCATTTATAACAAGTACAAGGATATTTTCAATTATTTTGACGCCTGTCTAGTCGGCTTGACCGCAACCCCAAAAGAGGATATTGATAAAAATACCTATTCTATTTTTGAGCTGGAAAATGGTGTGCCGACCTATGGCTATGAATTAGCACAGGCAGTAAAAGATGGTTATTTAGTGGATTATATGTCTGTGGAAACAGTCCTGAAGTTTATTGAGCAGGGAATTAGCTATGATGAGCTGTCGGATGAGGAAAAGGAAGAGTATGAGGATACCTTTGAAGATGAGGACGGAAAGATTCCTGAGAAAATCAGCTCTTCGGCTATCAATACCTGGTTGTTTAATGAGGACACCATTCGCCAGGTGCTTCATATCGTTATGAAGGACAGCTTGAAAGTTAATTATGGTGAGATGATCGGTAAGACGATTATCTTTGCCAAAAATCACAGGCATGCAGAGAAAATATTGGAAGTATTCAATAAAGAGTATCCACATCTTGCCAAGAATACTAATGGACAGGCTTTTGCCAAGGTAATTGACAATTACATGACATACAGTCAGAGTGCTATTGATGAATTTTCTGATAGCAAGAAAATGCCGCAGATAGCTATATCCGTTGACATGCTGGACACTGGAATTGATGTGCCGGAAGTATTGAATTTGGTGTTTTTCAAAAAGGTAATGAGTAAGGCCAAGTTTTGGCAGATGATTGGCCGTGGGACCAGATGTTGTCCAGGGCTTATTGATGGAGAAGACAAGAGTAAGTTTTATATATTTGATTTTTGCGGCAACTTTGAGTTTTTCCGGATGGGAGAAGGAAAAAACGCTGTAAATAGGATGGCATTGCAGGGGGCTATCTTTAATTTGATGTTCCAAATGGTTTATAAGCTGCAGGATATAAAATATCAGACGGACAGACTTGTGGAGTTCCGTAAATCTTTGGTTGATGCCATGGTCGTGAAGGTTAAGGAATTAAACAGAAATAATTTTGCCGTAAGGCAGCATATAAAATATGTTGACCTATATTCTAAGGCGGAAAATTATAATGCTATATCCTATGAAGATACTTTGTCAGTACGGGAAGAATTGGCACCATTAGTATTGCCGGATAATGATGAGGCCACGGCTATGCGTTTTGATGCCTTGATTTATGGCATGGAGTTGGCACAGCTTGCCGGTGAAAAGTATGGTAAACTAAAAGCAGACCTCATCAAAAAGGTAAAAGGAATTGCTTCAGTTGCCAATATTCCGGAGATTGTTGCTCAAAAGGATCTTATCAATGAGATTTTGCACACAGATTATGTGGAGCGGGCGGGAATTGATGAGTTTGAGTATATTAGGGAAAATCTCAGAAAACTCATGAAGTATATACCACGGGATCAGGTTCGTTATGATACAGATTTTACAGATGATATATTGAGTTATGAGTGGAATGAATCTGAGTTGGAAAATGACGATTTAAAGAATTACAAGGCTAAGGCAGAATATTACATCCGCCATAATCAGGACAGTGTTGCCATAGGAAAATTAAAAACCAATATTCCACTTACCCGTGAAGATGTGGCAGATTTAGAAAGAATTTTGTGGGGAGAGATTGGCACTAAGGCCGATTATGAGCGGGAATTTGGCGAAAAGCCTTTGGGAGAATTTGTACGCAGTATTGTGGGCATGGACATGAATGCTGCAAAAGAAGCCTTTGGGGAATTTTTGGATGATACTCGCCTTGATAGCAGGCAGATTTATTTTGTAAATCAGATTGTGGAATACATTGTCCATAACGGCATGATGACCGATCTTTCTGTTTTACAGGAGTCACCTTTTACTGATCAGGGCAGTGTCGCAGATATATTTACGGATTTAAGCGTCTGGGCAGGTATTAGACAGGTTATCGAAGGGGTAAATGCTAATGCCATGATGTGAAGCTTAAATTTATACCTCCCTGTGGTTTATTTTGGAATTCCAGGAAGATAGGTAGTATGAGATTTGAATGGAGGAAAGAACATGGATGCAATTTTTACCCGTACTAGTGTGCGCAGTTATGAGGACAAACCAGTTGAAGAAGCGAAAATCGACAAGATTTTGCGGGCGGCTATGGCGGCTCCTTCCGCTATGAATCAGCAGCCCTGGGAATTTTATGTGGTGACAGATAAAGCAAAATTGGAAGATCTTTCTAAGGCCAGTCCCTATGCGGGGATGGTGGCAAAGGCACCAGCAGCCATTGTGGTGTGTGGACGCAAAGAAAATTTGCTGGTTCCGGAATTAGTACAGGTGGATTTGTCTCTGGCCACGGAAAACATTCTCCTGGAAATTGAGGCACAGGGCTTAGGTGGTGTAATGCTGGGTATCTCCCCCTTGGTAGATCGAATGGAGCGAGTGGCCAGAATTATAAATTTGCCAGCTGATTTGGAAGCTTTTACAGTGGTTCCTTTTGGTTATCCAGCTTCGAAAAATCCGCAGCAGGATCGCTATGATGCAGCTAGGGTACACTACTTGAAATAAAGAGCGGAGTATATTAAAACACTCAGGTGCTTGTAAAACATCTGAGTGTTTTTCTTTCTCAATTATTTATCCATGCACGCTTTCCCTAAAATAAGTGAAATGCTACGCTGAAAAAAACAATATTTCTTTGCACATCTATTATGCTGAATAGATGTGCTTTTATTGTTGCAATTAAATCACCATGGCGCTATAGTCATACTGTAATGAAATTAATATGTAAGTGTAGAAAGAGGATTTTATGTTAGGCAAAAATAAAGGCAAGCAGCTAACGGTGTATGTGCCGGATTATGTGGTGTTTGATTTGGAAACAACGGGGATTTCCTGCTATAGGGACAGTGTAGTGGAAATCTCAGCCATAAAGGTCATCGGGGGAATGATAGAGGATGAGTTTTCCAGCCTGGTAAATCCCCAGTGCAGTATTCCGTATGGTGCATCCAGAGTAAATGGCATTACCGATGATATGGTGGCAGATGCGCCCCTGTTTGATAAAGTACTGGCAGAGTTTATTGAATTTACCGAAGGGATGACTTTGGTAGGGCATAATATCCACAGCTTTGATTTGAAGTTTATATATCGGGACAGTGAGAAGTTTTATGGGAAGGTTCCGGGGAATGATTATGTGGATACCCTGAGATTGGCCAGAAAGTATCTGCCACAGCTGAAGCGGCATAATCTGGTGGTTTTGGCGGATTATTACGGCTTTTCCACGGCCGGTGCCCATAGGGCCTTGAATGATTGCCGGATGAACCAGCAGGTATATGAAAAGCTGGGGGAGCTCATGAATAAGGACGGTTGTATACCACTGTTTTAAAGACGGTTATTAAAGAAAAACATCCATTTTGCTAAAATGATTTAGCAGGATGGATGTGTTTTTGGTTGACATTTTGTGATAAAGGGGTATACTGGTTTAGTAAAATTTATGATAATGGAAAGGAAGTAAGAATAATTGATCTTAAAAAGGTTAGGATTCATATTCGGGACATTATTAGCCCTGATAATCAGTAGTATGATTGTAGGCCCGTCGGTTGAAGCAACGGCAAACATCACTTACAAGCCGGATAAGGTGTCTGTATACGACGGGACAATGTTTCTGTATGGTATTTTGTATAATGATGGAGATACCACAGGTGTAGTAAATAGTATTACTTTGGATAATTTGACGGTTATATCCACGGTTGGAGGAGCTGAGCAGAAAATATATTCATGCTCCAAAACTGTAGCAATTGCCGATACAAAGGTTCCACCTGGAGGTTCTGTACAGATAAATCTTCGGTTATGGGATAAAAACCTTAAAGCGTTAGATGATGCTAATGTCAAGTGGACAGGAACCCAGACTGCTGGTTGGTATTCCCTGGATACGGCTGAGCCTGAACCTGCTCCAAGCAATCCGCCAGCTGCTCCGGCTGAACAGACATCTAATCCTCCTGCTGCGTCCAATAACGCGCAAACTGGCTATCAGTGTGTATTCAAATTGGACAAAGGATGGTACAACAGTAATGGTGATGCCGGTGAAATTTATGTTGATTTCGGCAATATAAAGGATATATCTGTAACCTATAAAGGGGGCCCTTATACCAGATTGCTGGTTCCGGTAATGTACCACAATTTGACCACAGGCAAGAAAATATACCAGAAATATTATTTCATAAATAGGCCGGAAGCCGACAAGACCCTCTGGGGTTCCTTCTGGATTGAGGAAGATATGAAATGGTATAACGCTGATTGGGACAAGATAAGCGTAGATGACTGCATAGCAGGAGAAGGTGTTGAAATATACTGCCTGCAGTGGGTTGCGGTAACAGAAGAAACTGAAGCTCAGTTTAAGCAGATGAACTGGAAAAAAGTAGATTATATCCAGCATGACTATTATGCTATTCTCAAAAAAGTCCTTATGTATGAAAAGGGATATGAAGTGCCACTTGCTACACATATTGGGGACTGACAGCACAAAATAGATATTTGATTTACCTAACACAGGCTATGCACATTTTTGTGCATGGCCTGTTTTCTTTATTATTTTTTATTTTTTTTGAAGGATTATTTGATAATTGGTCGAACAAATTCATAAGAGATTGTCGGTTGATTTTTTGTGTAAGAGGGGAGTAAGTATGGAAAAGGAACAATTAATTGCTGAAATGAAGAAGATTGTCGGGGAAGATAATGTTCTTCATTCCAAAGAGGCACTGTATGCATATTCATATGATGCCACACCAGGGCATTTGTACATGCCGGATGTGGTGGTATCACCAGGTAATGTGCAGGAAGTTTCTGCCATTATGAAATTTGCCAATGAGCATAAGATACCTGTATATCCTCGGGGATCAGGTACCAATCTTTCGGCAGGTACGGCACCTTTAAAGGGCGGTATCGTTCTTTTGATGCTGCGGTTCAATAAAATCCTAGATCTGGATTTGGAAAACCTTATCGCTGAGGTTGAGGTCGGCGTTGTGGTACAGGATATCAATGATTATGTGGCACCTCATGGATTGATTTATCCGCCTGATCCTGGTACCGTCAAGACCGCCAGCCTGGGTGGCACTATCTGTGAAAATTCTGGGGGACTTCGTGGCCTGAAATATGGTATTACCAAGAATTATGTTCAGGGTCTGGAAGTGGTTTTGGCTAATGGTGATATTATTCACACCGGTGGCAAAAATGTTAAGGATGTCTCCGGCTATGATATGACCAAGCTCTTTACTGGTTCTGAAGGGACTCTGGGTATCGTGACCAAGGCTTATTTGAAACTGGTTCCAAAACCTGAGGCATCGGCCAGCATGGTGGCTGTATTTAATACCTTGGAAGATGCCGGTAATGCAGTATCGGATATTATTGCAGCAAAAATTATTCCAGCGACCATGGAAATATTGGATAATGCTTCTATCCGCACCGTTGAGGATTTCATGCATGTTGGGTTGCCAGTGGATGCGGCAGCCATATTATTGCTGGAAGTAGATGGCCATCCAGTAATTGTGGCTGACGAAAAAGAAAAGGTAATGGAAGTACTGAAACGTAATAATGCTGCGGAGGTTACCCTGGCTAAATCCGCTGAACATAAGGAACAGCTGTGGACGGCTCGTCGTATGGCCTTGCCTTGCCTGGCGAAACTTCGTCCTACCACTTTTGTTGAGGATGCAACTGTGCCTAGAAGTAAGCTAACAGATTTCTTGAAGATTGTTACCAAGGCGGCCAAGGATTACAATGTTACAATCGGTACTTTTGGTCATGCTGGTGATGGAAATATGCATCCAACCATTGTTTGCGATATTCGTGATGAAGAAGAGATGAAGCGGGTACATCAGGCTATGGATGTGATTTTCCGTGGGGCCGTAGAGCTGGGCGGTACTCTGTCCGGTGAGCATGGCATTGGTCTTGGCAAGCTGCCATGGATGGAGTTGCAGCACGGCAAGGAAGGTATGAATGCCATGAAGGCAATCAAGCGGGCTTTGGACCCTAACTTGATATTGAATCCTGGCAAGCTGATAGGAGAGTGTTAGTATGGCAGAAAATCAGCTGACAGCAGAGGGCATGAATGCCCAGGATAAAGAACTGCTAAAAGATATTGATGAAGCTTTGGCCAACTGCATGAAATGCGGCAACTGCCAGGCCGGGTGCCCGATTTATCGGGAGACCCGCAAGGAATTTTCCGTTGCCAGAGGCAAGATTTCCCTGATGCAGGCTATTTTGAGCGGCAAGCTGGAGATTACCAAGGAATTTGATTCCATGATGGCCCAGTGCCTTACCTGTAAAACATGCTCGGCCAATTGCCCGTGTGGAGTTAAGGCTGATGAGCTTATTTTGCGGGGACGTCATGCAGCTATAAAGGCCAGAGGCTTGCATCCAATTAAGAAAACCGTATTCAGCTTGTTGAGCAATCGGCCGTTATTTAATGCGGTGCTTCGTATGGGAGGCATGTTTGGCTGGCTGACCTTCAAGGATATACCGGATAAAAATGCGGTATTGTCCCGTCTGCCAATGCCTGGCATGGATCCATCCAGAGCAACGGCACCATTGGCCTCGACACCTCTTCGGGCTGAATTCCCGCCGATTATCAAGGTAGATAATCCAAAACACAAGGTAGCCTTTTTCACTGGCTGCACCATTAATTTCATGTATACCGATATGGGTAAGGCGGTAATTGAGGTGCTGAAGGAAAACGGCAATGAGGTAATTTTGCCGGGAGCCCAGCATTGCTGTGGCACACCAGTACATGTTTCCGGTGCATTTGAACTGGCCAATGAAATGGCTAAGCACAATATAGAGGTCTTCGAAAAGGTTGACTGCGATTATATTGTGGGGGCCTGCGGTTCCTGTGTGGAGGCCTTAAAGGATTATCCACAGTGGCTGAAGGATGAGCCGGAATGGGCTGCCAGAGCGCAAAAGGTTGCCGATAAGGTACGTGAAATCAGTCAATTTTTGGTGGAAACCGGTTATAATACTGATAATCTGGGTGAGATCAACAAAACCGTTACCATGCATGACCCATGCCATATGATTAGAGGTATTAAGGTTACCAAGGAACCAAGGGATATATTGAAGTCTATTCCTGGTCTGAACTTTGTGGAAATGAAAGAGCATGACCGGTGCTGTGGCTCCGGTGGCTCCTTCTGCTTCTCTCACTACGAGTTATCCAGAGAGATAAATGATCGGAAGTGTGAAAACATCAAGGCTACCAATGCGGATTATGTATGCGCCAGCTGCCCAAGCTGTCGTATGCATATCACTGACGGCATAGTGCATAACAAGATGCCACAGGTGGTATATCATCCAATCCAGCTTTTGGCCGAGTCCTATCGGGTGGGAAAAGGAAAGTAAATTAAATGCTGCTGAAGCCAGCTGGTGTTTGTGCCAGCTGGCTTTTAGAATGTAAAAAATTTAAAATTACAAAAAACTTGACCTGGAGCCTGCTTTAACTGGTAGAATAAAGGAAACGGTAAGTGTCATGCCAAAAAGGATTGATGAAACATGTCAGAAAAGGAAAAAATCTCTCGTCGCAGCTTTATAAAGCTTATGGTCGGAACTGGGATACTGGCAGCTGGTGGCGGAGTATACACTCTTAGAAAAACTTCCATTGGCCGGGATATAGAAAATCAGGCGAGGGGGCTTTTGCAGGACAAACAGGCACAATATGTGCGTCAAATGATAACAGCAGATAATGCTACAAGTCGCAGGATTATGTGGCAGGTTGCAGATCCTATGACAAGTCCTCAAATTCGTTTGCGGCTCTCAAAGGATAAAAAACGAGAAATGCTGGTGCCAGTTCAGGATGAGTCCTTTTTTGATGATGGGGAGAACCATCTTCAGTATTCTGCCCTGCTGGATAATTTGGCTCCGGACACGGCCTATGAATTTGCTATTGAGGACGGCAGTAATCAAAGCAAGTGGTTTCCTGTACAAACCACAGCTAATGATAAAAGCAAGTTTTCCATGCTGATTTTTACCGATTCTCAGTCCAGTGATTACAGTGATTGGCGTAATGTAGCCCAAAGTGCCATGAAGCGCCATCCTGAAGCGGAGCTGTTTACTGATTTGGGTGATTTGGTGGATAACGGTGAGGACAGCAGTCATTGGCGGGCCTGGTTTGGTGCTCTGGAGGGCATTATTGATCAGATTCCTTTTGCCCCGGTAATGGGCAACCATGAGTGCTACAACCGGGACTGGAAGGAGCAGCTGCCTATGGCCTATCTGCGCTATTTCAATGTACCGGAGAATAACAGTACCACCTTTAACCGTTACTATTACTCCTTTGATTATGGTCAGGTCCATTTTACGGTGTTGAACACCATGGAGCGGGAACTGAAGACTTTTAAACCGGAGCTTATGACGGAACAGCTTCAATGGCTGCACAAAGATCTTCAGAATACCTCCAAAACATGGAAAATTGTTCTTATGCACAAGGATGTACTTCAATATCGTATTTCTCACATGCCGGAGCGCAAGGAAGGCTTTTCCGAAGAGGGAGAAGTATTTATACCTATCTTTGAACAGTACAAGGTGGATGTTGTTTTGACGGGTCATCTTCACACCTACAGAAATCGTGGACACATATTTAAAGGAAAGCATGATCCTCAAGGTCCGTTATACCTTCTGTGTGGTCTTACTGGTAATGTTCGTTACGATAACCTGTGGACTGACCATGCTCTGGATCAGGTGGTAGCCCCACAGCCGGAGACAGACAATTATCTCACCATGGAAGTAGATGGCCAAAATATCACTGTCCGCTGCTACTTACCTAATGGAACAAAGCTGGACGAGATAAAGATAGATAAATAAATAGAAAGCTGATGAATTATTTATATATAGTTATTGTAATATTCATATAAATCCTTAAAAATATTTGGTGAAACTAAACAATTATATTATAATATAATTAAAAATGGGGTTTATGTAAAATGAATGAGCAATCTGTAAAAGAGCAAAACTTATATGTATTTATAGACGAGTCTGGCAGTATAACTAAAAATAATATTGGCAATAATCGTTATTTTGTTATTGCTCTGCTGTTTACTTCGGAACCTGTAAAAATGCGACGTCGTTTTAAAAAGAAAATATCACAGCTTATGAAACGCAAAGAAAAATATCGTAATGATATTATACAAAAGCGTGAAATAAAGGGAAACGATATTTCTGAAACAACAAAAAAGGCGATCTATTCTGCAGTATTCATATCAGAAGATAACTCATTTGAAATAGGTGTTATTGTGCTCGATAATAAATATACAACAGATAAATTTATTGAAAATCATGCCAGAACATTTAACTATATGATTCAAGTCTATCTCAATAGTTGCTTTCGTTTTCACAGTCGTTTTAAAAGTGCTGTGGAAAAAATGTCATTGATAATTGATGAACAAAACGTGGCAACTGGAGCAAAATACAACCTTGAAGGATATCTTAATCAGCAGCTTACTATTCAAAAGCCATTATGTGACGAATTTATGGTGGAATATGTGGATTCCAAAAATGAAAAGTTAGTTCAGCTTGCAGATTTTATAGCCAATACGTTCTATCGTAATATTGAAAAGAGAAATAGGGAAAGTGCTGAAAATGTAAAAATTATGTTACCATTTTTGTGTAGTGAAGACATTTTTGATTTTTCGGAAATGAGAGATATAAGACTAAATCTTTGACATTAAAAAATGCATATGGTACTATATGCATAGCAGAGTAAGTCGTTGAATACCGCATGAGAATGTAAGGCAGATGTAAGCTGTCCGGTTCGGCGCATTTGTTAGAAGGCCATTCCAGCTATGGGGTGGTTTTTGTTTTGTAAAAAAGGCTGTTGCTTGACTTTGGTCTCACATCAAGCAACAGCCTCTTTGTGTTCAATTTTTCGGCGGTATGTATTCAATTAAATCAGTTATGTCACAATCCAGGGCATAACATAGTCTGGCCAGCACAGCCGTATCCAACCTTTGAATGGTGTTGTTGCAATAACCTCTTACCTGTGAGCGCTGCAATTCGGCCCGAAAGGCCAGCTTGTTAATGCTAATATTCTGTGCTTGACGAATATCATCAAGTTTTACACGGATTTCACCATAGTCAATCTCTTTCATGTTAAATCACCTAATAATAACAAACTACAATATTATTGTATTCTTTTCAAAGGTTAATTGTAATGGGTGAAATAATATGGTAATATTTATATGGGTAGATATATACCCATATGCAATAAGCAAGGCTGTCTTGAATTGTTTATAAGTAGTTGCTGGTGGGGGATAAATTCTATTCGGAGAAAAATGCAGGTAACGGAGGTCAAAAGTCTTATGTTGAAAAAGCATTTAGCGGCAGGGCTTGCTCCCTTGCTCTTATGTACTGGTATGATAGTGAGCTCACCAAATAATGTATGTGCTGAGACTATAGTAAATCTTGAGCGGGATAATGTGATTTATAATCGTCAAGTTGAAGAAAATAACGCAGAAAAAAGTAATTTTCAATATGAGCCACAGGAAGGTGTGCGCATTGGCTATATCATAACAGGGAATGATGGCATTTTATTGGATGATGATACTATGGGATATATTCGTAGAGTGTTGCATACTAAATTTCCTGGAAATCGGTATCCGGCTTTGAGATTAAAGAATGATTTTGATGGTGATAATATTTACCGTAGAGGTCGTAGAAATACAGGTGATACGTTTATATTGACTGAAGCTCATGATGTATTGGCCTTGGAATTTGAGAAACTTGAGGATATACACAAGAAGACAATAACAAAACGGATAGTTACAGACAAGGAATCTAAAACCGTATCCACACAGGTCGAAGAGACAGGTTCTTTAGATTATAACGAGTATGACTACTCACCTCATCTTTCCACTTTACCAAAAGATGATTATGTGGAATTTGTTCGAGAGCTAGAAGATGAAGGATTGAATGGGTACGATTATTTATTAATGTTTAATTTCAAAGCATTAAGATCTAAAGTAAAAGATAAGATGTTTGGGGCTACACGTGAAAGTGATTTTAGATTGTCTGTACGGGCCATTGATGTAAAAAGTGGTAAATATATTGATCGAGGTGAATATCTGAAACGTGGTTATTCTGGTAGTGCTCAATTTAAAATTCCATTGTTGGGAATTAGTTTAGGCAGTGGACCAAGTTGGCGGCGGGCTATGCGTCGGGCAATTATTGATGCTATGATAGAGAGCTTTGATCATATGCCTATTGGCAAGTATTCCATTTGTGATAATCCATACTGTCCAAGACGTCAGGATGAAATCCGTATGGAAAAGGTATTTGGCAAGAATCACCGTCATTGTGTAAAGCATTGCAACGATAAAACCTATTGTGCCGACCATATGGTGAGCTATCAGCTTGATGCTGATTTGCCAGAATCCTATGTAAATAACGAGAAAGATCCAATTTATACTAGGGAATAGGAGAAAAATATTGGGTTCTGTTCTCGTCAAGTTTGCTTAGTAATTAACAAAATATTGATTTATCTAAAAATTAGGAGTCGGTATGGCTCCTTTTTGCTTTTGTAAGTATAATATTATTAGTGTTATCAAATGAAATTTTAGCAAGAAGTCGTAGTTTTGAGTATTGATAAGATTTATTTAAAGTACTACCATATATAACGAGTGTGTATGACAGGGGATGGTTTTATTTCTATCGTTGAGGCTATAGAGACAAAACAGAATATTACCAGAGAGCAGCTGGAGCTTCTTTTGACCGGGCAGGAAAATGATTACCTTATGGAGCGGGCAACAGCAGTTCGTCAGCGGGTTTACGGCAAGGATGTATATATCCGGGGACTCATTGAATTTACCAATTATTGTCGGAATAACTGCTACTATTGTGGCATTCGTCGGGATAACAAAAAAATCCATAGGTATCGTTTGGATAAAGCAGGAATAATGGCTTGTTGTGGAGAAGGTTACAGATTAGGCTTTCGAACCTTTGTCTTACAAGGAGGCGAGGATGGCTTTTACACGGATGACATCATTTGCGATTTGCTTGAATCCATTAAGAGCCAATATTCGGATTGTGCCGTAACCCTGTCCATTGGGGAAAAATCCCGGGCCAGCTATGAGCACTATTATAGGGCTGGAGCGGACCGGTATCTGTTACGCCACGAAACCGCTAATGAAGCCCATTATGGAAAGCTTCATCCAGCGGAACTATCCCTGTCCCACCGTAAAGAGTGCCTGTACAATCTTAAAGAAATTGGCTTTCAGGTGGGAGCGGGTTTCATGGTGGGGTCCCCAGGGCAAACAGTGGATACTTTGTATGAGGATTTGCAATTTTTACGGGAATTAAATCCTCACATGGTGGGAATAGGTCCCTTTATTCCCCAGCAGGATACCCCCTTTGGCGATAAAACCGCCGGGACGGTGGAAATGACGGTGCGGCTGTTGGCCATTATACGGCTTCTCCTGCCCCAGGTGTTATTGCCAGCCACCACGGCCTTGGGTACCATTGACCCTGTGGGAAGGGAAAAAGGCCTCATGGCTGGAGCCAATGTGGTGATGCCTAATCTGTCCCCGAAAGGGGTGCGGGATAAGTATGCCTTGTATGACAAGAAAATTTGCACTGGGGAAGAAGCGGCCGAGTGTATTGTATGTTTAAAAAATCGGGTGGATAAACTTGGTTACAGCATTGTCTGTGACAGAGGAGATTATATTGGTGGGTGATTATATGTATGATGCAAAATCTTTAAAGGCAGAAGAGTTTATTGCGGATGAGGAAGTCCGGGCAACGCTCAAGTATGCCGATGAGAACAAGGACAACCTGCAGGTGTTGGATGAAATTATTGCCAAGGCCAAGCTGGGAAAGGGGTTAACCCATCGGGAAGCCTCGGTGCTGTTGGCCTGTGACAATGAGGAGAAAATGCAGGAAGTCTATGACCTGGCTAAACAGATAAAAGAGGAATATTACGGCAATCGTATAGTATTGTTTGCTCCTCTGTATCTGTCCAATTATTGTGTAAATGGCTGCCTCTATTGCCCATATCATATGAAAAACAAGCATATTAGCCGAAAAAAGCTGACCCAGGAAGAAATTCGCCGGGAGGTTATTGCCCTGCAGGATATGGGGCATAAGCGGCTGGCCATTGAGCTGGGGGAAGATCCGGTAAACAATCCTATTGAGTATGTATTGGATTCCATTAAGACTATCTATGATATTAAGCATAAAAATGGCGCCATTCGCCGGGTGAATGTGAATATTGCCGCTACCACGGTGGAAAATTATCGCAAGTTGAAGGAGGCGGGCATTGGCACCTATATTTTGTTCCAGGAAACTTACAACAAAGAGTCGTATGAGACATTGCATCCTACCGGACCAAAGCATGATTATGCCTATCATACGGAGGCTATGGACCGGGCCATGGAAGGTGGTATAGATGATGTGGGCTTGGGTGTACTCTTTGGTCTGGAAAGCTATCGCTACGAGTTTGCGGCGCTCTTAATGCATGCCGAGCATCTGGAGGCTGCCCACGGGGTAGGGCCCCATACCATCAGTGTGCCACGGGTGAAAAAAGCTGACGACATTGATCCAACTGCCTTTGATAATAGTCTCAGTGATGAGATGTTTGAGAAAATAATTGCCCTTATTCGGGTGGCTGTGCCATATACCGGTATGATAATTTCTACCCGTGAGGGTAAGGCTGTCCGGGAAAAGGCCCTGGCTTTGGGAATATCCCAAATAAGTGGCGCTTCACGCACTAGCGTAGGAGGTTATGTGGAGGAAGAGCCGGAGGATGACAATTCCGCCCAGTTTGATGTCAGCGATCGGCGGACTCTGGATGAAGTACTGAATTGGTTGATTACCTTGGGCTATGTACCAAGCTTTTGCACTGCCTGCTACCGGGAAGGTCGTACCGGCGACCGGTTTATGACCCTGTGCAAGAACAAGCAGATTTTAAACTGCTGTCATCCGAATGCCTTACTGACTCTGAAGGAGTATTTGGAGGATTATGCCAGTGAGGATACCAAGGCGAAGGGGCTGGCTATGATAAACAGGGAATTGGAACGAATTCCGAATGAAAAGGTCAGAAAAATCGCCATGGAACATTTAGAGGATATCAGTAACGGAAAACGGGATTTTAGGTTTTAATATGGCAGAATTACATTCAACACCAAATGCCAATCGGCTGCATATCGGGATTTTTGGCCGGACCAACAGCGGAAAATCCACCTTGATAAATGCCATTACCGGCCATGAGGTATCCATAGTATCGGAGGTGGCTGGTACCACCACGGATCCGGTGTACAAGGCTATGGAAATCAATCCTTTGGGGCCCTGCGTCATCATTGATACGGCAGGACTGGAAGATTATACCGTCTTGGGAGAAAAGCGGCGGGAAAAGACACAAATTGCCATGGACAAGGCAGATATAGCCCTGGTGGTATTTCCCAGTCAGGGTGGCGGGGACTATCGCCAGGAATATGAACTGGTGGACTTATTCAAAAAGAAAAATATCCCCCTTTTATGTGTGATTAATTCCTTTGGGGCCTCTGAGGAAAACATTCAGGGGATAAAGGATGCTCTGGCAGGGCATTTAAAGGGGGGCAAGGCAGAACTGATTTCCTTGGATTGCGGGAAGGCAACGGGGAAGGATATCGAAAAAATGCGTTTAACCCTGGCCCGGCTTATGCCTGAGGATTATGACAAGGAATTTATTACTGGTTCCCTGGTGAATGAGGAGGAAGTGGTCCTGCTGGTAATGCCCCAGGATATTCAGGCACCCAAGCGCAGACTGATACTGCCTCAGGTGCAGACCATCCGGGAGCTGCTGGACCGCAAGTGCACGGTGGTATGTACCACCACGGATAAAATGGAACGGACCTTAGCTGGTTTAAAGGAAGCTCCGGGATTGATTATCACCGACTCCCAGGCCTTTAAATTTGTTTATGAGCATAAGCCAAAGGAAAGCCGACTGACTTCCTTTTCGGTGCTGTTCGCGGCCTATAAGGGGGACTTGTCCTACTATGCTGACGGTGCACGATTTATTGACCGGCTTACGGAAAAATCCCGGGTGCTGATTGCTGAATGCTGTACCCATGCCCCCCTAAGTGAGGATATTGGCCGGGTAAAAATTCCCCGTATGCTTAGAAAACGTTTTGGGGAGGGCCTACAGGTGGATATGGTTAGTGGTACGGATTTTCCCACGGATTTGTCCGGTTACGATTTGATAATCCAGTGCGGGGGCTGCATGTTTAATCGGCAGTACATATTATCCCGAATTCAACGGGCCAGGGAGCAGTCAGTGCCTATGACCAATTACGGGGTAACCATCGCCCATTTGACTGGGGTATTGGACAAGATAGTGGTGTGATGAAAGCCTTCTCCTATGGAAGTATCCAAAGATACTGGGGCAAAAACCGTCGGCGCCCCGTTAGATGCGGATGAGGTTATATATAATAATAATAAATCCATAAAAAACGAATATTGTTAGAATTTATTAGAAAAGAATAAAATATAAAGAGGATTTATTGTGTGCGTTATAGAATTTTAACTTTAGGATTTTATTTTTGAGGTTAAGGGGAGTAAAAAGTATGAGTAGAAAATTGTCTCGGCGGAAGTTCTTAAAGGTTGTAGCCGGGTCAGGTGTTCTTGGCTTCGGCGTTATGGCCACCGGCTGCAAGGGGAATTCTCCTGGCGGTAAGGGCTGGATTCCCGATCAGTATCAGGGAAAGGGGGATTTTCCCGTCAATTTAAAGGGACGGGTAGCTATCAGCCATTGTAATCCGTCTATTGAGCGGGATGATGAGAAATGCATTTTGTGTGGCCAGTGTGTGGAGGCCTGCAAAAATGTCATGGGTGTATATGGCAATTATCCATTGCCACTGAAAAAAGAGGTTGCCTGTGTAAACTGCGGTCAGTGTGCCATGTGGTGTCCTTCCGGCGCTATTACGGAGAAGCGCAATGTGAAGGATGTCTTGGCAGCTATTGATGATGATAGTAAATACGTGGTGGTGCAAACCGCTCCGGCCACCAAGGTATCCTTGGGTGAGGAGTTTGGCATGGCGCCAGGTACCAGCGTAGGCAAAAAAATGGCAGGAGCCTTGAAGGAGGCTGGCTTTGACGCTGTATTTGATACCTGCTTTGCCGCTGATCTGACCATTATGGAAGAGGCATCGGAATTTGTTCATCGCCTCACCAAGAAGAAGGATGAGATACCACACCTTACCTCCTGTTGTCCAGGCTGGGTAAAATACTGCGAGTATTTTTATCCGGAGTTGATGCACAATCTTTCTACCTGTAAATCGCCTCAGAATATGTTGGGAGCTACTATAAAGTCCTATTATGCCCAAAAGAAGGGTATTGATCCGGCCAAGATTGTCAATGTTTCCATTATGCCATGTACCGCCAAGAAGTTTGAGGTAAAGCGGGACGAGCTGGAAGTGGATGGCCAGCAGGATATGGATTATTCCCTGACCACTCGTGAATTGGCCCTATTGTTAAAGCATAAGGGAATAGATTTAAATAAGGTTCCCGATACAGAATTTGATTCTATACTGGGTGAATCCACCGGCGCGGGACGAATTTTTGGTGCCACTGGCGGCGTTACCGAGGCTGCAGTGCGCACAGCTTATTACCTGGCTACTGGTTCTAATCCACCAGCTGACTTGCTGGAGTGGAAACCAGTTCGTGGTATGACGGCTGTTAAGGAAGCTGTAGCAGCTGTTCCTGGGGTCGGTTCGGTAAATATTGCAGTATGTCATGGCCTGGAAAACGCCCGGCAGCTTTTGGACGGTATTAAGGCCAAAGGGAGCAGTAAATGGCAGTTCATTGAATTCATGGCTTGCCCGGGAGGCTGTATCGGAGGTGGCGGTCAGCCGAAATCCACCGTAGCATCCCAAAATGAGGTCAAGTTGAAGCGAATAGAGGCCATTTACAAGGAAGATACCGGGGCTGCTAAGCGGTGTAGCCATGATAATGCCGAGATACAGGCCATTTATAAAGAGTTCTTCGGCAAGCCACTCAGTGAAAAAGCTGAGAAGTACTTGCACACAACATTTGTCAATCGCCATGACCGGCTGTTTGATTGAGGAGAGGTGACATAAATGGCTGTATTAGTAGATATTACAAAATGTATTGGCTGTGGCGGCTGTAGTGTTGCCTGTAAGCTATATAATAAACTGGATTTTAAGGCTAAACCACGTAATAAAAAAGATGGTAAGGTAGAGCTGGATGACAATCGTTGGACGGTTATTCAGGCTAACCGTACCCAGGATAAGCTGCGGTTTGTGAAGAAGCAGTGTCTCCATTGCTTGGAGCCGGCCTGTGCTTCTGCCTGCTTCTCCAAGGCCATTCAAAAGGATGAAAAGACCGGAGCGGTGGTTTACTATCCGGATTTGTGTGTTGGTTGCCGATATTGCCTGGTGGCCTGCCCATATTCCATTCCAAAATATCAGTGGAATGAACAGTTCCCACAGGTGGCCAAGTGTCAGATGTGCGATACCAGGCTACAAAACGGAGATGCACCGGCCTGCGTATCGGCCTGCACCACGGGCTGTCTGACCTCCGGTAAGCGGGACGATTTGTTGAAGCGGGCCCATGAGATAATTGACAATGACCCGCGCTATGTGAAGCACATTTACGGCGAGCATGAGGTAGGCGGCGCAGAGTGGCTGTATATCTCTGATGTTCCGTTTGAGGAGCTGGGATTCAAGCAGGTCAGCGAAACGCCTGTTACCAGTTATTCCAAGAGTTATCTCTCCAAGGTTCCGGGATTTGCTGTGGCTTGGGCCCTGTTCCTGGCTGGTCTTGGTTATTACAATCATCGGGTGGAAAAGAACAAAAAATCTGATGATAATGACAAGGGGCAGGAGGGATAAGCATGAAAGTATATAAGTGTTTTAGAATATTAGGCTGGGACTTTACTATTACACCGGTACGCTTTGTCCTCACTGGCTTCGTGGCCTTAATGGTGGTTGCGGTTCTGCTTCGCCTGTTGACGGGTTTTCAGTATGTGACCAATCTTACAGATGAGACCCCTTGGGGCATGTGGATTGCCTTCGATGTAATGTGCGGTGTTGCTTTGGCGGGCGGTGGTTATTCCACGGCACTGTTGGTAAGTATGTTCCGCTGCAAGCAGTATGAAGAGGTAACCAGAGGCGCTCTGCTTACTTCCCTGTTGGGCTATATTCTGGTTATGGCGGGGCTGTTCCTGGATATTGGACAATGGTTCAATTTCTGGCGTCCTTTCGTGTCCTGGGGCTATACCTCGGTACTCTTTGAAGTATTCTGGTGTATTTCCATTTACACCACCATTTTGAGCTTTGAGTTCTTTGAGATCATCACCGAGCGAATTTTGGTTAAGAAGCTTCACAAGTATGTGGTGAAGATTTTACCTATACTCATCGTAATCGGTTTGGTGTTCCCAGTGCTGCATCAGTCCTCCTTGGGTGGTCTGTTCCTCATCATGAAGGAAAAGATGTTCCCGCTGTGGTGGAGTGAGTTCCTGCCAATCTACTTCCTGATGTCTTCCTTCTTTGTGGGCTCAGCCATGGTAGCGGTGGAAACCAGCTTGGCCAAGAATGCTTATGGTCATGAGATTCGTCATGAAGTAATGTTGGGCATGTCCCGCATCGGTGCCGGTGTTATGTTCGCCTACTTTGTACTGAAGCTCTATGATCTCTTTGAAAAGCATGAGTGGGGCTATGTATTCCAGGGAAGCCTCCAGAGTAATATGTATTGCATTGAGATGCTCTTTGGTATAATCATACCGCTGATTATCATCTTCAGTCCGCTTAGCAAAAAGCGGGGCGGTATTTTGGCTTATTCCTGGCTGGTAGTGTTGGGTGTTGTGCTTAACCGACTGAATTGTGTATTTACTTCCATGTATGAGAGCGGTTCTTACTTCCCGGGGGTTGGTGAAATCATCGTCAGCGTTGGCCTGATTTCCATGGGTATCCTCATTTACTGCTTCCTGGTGGAGAACTTCAATATCATTGGTAATGAACGGGCTGTGCAGATTAAGATTGATAAGGATAAAGATATTAAGAATCTTATCTGGACTTTGCTTAGAACCAAAAAACGGTAATAAATCGAGGGACTGCGAAAGCAGTCCCTTTTTAGTTGGCAAATTTGTAGAGAGAAGTGTGATGTTCGATACAGATTTAGGCGTTTTTTGAAAATTACCTAAAAATGATAAAACTTCTTCATTTTAACTGTAAAAAAATATGTTTTTATATTTTTCGTCAGTGGCAACTTTTAAGACCAGCTATTATATGTTATAATTATTCGGCAATTTATTTTGGGAGTCGATAATTTAATGAATAATATAAATAATTCAGTTTCTGGTTATACTATAAATCGTTATAAAAATCATCAGCGTTTGTTGGGGCTGGATGGCCTGCGCGCGTTAGCTATAATAGGTGTTACTCTTTTTCATATGTTCCCGGATGCTGTTCCGGGGGGCTACATGGGAGTATCGCTGTTTTTTGTTATTACCGGTTTTTTGCTGGCCTATACCACTGGGCTGGAATGGAAAAGCGGTAGGTTCAATATCATCAGATATTACGTAAAAAGAATCAAGCGGATTTATCCTTCCATGGTTTTGATGCTGTTGGTAAGCATCGGTGTGTTTTATTTTTACGCGCCGGATGTTATAGCTGCCATTCGGCCAGAGGCCCAGTCCATTTTGTTGGGCTACAACAACTGGTGGCAGTTGGAGCAAAATGCCGACTATTTTACCCGGATAGCCAGTGCATCTCCGTTTACCCACTTGTGGTTTATGGGGATTGAGCTGCAGTATTATGCGGTTTGGCCAGTTATTTTAATTATATTTTTCACCTTGAATGCTGTTTTTGGCAAGAAACTGGCTATTGGTGTATTGAGTATAGTGGGCTTGGTTACAGCGGGCATTATGCCAGTTATGTACAATGCTGGAGTGGATATTACCCGACTCTATTATGGTACGGATACCAGAGTGTATGCCCTGTTATGGGGAGCCGTTGCCGGGTTCGCCAAGGCTTTCTCCGTGGAAAAACCTAGTGAACGCAGTGGCAGTAATGCCATCGGTTACTTTATCTTCATCTTTGGTCTGGCCATGACAATTTTGTCCTATATGTTCCTGGATGGCCAAAATGCGTTGGTTTATCAGGGGGCTATGCTGGGCATGACTCTGCTGTTTTGCCTTATGTTGGGACTGGTGGCAGATAATGGCATGGCTTTGGGACGCTGGCTGGATAATCCGGTATTTAAGTGGATTGGTAAGTCCAGCTATGGCATTTTCCTATGGCAGTATCCGGTAATCTTTTTCTTCAGTCACATGGGCTGGGATACTTTGCCATATTATTATTTAATGGAGCTGGCCATTATTTTGGTGCTGACCATTTGGTCCGATGCGGTATCTGAGACCATTATCTGGCTTCGTCTGCCATATAGCTGGCAGGGGCTGGCCAAGGCCAAATGTGCTGTATTCCTTTTGGTTACCTTGGTAGGCTGTTCAGTAGCGGCCTTTGGTTTTAAGGGAGTGGCCGAATCTGCGGCAGCTAAAGCAGATATTATCAGTGAAATACAGGCCCGGCTCCAGCAGGAAGCCGATGAACAGGAGCGCCGTAATCAGGAAGCTTACGAGCTAGCGAAAAAGCAGCAGATGGAGCAGGTGGATCTCAACGGAATTGTTTGCATTGGTGACTCGGTGATGTTAGGTTCCTCCAATTCTATTCGTAAGGTATTTCCTGGCTGCTATATTGATGCAGCAGTGTCCCGCTATGTAGGTGATGGCTTGGAGGCGGCCCAGCAAATGGCGGCCCAGGGACGCTTGGGCAATGTGGTAATAATTGCCTTGGGCACCAATGGACCACTGGCTGGTGGACCTAGATACGAAGAGCAGACCCAGGCTCTGTTGGAATATTTAGGGCCTAATCGGCAGATTTTTTGGGTGAATGTCTATGCACCTCATGTAAAATGGCAAAATCAGAACAATGAATATATTGCCCGTATGGCTTCGGAACATAAAAATGTCCATGTGGTAGACTGGTACGGATTGATTTCACAGCATCCGGAGTGGTTAACCAAGGATGGAGTACATCCAGATGATGCGGGGATTGTTCAGTATGCTAAGCTTCTCCACGATCGGGTGGCTGAAACCCTGGCAGAACAGCAGCTGGCAGCGCAGGAAAACTGATGTACATGGGAGAAATGTGATGGCAGATAGGGCTTTTATATTTGATATGGATGGAGTTATCTATGATAGCGAGCCAATCCATGCCAAGGCCAAGAAACAGGTTTTGGCGGAATTTGGAATCACGATTTCTGATGAGCGTCTGGCCACTTTTGTGGGTAGGAGCAGTCGGGATTTTTATGGTATAATTGTAGAAGAGAATCCGCAATGCCCTCTGTCTTGGCAGGAGCTGGCCAACAAAAAACATGACTTGTATCGAAAAATGTTGACTGATGATAAGGATGTTAAGACAATGCCGGGCGTCAGGGAACTGTTAGAACGGATTAAACAGGCCGGTTACCCTATCGGACTGGGATCATCCTCCACCATGGAAATGATTGAATTGGTGTTGGGGCGGTTTGGGTTAAAGGATTATTTCTCCGTGTTAATCAGTGGAAATGATTTGCCCAGAAGTAAGCCAGATCCTTTGATTTTTCTCACTGTTGCCGAAAAAATGGGCGTATCCCCAGATATTTGTACAGTAATTGAGGATGCCGAGGCGGGAGTAGCGGCAGCCAAGGCGGCAGGAATGTATTGTATAGGCTACCGTAACCCTAATTCTGGTCCTCAGGATTTGAGCCGGGCGGATAGGATTGTGGACAGCCATAATGATATTGTTGTTTAGAAGTGTAGGAGAGGAGCGAATATACTATGAGTATACATATTAATGCACCAGCAGATGCCGTAGCCAAGCGAGTTTTGTTGCCAGGGGACCCGTTACGGGCCAAGCATATAGCCGAGAATTTTCTGGAGGATGCCAAGCTGTACAACGAAGTTCGTAATGCTTTCGGTTATACTGGTACCTATAAAGGTGTACCGGTGTCTGTACAGGGTACAGGTATGGGCATTCCTTCCATATCCATATATGTACATGAGCTTATCCGGGGCTATGGTGCCAGAAAGCTCATTCGGGTAGGTACCTGTGGAGCCATGCACGAGAATATAAAGATCAGAGATGTTATCATTGCTCAGGCCGCTACCACCGATTCCTCTGTTGTGCGCAATATATTTGGACCATCCATAAATTTTGCTCCAATTGCCGATTTTGACCTGCTTTCCAAGGCGGTTAACTGTGCCAAGGATTTGGAAATAAGTGCCAAGGTAGGGAATATCATTACGGTTGATCGTTTCTATGATGATGAAATTGACAATGATAAGCTTCGTCAATATGGCATTATGGCTGTAGAGATGGAAACTGCGGCATTATATATCCTGTCAGCTCGCTATAAGGTACAGAGCTTGGGTATTTTTACCGCCAGTGATCATCTTTTGACCAAGGAAGTAACGCCGGCTTCCGAGCGGCAAACCGACTTTAATGATATGGTTAAGATCGCTCTGGAGACCATAATTCAGGATTAAAATATATAATTACGCAAAACCAGTCTTTTTAGGCTGGTTTTTGTTGCAATTATTACTGGTGGTGAGATATTGGGAAATAGAAAATTAAGTCTGGAAGGACAAATCCAGCAAATGAAGGCCCAGCATATAGGCTTTTCCATTGTTAATGAGGCTGAGGCCATTGAATATCTGTCCAATCATACCTATTATTTCCGTTTGAAATACTATGCGGAAAATTACGAAAAGACCAAGGTGCCTGGGGCAGGGACTCACTATGCGGATTTGGAATTTGCCTATTTAAAGGAGCTGTCCCTGTTAGATCTTTATTATCGGCGAATCATGTTCAACATAGTGCAGGATGTGGAGCATTATGCCAAGATCAAGCTGTTAAAGGCTCTGGCCAAGAACAAAAAGGAAGACGGCTATAATATTGTTGAGGAATATATGGCCCGGCACAAGTGGTTTGATAAGGAATTATCCAAGCACCAGTCTCACTACGCTAAAGGACTCATTGAGAAATACAAGGGAAATTTTGCGGTGTGGAACATCATTGAGGTTCAGACCTTTGCCCAGTTTATTGATTTATATGAGCTGTATTTTAAAATATATCAGCAAAAGCATATACCGGCCCGGCTGCTGGATGTGGTAAAGAGCCTACGCAACAGCATTGCCCACAATAATTGCGTAATGTTTAATTTGCACAAGGCAGCCATGACCGAGGAAACCGATGAGGCTATTGCCATAGCCATAGAAGCGGGAATGGATGAGCAACAGACCCGGGAGCTTATGCAGGTGCCTTTTGTGCGGGATTTGACCATAACCCTCCATGTCTTTGATAACATAGTATCCAGTAAGGAGGAAAAGGCCTGGCAGCTTACAGAGCTCAATCTGTTGGTTAATAATCGTTTCAACCGGCACATGGATTATTTTGCGAAAAATTCCGTGGTTTTGCCGGTATTAAAATATTGTCAGAAATTGGTAAAGGTGTATTATGACTCTGCCAGTCAGGCCTGGAATAACTCCGGGGAACCAGTTAATTATTGATAGAATTTGTGTTAATTGTCTAGGAGAGAATGAGAAATGAGAAAAATTGCGATTTTGCGTTGTCTGAAAACCTCCGCATCCTGTGCCGGCACCGGTTGCCTGCGAGCCTTTAATGAAAAAAGTGAGGGATTTGCGAAATATGCCGGCGAGGATGTACAGCTGGCGGCCATGTGGACCTGCAACGGTTGTGGCGACAGCACCCTGGAAAATCAGGCCGAGGGCCTTGAAAAGAAGATTGCCCGCATGGTGAAGAATAATATTGAAGCGGTGCATATATCCCATTGCACCAGCAAGAAAAATGCTGATGATGTGCCAGTACTGTGCCCGACCATTCGTGATATTTCTAAACGGTTGGAGACTGCCGGGGTAAAGGTTTATGATGGTACCCACGGCCAGCACGCCACAGGGGAACGCTTAAAGCTGGATTGATATTTTTAGCAGGATATTAAACTTTTTTTGTCGTATATATGAGAACATCGGAAATTATATTCACAGAGGAGTTTTTTATGAATACTAAGGCAAAGGTTTTTAGCAATTATCTAAAGGAAAAGGAGATTACTGTATTCCATATGGAGGAAATACCTGAGGATGAGCAGAATACTGTGTCCTTCAGTTCCCATATCGTGGTGGAGGGACAACAACTTCCTACGTTGGTATTATTGGATAATTCGGCGTTTACCGTTATACGGGTGCTGATTATGAACAATGCAATTACATCCGACAATGAGCTTCAGGTTATGTACCTGGTCAATAATCTGAATATGGGCTACAAGCCTTTCAAGCTGTTTTTTGACCGCAACGGGGCATTGATTATGGATGTGTGCATGACAACTCCAGGTAGGAAGGAAGGGGATTTTGCCACTTTAGGTGATGAGATTTACGCTATGTTGGATTTGGTGATAAAGTTTTTGGGAGATAATTACCGGAGCTGGATGAAGGAAATTTGGTAAGTGAATAGGTATTTCTATGTTGATGTTAAAAATGATTAATGATATAATCAGCGTAAGAAAAGAGACAGCTGATGGTGCTAGTCAGCTTCCTCGGATTGTTGTCTTTAGAAGCCGACCATTCCCAGTGGTCGGCTTCTGCTTTTATCATGGAAAGCTTATTTCCAACGACTAAGCCAGGTAACTACAAGCGTTAGAAATGCTATCAGTAAAGATAGATTTTCGTAAAGGCTCATAGGCACCACCTCCTTTAGGGAGGAAACCGACACATCAACTGTCTCTCGAGTTGTATTATAATACAAAACGTATATTCTATCAAGGAGCATTCAACTGTTGTACATTAGTGCGGCAGTTTTTTATTACAGCTTTTTACGAGGCCTGTCATATTAATAATCCGTAATTATACAGATATGATTGTTAGCTGATTTTTGCAGGAATTAATACGGAAAGTGGCGAATAGTAAAAGCAAAATACAATTAAATATTGATATCATATATACCGATATCATAGATAAAATGGAATAAACAATAGCATATATACCATATAAAAGAAACACGATAGGTGTTTTATTGTTTCAAATGTAAGCAAATAGGATAGGGATTTGTGGCCGTTATTCGAGTTTAGATGGATTTTGAGCTCCAGGAAGGAGTATTTTTATGGATGATAATGTACACGTAAAAAATACAAAATTGCGGGGGGGGGGAGACCTCTGGTAATTCTTTTGGCCGAAAGGGCAGACGATGTTCTTTAGCGGTGGCAGTGGCTCTTTGGGTAGCAGGGAGCCCTTTTGTTATGCCTGGGGTTGCATCCACGGAAGAAGTAGAGGTCAACGGAAGCACGGCTGGACTTGGATTTAATGATCCCATTTATTACATTAATAGTAGTATATCAAATAATACATTGAAGATTATTGATGCTGGTTCAACAGTGTTTGATGGATATTGGCTAGGTGCTGGGTATTCGGATTCCATGAATAATTATGCTGATATTTTAAATAATACCATCACAATGGAGAAGGGTACTGTAGGCAATCTGTTTGGAGGCTATTGTCTAAAAAATATTACTCCAGGTTTCAATATAAAAAATAATACTGTTTCCATGACTGGAGGCACGGTAAAAAACAGTGTTTATGGTGGTTATGGTATTTTTGATTATGTTATAACGGCAGACGATAACAAAGTGGAGATAACCTGTGGAACAGATACAGTACCAGTAGTTACAGAGGATGTGGTTGGTGGTTATGGATATTATGCCAACAGCAACCAGGTAATTATAGGTAAAGGCGTAACTGTTGGAGGTGATGTTAAAGGAGGATATTCTTATCGTAATGCCAATAATAACGAGGTAACCGTTAAAGGCCAAATAATGGGAAATGTTATAGGGGGACATTCCTCTCAAGGCGATGCCAATGGTAACAGGGTTACCATTAATAGCGGTACAGTAGGCGACTCAGTTAGTGGTGGTGTGTCCTATAGTACTCATGCCGAAGGAAATACTGTTATTTTGAACAATGCTACTATTGGCAACTTTTTATGTGGAGGTATGATTACTGGTGGTAAAAGAGGCCAAAATAATACTTTGGTTCTTTCTGGTAGAAGTACACTGACCGGAGCAAACACATCTTCTTCAATTATAGGTCCTAATGTAATAAACTTTGATAAAATCGCAATTACAAATGACATTACATGGCAGAAAACGGTTTTGGAGTTAAAAAAAGGTAATTTTAAGGATTTTGGTACAGTATCCGGTGATGTGCTGGATATCTCTGCTTTATCCAATTTTTATAATCTCTCCAATACTTACGGTACAACCTATCTATTGAAGGGAACCATGAATGCTAATACCAGTTTAAATTTGATTACTTATGGCTCTAATAGTGGTTTATCTGATTTTGGGAAAAATAACCCAACTTATGTCCTCAAATCAGTACCCAATACGAGTACAGTTAATGGGGTAGCCATTGATTATAAGAAGGAACATTCTGTCAACTGGTCAACTAATGGTATTACCTATAGTATTAGTAATGTTGTTGATAGCATTAATTTGGGGAATATGATATGGGGGACTGGGCGTAAGATATCTGCCAGTGATCATTTTTTATTTAACGCAGATACTGCTATTAATACTGATGGGTTGGCCTTTACAGGGGTTTTGAACGACTACCCTATCAGCAAATCCATGATTCTTTTATCTGGGGCGAAGGGGATCAAGGATAGCAGTACTACGAAAGCCATTAACCTTCCATTCATAACAACTCATTATAATTCTGGTATCCAGTATAGTGGCACAGCTACCAATGGAACTATAAGTTCAAGTGGTACTACAGGGAACGTGGTTTATACAATTACTGGTGCCACTTTAGACGATGTAGATCTTTCTGGCTGGAATGGTAGTTACTTGAATTTTACTACCAATTATTGGACTAGTAATCAAAATGGTATTAATGTGGTTGGTAGTGGATTTACCCCTCCTATGACTGTAGGGGATACTGTTATTTTGTCTGCCAGTGCGGGCTTCTTTTCTAATGCGAACATTGCCGATAATCTTAAAAATCAGCAAATTGATAACTATACTGAGACTAATTCTAACATTAACCTGTCTGGTAGTAGTACAGGCACTGTTAAAGCAAATGCCAACGGTTCAAGAATAGTTTATTCCATTGGAAAAGCCTTTATTAACAACATTAAGCTAGGTGCGGTAGATTATACCAAGGGCGGTACCTTAATAGATAAGAGCGATTCTGACAAGTATAATTTCTCCCTTCTTAACTCACTGGATACAATGGGATTCTCCATGTCCATGACCAATGACCAAAAGAAGACGGCAACGGTTAATGATACCATGACATTGGTTAAGGGCAATAGCACCATGGGTGATATAGCGGCTCAGGAGGTCGGGGGCAGCAACTATACTTATGCACCTACCGGTGGCTTAACTGTAGGCGGTACTGTTTCCAGCAATGTATCGGCAACAGACAATAAAGTTATCTACCAAGTTACGGGCAACAAGGCTTCTACTTTGGATGTCACTAATGTGGCATGGGATAATACCAATGCGGCCTATGTCCGTCAGAATACCGAAATTAATTACAAGGATGCAGTGGTGGAGTCTTCTAATATAAACTTCACTGGCATTTCTGATCTTACCCAAAACCAGGAAATGACCTTGGTTTCTAACTATGGTGGTGGCATCAATAAGACCAGGGCTGGTGTATTCACCCTTGACGATGGCCGTACGGGCAAGGGGTATGCTTACTATGATTCCACATCTGACAGCCTCAAGTACAAAGTCACTTTGGGGGCCGGTGAAACCCAGGATACGAAAAATGCTGTAAACCAAAAGGATACCGTAGCCAGCGGTGAGACGAGACAAGGTGATGTTAATGGCGGTGAGGCACAGGGTGATGGTGAATCCCGTGGTAATACTGCCGATGTTAAGGGTTCTGTCGTTACCAACACCGATGGTACTGGTGGCGATGTTTATGGTGGTACCAGTGAGAACGGTCCTTCTACCGGGAATGCAGCAAAAGTTGAAAATAGTACTGTTGAGGGCGATGTAATCGGTGGCCAGAGCGATAGTGGTCCGGCTACGAATAACAAAGCTATTGTCACTGACAACAGCAAAATTGGTGGTGATGTTATCGGTGGCAAGACCAACGGTGACAAGGAAGCTTCAGGAAATGAAGTATATGTAAGGGATAGTGAAGTCAGTGGTGATGTCATCGGCGGCGATAGTAATAGCGGGCCGGCCCATAATGATACGGTTAATGTCATTAACAGCAAGGTCGGCGGTGATGTTATTGGCGGTCATAGCAATGGTGGCTCTGTTGCAGGAAATGAGGTTAATGTTGACGGAGGCACTGTGACGGGCAGTGTTTATGGTGGCAAAATCGACGGAACTACTTCACAGATGGCAAAGGATAACACCGTAACATTGAATGGAGGAGCTGAAATAAGTGGTGGTGTTTACGGCGGTTATAGTGAAAGTGGTTCGGCGGTTGGCAATGTTGTCACAGTAAAGAATGCTATTATACGGGATTACATATATGGTGGTAAGAGCAAGATTCGCTCCGCTAACAATTCGGTATATTTCCAAAATGGTTCAGCTCTGGGCATTATTGGCGGCGGCTGTGACGAGTCAGTGAATAATCAGGTAACGCTTTTAAATGGTAGTATCGAGGAGCATATAATAGGAGGGTTTGCCAATACTACAGCTACTGGCAATACTGTGACTATGGCTGGTGGCACTGTAAATGGCAGTGTTATTGGTGGCTATGGTTCCACCACTGCGGATGGTAATAGTGTTTACCTTGGCGGTGGCACGGTACAAGGAAATAATATTACCTCCACAGCCTTGGGAGGTATTGTCATTAATGGTGGCGTATATGGCGGTTATTCATTTGGAGCAGGTTCTACCCAAAATAATAAGGTTCACCTCTTTGGGACAACTGATGTTTCCAATACGGGTCTTTTCGGTGGAAATAACGAGGCTACGGGCAACTTGCTGAGTATTGGTTATGGTACTACTCCATGGGTCGGTGATGGCCAGAGCGTAAAGGATATTAAGAATTTTGAAGATCTGAATTTTTCAGTAGTTCCTTGGAGCACAACCCAGTCAGGTATCAGAATTTCAGGAGGAACAAATAGTGACTTATCCATGACTCATGTATCAGCCGAGGAAGTAGCTTTTACGGGGGTTCAATCCCTGGCAGTAAATGATACCATGACTCTCCTTGAACAGGAAATAGTAGATGAGGCCAAGCGAGCTACTGAGGAAAAATTGCTTAGGAATTCCAAGTATACTGTTGGAACAGCCCAGGAGGGTACTGGTATACTTTCTAAGGATGCCAACGGCAATATTATTTATCAGGTGGAGAGTGCTTCTGTCAGCGAACAGACTCACAATACAGTTATGGCGTCTGAGGCGAGCCTTATTTCCATTAACTCTGGTAACGACTATATAAATTCAGCAACAGACGGGCTTGCTCTGAATGAAAATATAGGCAAGGATGGAATAGGAACCTATGCCAAAATTGGCGGCAACTCCTTGCAGCAGGAAACTGGTAGCCATGTTAATGTGAATACCTGGAATGCCGTTGTGGCGGTGGGGCACAAGAATGTGAAGAAAAAATCCAAATTTAATTACGGTGCATTCATTGAGCATGGCCGTGGCAATTTTACTACCCATAATGATAACGCCCAGCGTGGGGATGGCTCCGTGGATTACACTGGTGGCGGTCTTTTGGCCAAGTGGCAGCAGAATAATGGTATGTATGTGGAAGGCAGCTTCAGGGTGGGCAGCGTATATGAGAAGGCCAATAATCTTCTTCGTGATGCAGTTCAGGGGTATGGCTATGACGAGCGTACCAATTATTATGGATTCCATGTTGGGATAGGTAAAGAAATGACCATGAAGAATGGCAATTTGCTGGACTACTATGGCAAGTACTATTTCAACCGCAAGAAGGGCATGGACTTTACAACGGGTCTTGACCAATATAATCTTGATGCTGTTACTAGCCAGGCTCTCCGTGTGGGAACCCGTTATACCCTTAAGGACAGCAAGTGGAACTACTACGGGGATTTGTCCTACGAGCATGAATTTGATGGCAAGGCCAGTGGCCGTGTCAATGGTATGGACATTCGTGGTGCTGACATTAGCGGTGGCAGTGTTCGCCTTGAACTGGGTGCATCCTTGGTACCAAGTGATGATTCCCCATGGAATGTGAACTTTAATCTTACCGCCTACGCAGGCAACAAAAAGGGCGTAACTGGTGGCGTATCGTTGACATATTCCTTCTAAAATACTAAAAATGCTGGAACCAATAGTTGTTCCAGCATTTTTATATATGTATACTATAGGTATAGTATAGGTTAGGGAGATAATTATGGACAGACTCATTATGCATGTGGATATGGATGCGTTCTTTGCCTCGGTGGAGCAGCTGGACCATGAGGAATACCGGGGGAAGCCTCTGATAGTGGGTGGCATCGGGGGAAGGGGTGTGGTGTCTACCTGCTCCTATGAGGCCCGAAAATTTGGGGTTCATTCCGCCATGCCCACCGCCAAGGCCATGCAGCTATGTCCTCAAGGGATATTTATCTCCGGTAATTACCCTCGCTACGGGGAGGTTTCCCAGCAAATTTTTGACATATTTGACCATTATTCCCCTTTAATAGAGCCCTTGTCCATAGATGAAGCCTTTTTGGATCTTACTGGCATGGAACGGTTGATGGATAATCCCCGCCAGTATGCCTTGAAGCTGAAGCAGGAAATAAAGGAAAAGACGGGAATTGTGGCCTCTGTTGGTATTGCTCCCAATAAGTTTTTGGCCAAGATTGCCTCAGATTTGGACAAGCCCGACGGGCTGGTGCTAGTGGACAAAGACAAGGTACAGGATTTTTTGGATCCGTTGCCTGTCAGGCGTATCTGGGGAGTAGGAGCCAAGACCGCGGCGGTTTTGGACAGAATGCGGATCAAGACCATTGCTGACTTGCGGCAAATGTCCTATGAGGAGCTTCATAAAACCTTTGGGGACAAAACGGCCCAGCATTTATTTTTGCTGGCCCAGGGCATTGATGAACGGCCGGTGGCACCTAGAGGCCGGGCCAAGTCCATTGGCAATGAGGTGACCTTTGGGGAGGATCTGCAGAGTGCTGAAGATGCTTTACAGGTCTTGTTGGAGCTGTCTGTAAAGGTGGGCTGGCGCCTAAGAAAGGCTGGATTTAAGGCTAAGACGGTGCAACTGAAGCTCCGGACCAGGGACTTTACCACCTATACCAGGCAAAAGCAGCTCTTTGAAGCATCAAATTTTGACGATGATATTTACACTGTCATTCGAGAATTGTTTGGGGCGCTGAATATCAGCCAAAATATCCGCTTGCTGGGGGTATCTGCCACCGGCTTTGGGGAAATGGAAAATCTGTCCCTGTTTCATGATGAAAAAAAGGATAAGCTGTACCAAGCCATTGACGGAATTAATAGTAAATTTGGCAAGCTGGGGGTCACCCGGGGAAGCTTGCTGCATAATAAAAGCTGAGACCAATGCCAGGGCATTTATCTCAGCTTTTTAATTTCCAGGTTAGTCTCTTACGATTACCGATATGCCGTTAGGAATACAGGTAACAGTGGCTTTATCGCCTTTTATGCGGCGGGCCTCAGCGTAGGCTTCTTCCAAAGTAGGGAAGTATTGGGCCTTTAAATCCTCGATTAATTGTTTTTGCTCCGGGGCTGCCACAAACAGTACTGTGTGCTTACGTAGAATACGGCACCATATCTGGGCACACCACTGATCAGGTAAGGTTTCCTTTTGTGGGGTATTAACACATTTTTGGAAAAATTCATCAGCAGTTTTGGCATCCCGAATGGACTCATAATAGGACTGGCCCCCGTGACCGTCGGAGCAGGTAGCCAGCATGATGATGACTCCGCCCTCATTGATGGAGGCTTCTGCCGCGGACATACCCTTTGGACACTGGTAAGCGTTCTGGTCTAATGGGTAGCCTCCGTTGGTGGTGATGACAATATCTGCTGGGGCAGGCTTTACGGCACAGTACTTGGCCCAAAATTCCGTACCGGTAAAATGCGCTGTTTCCATGTTCCCAGCAAAGGCGGCCACGGTCTTTTTGTCCTCATCAATGACCACATTACAGATAAAGGCCAGCTTGGCCATTTTGGCTGCTGCCACCATGTCCTTATGCATTGGATTGCCATCTAAAATTCCTGTACGGGCATATGGGGAGGCAATAAATTCACCGCAGTGATTGCCCATTACCGTTACAGCATCACAAATTCCCGGCAATACGCTCTTGCGGCCTCCGGAGAACCCGGCAAAGAAATGAGCTTCGATAAAGCCTTCGGCAACGAGCAGGGAGGCATTGGCTGCCACCTTGTCAATTATGCAATCGGGGCCTGAAGGCAGTACGCCCACTTTGGTATTGCATTCCGGGTTATGGGCGTCGTGTACGACGATATTATCTTTGAATTCATCATACAATTCTTCCCCTAATTTGGCTTGCAATTCCTTGATGCTGGTTGGACGATGGAAGCCGGTGGCCACCAAGAGGGTTACCTTGATATCCGGGTTGCCTAACCGCAGTTCGGACAGCATTTCCGGCAAAATATCCTGGCTTGGTACAGGCCGGGTATGGTCGGAAATGATTATGGTACAGTCCGGCTTACCCTTGGCCAGCTCTGATAAGCGAGGGCTGTCAATAGGCTCCATCATGGCTTCGTGAACAATTTCCCGGCCACTGCGGGTACTCTTCAGTTCATCCAATCGTGAGGAGAGCACCGCACTGTCTGCCGGAACCTCCAGCTCCAGGGCTCCGTCGCCGTAGAGAAAACTAACTTTTTTGGTATCACTCATCGCTGCATACATCCTTTCGTTCATCACAATAGATAATATATATTTCGATAAATGTCGGGAATATTCCTCTTTTTGTCTGATAAATTTTTCCTGACAACTGTTTGACACCGACTGATTAATCGGTTATCATAGAGAGCATGAGAAAGCGTGATGACCAGAAGAAGAATAAAATATTGGAGGCTACTGTAAACTTAATGGCGGCTCAAGGCATAAATGGTGTTTCCATGTCAATGATTGCCAAGGCTTCGGGCATACCTCAGGCGACAATATATGTATATTTCAGCAGCAAAGAGGAGTTGCTGAAGGAATTGTACCGGTATGTTATCAAGAAAAATTGTGATTTCATCATTGAGGAATTTGACCAGGAAACGGGTATAAAGCAGTGCTTTGAAAATTATTTTTGGCGGACTGTGGAATATTTCCGGCTGTATCCGGCGGAGTTTCAGGTTTACGAGCAGTTTATGGCTTCCATGATCAGTAAACCTGCTGATCTGGAAAATGTGACGGAGCTCTTTGCGCCTCTCTATGCCTTTGTGGAACGGGGGCAGCAGGAGGGCCTGATAAAAAAGGAGCTTCATCCTATTGTGGTGCTCAGTTATTTTTCCTTGTTGGCGGCCAATATCGAAAAGGGAAAGCTGTTTTGGGGCAACCGGGCCGATAATCTGGTTTATCAAATAATTTTTAATGCCAGCTGGGATGCTGTGACCATACATAATTAATTCATGAAGGGTGTTGTAGTTTTTGATGAAGGGGAAACGACTGTTTTTTCTGGATAATCTGAAGATGTTTATCATCAATCTGATGATTATTTTCCATTTGGCCATGTGTTATATGGCTTATGCACCAGAGTGGTGGTACGTTGTGGATAAGGACCACTCGGATTTATTTTTTACCCAGTTTATTTTGTGGGCGGATATTTTCATCATGCCAGTCATGTTCTTTGTGGCAGGCTACTTTGGCATCATGTCCTTGAAAAAGCACGGGGACAGCAAGTGGTGGAAGGGACGTATTAAGCGTATTACCATTCCATGGATTGTGGGTGCGGCCCTTTTTGCGGCACCAACCTCCTATCTGACCTTGTATAGCCGGAATGTTCCCATGGATTTTGCAACTTTTTGTAATACGCTGTTTTTCTTTAATCCGGAAACCGGCGGCTCCGGGGTGTTCTTCTCCCATGTACAGTATTGGTATCTGGGGATTTTAACGGTGCTGTATCTCTTTATGTATTTGTACAGCAAACTTGATAAGGGGTTGTTGGAGCAAAGTGCTCCAACTGAGCCGGGGAAGCCGCTTCTGTGGGGCTTGGCTGCCATGATTTTTTGCAACATTGTGGCCACTAACATCATTACTGGCAACGATGATTTGTGGATTCATTTGAGTTATTTTTTGGTGCTGCAGCCATGTCGTATATTGCTCTACGTGGTGTTCATCTTCCTGGGGGCTTATGCCTGGAAGCATCAGTGGTTTGCCGAGGAGGGCTACAAGCCTTCGGCAGCCAAATGGGTGCCCTTTTTCCTGATTGCTACTATGGCTTATCCGGTATGGGCTATTTATGGCCGCTTCGTGGTAGCAGATCCTATTCAGTTTGTGCTGATTAAGGCCTTTTTCCAGACTGCACTGCTGATGACGGCGGTATTTGGCCTGTTGGGCCTGTTCAGCCGATTTTTGGACAGCACCAACAAATTCTGGGGAGAAATGGCGGCCAATTCCTACACCATGTACTACTGCCATATGCAGATAGTATTCCCAGTGGCCTATTTCCTGCTGCCTATCGATTTGCCGGCGGGAGCCAAGTGGCTTATGGCTTGTGCTATCGGCCTGTTCCTTACCTATTGCGTAAGTAAGCTGCTGCTGTTCCTGCCATGCTTTGCTGACAGCAAAAAAGCGAAGGTTTCGCAATAAATATGTATAGAAGACTGTTATCATTTTTATGGTAGCAGTCTTTTTTGTTCGTAAACTAAAAAAAGCACCTGATAAAAATATCAGCTGCAACAATTTTAGTGAAGTATTTCTCTTAGAGAAACGACTTCACCAGGGTTCTTACTTCGCCCATTGCTACCTTTGGTGCCAATACGCATGGAATAGCGGCGGCGATGGCAAACAACCCAATCATTGAGAACAACATATTGATGTCGGTCAATGTTATCCCTCCTTTGAACCATATTCAGTTTTATTTTTCTGCCGAAAAAATTTAACTTCGCCTAGTCTATACTATGCTATAATTATTGTCAAGAATAAATTTTAAAAATTTTGGTGGTGGTACCATGGATTTTGAATTTGATCTGGTTTTGTTGGCCCGACTGGCCATGTCCTGTATCTTGGGTGGTATTATTGGCTTTGAGCGGGAGTCCAAGAATAAATCGGCGGGGCTGAGGACCAACGTGTTGGTGTGCCTGGGCTCCTGTCTGATTATGATTTTATCCCAGGATATTTACGGTGACGTAGAGGGAAAGACCAATGCAGATCCAGCCCGGCTGGCAGCCCAGGTTGTGAGCGGTATCGGTTTCTTGGGAGCCGGTGCCATAATGAAGGAGGGCTTGAATGTTACTGGTCTGACTACGGCGGCCTGTTTGTGGGTAGTTGCCGGGGTTGGTTTGGCGGTGGGCGCTGGAAATTATACTGAGGCCATCGCCACCACGGTATTTGTCTTTATCGTGTTGGAAGTATTAGCCAAGATGGATTCCTTTTTGTCTATTGATAAGCATATTTCCGCCAAGCTGATTATAAAGAATGAGCAGAATACTCTGCCCCAGGTCTATAATTCCTTAAAGCACCATGATGTGAAGATAAAAACGGCGAAAATAAAAGAGCCCGACTCCTTGGAAGAGAAGGGCCAGGCTCTGGTACTGCTGGATTTAATCAATACCAAAAACGTGAACGAGTCAATATTGGTAAGCGATTTATATGCATTGGATGATGTGGTCAGCGTAGAGTTTGATTAATCTTACTCCCGCTTTTCACCAGGAATATCCATAATGGCGGTGGCACCCCGCTGTCCGGTGCGGATGCGGACGGCATCAGTCAGCTCGTACACAAAGATTTTTCCATCGCCAAACTTGCCCGTGCGGAGTACTCGCTGGGCCACCTCTAATACCTTTTCAACTGGAACCTCGCAAACGACGGTTTCCAGTTTTATTTTTGGCACAAGATTTATATCATATTTTTTGCCACGATATACTTCCTCGTGGCCTTTCTGCAAGCCACAGCCAAAGACCTGACTGACGGTCATGCCCAGGACACCGATCTCATTAAGGGCACTCATTAATTCATCCAGCTTATTGGAGCGGGTGATTATTTCTATTTTGGTCATTTTCATAGTATCACCTTAACCTTTCTCCGCATTAGCCTGCAAAACAGTATTGGCCAGCATTTCACTGGAATCCTCGAAGCTGCCTAATATTGGGCTGCCGCCCAGAATGGACCGGGCATAGCCCCGTTCACCATGCTCAACAATATCCAGACCGGTAAGTTCCTCGGCCTCGGATACCCGGGTTTCGGTAACGGCGCTGACAATGCGGTAGAGGATGTAAGTACCAACTACGGCCAAAACACAAGCTACTACAATGGAAATGAGCTGAGCGATAAAGAGATTGGTTTCACCATAATATAAACCATTGGCTCCTGCCGGATTGATTTCGGTGGTGGCCCAGATACCGGTGGCAATTGCACCCCAGGTACCGCCTACACCATGTACACCGAAGGCGTCGAGGGCGTCGTCATAGCCCAGCTTTTCCTTCAAGACAGCTACGGCGAAGTAGCAGACCACGCCACCTACCAAACCAATGATAACGGCTGGCATTGGGGCTACGAAACCTGCGGCTGGGGTAATGGCTACCAGACCGGCAATACAACCGGAGGCTGCGCCTAAAATAGTTGGTTTACCGTTGATTTTCCATTCAACAATTACCCAGGAGAGGGTAGCAGCTGCGGCAGCAGCCTGAGAGGTTACAAAGGCATTAGCAGCCAAAGCATTGGCGCCAAGGGCACTGCCGGCGTTAAAGCCGAACCAGCCGAACCACAGCAAGGCAGCCCCTAAAACCGTCATAGGCAAATTGTGAGGAATCATGGCAGTGCGGCCATAGCCATGCCGCTTACCAAGGAGAATACACAGGGTAAGACCGGAAACACCGGACAGGATGTGAATAACCAATCCACCTGCGAAATCCAAGGCACCTAACTCGGCCAGGAAACCGCCACCCCATACCCAGTGGGCCATTGGGTTATAGATAAATACGGCCCACAGGAGAATAAACAAGGCAAAGGCCGCAAACTTCATTCTTTCGGCAAAAGCACCAGTAATGAGGGCCGGAGTGATTACGGCAAACATGCACTGGAAGGCCACAAAGGCCAGTTCCGGAATGGTGGTATCGGAGAGGACATTCATTCCTACACCGGCAAGTCCGATTTTGTCCATACTGCCGATAAAACCACTGATGTCATCCCCAAAGGTCATGGTATAACCAATTAATACCCATTCCACGCTAATAAGTGCTACAATGAAAAAACTCTGCATAATGGTGGTGAGAACATTTTTGCTGCGTACCATACCACCATAAAATAATGCCAATCCAGGAGTCATGAGAAATACCAGTGCTGCACTGATAAGTACCCAAGCGGTATCGCCTGTATCGATCATATGAATCATTCCTTTCATTAACCAAAAGAAAAAGGCGTCCTACATTCCGGGGGGAGATGTAAGACGCCTTTGTCTCTTTGGTATTTTTTTTATCATCATACGAGAAAACAGAAAGCTCCACCAATCCGGTACCTGATTGGTGGAGCATCATTGCTTCGTATGTTGATGTGGTCATTATAATTCGCTGCCTGTCTAATGTCAAGAGAGAAATTTGTTTTTCTAAAATATGAAAGATCACTTGGGGATGAACTTAAAATATTTCAAAGATGTCCCGGTGGAGTGCCTTTAAAATTAAAAATATTACAATTTTACAAAAATACTTGACCGATTGTACATAGAGTGTTAACATATGTCTCAACAAAACAACACAAATGCAATGACTCAGGACGCGAGTGCAGAGGTATGGCTTTTTCAGAGAGCTTCGGTAAGGTGTGAGCGAGGCAAAGACATTCTGTATTTTATCACCTGTCAGCAGGGGGCTGAACCATCCCAGTGCATGGGATGCAGTAGGTACCTCCGGTGTCTTCACCGTTATCAAAAAGAACAGATGATGGTCTGTTAAGAGAGATTGCAGCAATGCAATAATTGAAGTGGTACCGCGGAGTTAAGCCTTCGTCTTCATGTATATGAGGACGAAGGCTTTTGTGTTGTTATTGCCTTCCACTTTGGGGAAGCACCCTCGGGTACTAGGCTTCGCCGTCGGTGGCAACAAGGCTGACGGATGAGGTAACATTTTTTAGAAAGAAGGAATTATTATGAATGGCTTAATGGTAGTTGGTTTGGCTATGGCAGTGTTTGCCTGTGCTTACCTGGGGTATGGCCGCTGGCTGGTAAAGACTTGGGGGATTGATCCTCAGGCCAAGACTCCGGCCCATGAGTTCGAGGATGGACGGGACTACACCCCAGCTTCCCGCTTTACGGTATTTGCTAATCAGTTCTCTTCCATTACCGGAGCTGGCCCGGTCACCGGACCTATTATAGCCGCTATGTTTGGCTGGCTGCCGGCTTTGCTGTGGCTCTTGGTTGGTGGTGTATTCTTTGGTGCGGTGCAGGATTTTACCGCGTTGTATGCTTCCGTTAAAAATAAAGGTAAATCCATGGGGATGCTCATTGAGCAGTATGTGGGCCGTACCGGTCGTCGGTTATTCCTGCTGTTTTGTTGGCTCTTTACTTTGTTGGTAATCGCAGCCTTTGCCGATATTGTGGCCAATACCTTTAACGGTTTTGCCAAGGATGGCAGTCTGGCTGTGCCAAATGCTTCTGCTGCCTCCATATCCATGTTATACATCTTCGTGGCCATGGGCTTTGGCTTCTTTATTCGTAAATTCCAGCCTAAGGAAGGGGTAAAATTCCTGGTTGGATTGGGTCTGTTTTTAGCTATGATGACCGTGGGCATTGCTTTCCCGATGTACTTTGATGCCACCGTTTGGCGCTATGTGGTATTTGGCTATTGCTTTATCGCTTCCGTTATGCCAATGTGGCTTTTAATGCAGCCAAGAGATTATCTGTCTTCTTTCCTGCTCCTGGGCATGGTAGCCGGCGGTGTAATCGGTGTCCTGATTGCTAACCCTACCATTAATATGCCAGCCTTCGTGGGCTTTGAGGTAAATGGCAAGAGCTTGTTCCCAATTCTCTTTATCACCATCGCCTGTGGTGCGGTTTCGGGCTTCCACAGTCTGGTTTCCTCCGGAACTTCTTCTAAGACTATTGACAATGAAAAAGATATGCTTACCGTTGGTTATGGTTCCATGTTGATTGAGTCCCTGTTGGGTGTAGTGGCACTGGTAATCGTTTGCTCCGCAGCAACTGATGGCGTGCTTCCACAGGGTACTCCGTTCCAGACCTTTGCCGGGGCTGTAGGTGGCTTCTTCATGATGTTTGGTCTGCCGCAGCATGTGGCCGTATGCTTTATGACCATGTGTGTATCGGCTTTGGCCATGACCACTATCGATTCAGTGGCCCGTATCGGTCGTATGTCCCTTCAGGAATTAGTTTCTCCAAGTGAAGGTCATGAGCCAGGACCAGTTGCCAAGCTCTTTGGCAATACCTACTTTGCTACAGCTTTGACCTTGATTCTTAGCTATATGCTGTGCTTGGCTGGTTATATGAACATCTGGCCACTCTTCGGTGCTGCCAATCAGCTGTTGTCGGCACTGGTACTGATTGCCCTGGCGGTATTCCTTCGTACCACTGGCCGGAAAGGCTGGATGCTGTATGTACCGATGGTATTCATGTTCCTGGTAACAATGAGTGCCCTGGTACTTAGTGTAATGGGTATTTATGGTAAGCTGGTGGCCGGGAACTTCCTGTTCATGGTGGATGGCCTGCAGCTGATAATCGCTGTAGCTCTGATGACCTTGGCTGTATTGGTGGTAAAACACTGTGGCAAGGAATTGATCACTGGCCAGGTTGAGACAGAAGATAAGGAAGAGGAGGCCGAAGAGATTCCGGCAGCCTTGAACTAATACAAAAAAGCGGCTTTGAGCCGCTTTTTTATTGCCATTATTTGAGATTATATTTGGCGCATGTCCCGTATGGCCGCCTCTTGGGTTCGTATGTGTTCCAGCGCCGTGTCCACATCATTGTCCTTTAACAGGGCGTACAGCAGGCGATAGTGGTGGCGCAAATCGTGACGTAAAATACGGGTGGTATCAATGTCATTTCGTATAAGCTCTGCCTCGTGCTTCAAGGAGTTCAGCCGCAGGCGCAGCAGGTCATTGGCCTGCTCCTTGCGGATATTTTCGTGCATTTCCCGATTGAAAATCAGATAGGTAATAAAAATTTGGCTTAAGGTCAGGATGATAACAAAAGTCAGCATGGTTTTTGATCCTCCCAGTACATGGTCAGGCGCACCCAACCGTTTTCACAGCTAAAATCCGCATAGCCGTCATATTTGTCCAGAAAGTTTTTCAGGCTCAGCATACCAATACCGTGGCCGTCTCGGCTGGTTTTCGGCAAGCCGTCTTCTCCCAAATGGAGAGTGCCCTTAAAGGTATTGGCAATTTCCAGTACGCATTGGTCACCGTTGTGTTGCAGTATCAGGGTAATCTGTCGGGCACCATTATCCTTGGCACTGGCCAACAGGGCATTTTCCAGCAAATTGGCTAAGAGCACCGCCAAATCATTTTCGTCAGTGCCCATGGTGCGGGGCAGATTAATTTTTTGAATGATTCCGATGCCGGCGGTTTTGGCTCGGTGCAGATAAATGGAAATGGCCGCATTGATTATGGAATAATCCGTATAGGCAATAATGGCCGTGGCAGAAAGCCGGTCCTCCTGCTGACTGATGTAGGCCTGGGCCTCTTTGATTTTGCCCTGTTGCAGGAGCTGGCGCAGTTCTTTATAAGTATCCAAAAGACCGGATAAATGCTTTTGCATCTGCTCTCGGTTATCAGCGGCCAATAAACGGGCTTCTTCAAGATACAACAATTCCTGTTTCATAATGGCTGAATTGTGCAATAAATGTTTTTGCTCATAGATGTGTTGGGAAGTGGCCAAAATATAGTGATAAATTATAAAAAAGGCCGCTGGCAAAAGAAGGCGGGCCAGGCGTTCTTCCCAGGAATGCCATAATATCCCATCGTTAATCATAGCCAGATAACCGGCGGTCATCACCAATGGCAGCAGGGCAAAATATATTTTTACTCCCCGACGGGTGAAACGGGAAAAGATTTCCAGAAGGGATCTGAAATAATGCCGGGCCAGAGGCAGCAGCACCAGGTAGAAGGCAATATATAATGCGGATTCCAATTGCAGAACAAATTCCTCATTCTGTTCCATAAAGAACAGGGCCAGAGCAAGGCAGGCCAGACTGTGGAGAATAAAGGTCCACATGGCAAACATACTGAATACAAACAGATGGGAGAGCCCTTGGTTGGGCATTGCCCGAACAAAAAGATATTGATAGGGAATCCAGCCAAATAGCAGGATCGTTTTATAGCTTCTTACATCTATAGCCGTATCAAGAAACTGAAAAACGTAGAAGCAGGTAAGGATAAGGCCTACAACAGCTATCTTTTTCCAGTAGGAGAGGGATGCCTGACGGGAAAATTCCTTGCTGAAGGATACATAACGAAGATAGGCTCCCGCCAAATGTATTAACGCTATTTTTAGCGCAAAAAAAACAGCTGTCAGCATTTTCCCACCTCCTCTTTGGCACAAATTACACTGATTATATTATATAACTTTTTTCTGGTTAAATAGATGACAAAAGTTTTATTTAATACTTTTTCGAAAATTAACTCTATTTTCGGTGTAAAATACATCACTTTTTCAATTTTTCCATCACTTTTGGCTGAAGGGTAGAAAAATAGATAAATATATGCTATATGTTAAGACATAAAAGATAATGGCAGAAAGAAGGGGTGTGACAAATGAATATCGCTATTGCCGATGATTTGGCGGCTGATCGACAGATCGCCGAGGAGCAGTTGCATCGCTATGTAAGTGAGTCATATCCTGATATTGTGGATGATTTTTCCTTGGATACCTTTGCCTGTGCGGAAGATTTACTGGAAAACTTCTCTCCTGGCAAGTATGATCTCCTGGTGCTGGATATATTTATGGCCGATATGACCGGGATGGAGGCCGCTGAGGCTATCCGCTTGCAGGATGAAAAGGTGCCAATCATTTTTTTGACCACCAGTCAGGATTATATATTGGAGGGATATCGGGTATTTGCGGCCGGATATCTGTTAAAACCCTTGACCGACCATTTGGCGGAATTCTCTCACACCATGGAGCATGTTTTCCACCAGCTGATGGATGGGGAGAAAAGTCTTTCAGCCACCGTCAATGGGGAAGAGGTGAATATTCCCTTCCGGAAAATTGTGTATGTGGATATTAATGCCCATCATCGCCTAAGCATTCATTTGCTGGATTCAGAGTTGGATACAAATTTGGCCTACGTTAATTGTCAGGAAATATTGCTATTGCGGAGAAATTTTGTGGAATGCCATCACCGTATCATCATTAATATGGATTATGTGAAGAAGATGGACAAAGCGGGATTTGTGTTGCATAATGGGATTCAGATACCAATAAGTCAGCGGCGGCAAAAAGAGGTTAAGGCCGCCTATATGCGTTATTTGGTGCATAGATAATAAAATAAGAGAGGATTGGGTATAGTGACCAATAATCATCCCTTGGCGGTGTACTGCCATAGCTGTGGTGCGCCGGCCAATTATGACATAGTGACTCAACGGTATCACTGCCAGTATTGCGGTGGGGTGACTGATGTAAAGGACCCGATTATGCGCTTGGAGCAGTGGCGGGATGCCCGGCGAAAGACCATTTTGCAGGACAGCAAGGCAGCTGAGGAGGTACACTCCTGCCAGAACTGCGGTGCCCAGGTGCTTATTCCCAAGGGTGAGGCCATGGGAAAATGCGATTTTTGCGGCGGTAAATTTGCCCGGCGGGCCTTCGGAAAATCCGATGAGTTGCCGGAGGTGATTATTCCCTTTGTACTCACTGAGGAAGAGGCCAGAGGAAAGTTGGCAGAATGGGTGCGAAAGAATTCCCGGAAAGAAGAAGCCAAGACCGTTTCCGCCAATATCCAGAATCTCAGGGGCTATTATTTGCCCTATGAGCTTATTCGGGGGCCGGTGACGGCCCAGGTACAGCGGTTGGAGACCTTTTCTGACCGGAAATATAATATGGGAGGCTTTTTGAACGGCATTGCCGTCAATACCTCCAAGCAGTTTGACAATCTGGTGCTGGATGCTATGGAGCCCTTTGAGTGGACAGCAGCCCAGCCCTTTGAATTTGCCTTTATTGCCGGTCAACGGGTGAAGCTCTCCGATGTGGACGGGGTGGCACTGGAGAACCGGGTACTGGAGGAAGTGCAGGACAGCTTTAGACCGGAGGCGGAAAAGGCTTTGCAGACCACCGGCGTAATGCTAAAAATGCAGGCAGGAAATATTCTGCGTCTGCCAGCTTTGCTGCCGGTATATGTACTTAGTATTGGCCCGGTGTTGGCGGTAGTGAACGGCCAGACTGGCCGGGTGGCGGTTTCCCAAGTCAAGCTTAGCAAGAACTATTCCTGGCTCATTGAACCTACAATATTGACCTTGCTCACCACTGGGGCCATCTGTCTGTGGGATGTCTTGGTAGGGCTCATATGGGGGGCTATTTTTGGCATCATTTTCTTCGTGGCCTTTGCTGACGGCCGAGGAGATGAATGGCGACGCAAGGTCTTTAAAATGGACTCCGGCCGGCCAAAGCGGGTACAGGCCCAGCTTTCCTTAAACCAGGGACAGGTGCCGGTGGTGGACACCACGGTAAAGTCCTTGTTCTTTGAACCGGTAAATGGGTATATGACACCGGTAAAGGTAGCCTTTTATACGCCGTTACGAATTTTTAAAATTCTTTTGGCAGTGTTGCTATTTAACACCCTGCCGGCCATTGTGGCCTTTCTCCTGGATTGGGAGGGGACGGCCAATTATAAATATCTGGGGGCATGGTTGGTGCTGACCGTACCATTGACCTTGATTTTGTGGGTAGCCGTGGGCCGCATAAGAATTTACAACTTCCCACTGTTTAAAATGCTTCTTCCTGATGGCAGCAGTCGCAGTGTGAAATCCGATATTGGTAATCTTTCCTTGGGGGAGGCCCTGGGCTTTATCAAGGAAGCGGCATCTTACAAGGAAGCCTTGATATTTGTCGGTTTCTTTATTTTCATGTTCCTGGGTACAGTGTCAGCAATACTGATGGAAGAATAAGATAAGTGAATTCAAAAGGGCTGGGGGATGTATGAGCATCTCCCGGTCCTTCGTGTTATGAGTATTTATATCTTTTTTAATTCGCTGATCAGGGCAGTACCGATGATTAAACTGGCTCCGATAATGCCCGTAAAGGAAAGGCCTTCTCCCAGTATAATTGCTGACAGGAACAGGGCACTTATGGGGTCAATGTAGCTGCATATGGCCACGGATTGGGCGGATAACTTTTTCATACCCCCAAAGTACAGGGCGTAGGCAATGCCGGTATGAACAATACCCACAATTAACAGGAAAAAGACGGTATCTCCGGAAAAATCCACATGGGTGAAGCCCTGGGTCACCAGAAGATATGGTACCATTATTAAGGCGGATCCCATAAGCTGTATAAGCGTTCGGTGATAGGTATTTGAATATTCAATCCGCTTGTTTAGAATAATGTTCAGGGCATAGAGCAGGGCGGCAGTCAGGCCACAGACAATGCCGTGTAGCTCCTTTTCCGTGAGGGAGGCATTGTCCCCGATTCCGGCCACCATGGCCATACCGCAGGTAGTAAGCAAGACCACCAAAAGCTTTTTCAAGGTAAGCCGGTTCTGGAAGAACAACGGGGACAGCAGAATTACAATGGCCGGTTCCATGTAGTAACACAGGGTGGCCACTGAAACACTGGTATAGTTAAAAGCTTCAAAGAGGAAAATCCAGTTGCAGCCCAGTATGGCTCCGGCCAGCAGTAAAAGTCCCACCGTGGAGCTGGGGATTTTGTTGAAGCCGGTGTTTTTGGTGTAAAAGATAATACTTAACAAAAAAGCGGAGCCCAGCACGCCCCGGATAAAGGCCAGAAAATCAGATGGCACCGGTATATGGCGACGAAATACCCCAATGGAACCCCAGATAAGCATGGCTGTTATGACCATCAAATAGGATTTTATGGTTTCTTTGTTCATGGAATTATCACTTTCTTTTCAGAACAATTTAGTTTAATATAATCAATAACAATTCCCTATATTATAACAAATGCGAGGTAGAATATGCGATTTATATTTTGGAAATTCAGATTGTGGGTGTTGGCAGCACTTTTGCTGTTATGGCCGATAAATTCCCAGGCCGCTGACATCAATGATGTTAAAAACATGCCTATACCTTTGAGCCAGACGGAGGAAAACAATCTGCCGCCTGATGATGAGGAGGAACCGCAAAAATATATTGGGGTGACTACTCCCCTGGCTGCCGGGGGAAACCCTTGGCTTGACGTAAGCGTTATCGATAAAAAGCATGACCGGCAGGTCTTTTCCGCCCAGGATAATTTTTATTCCTACAGCAATAATTCCTGGTTGGATGATATAAGATCCCACGGTATAAGCTCTCACTACGATGTGTTTGATGACGTAAACAGTGATGTAAATATCAAGCTGGCCAGAATACTGGAGGATCGGAGTTATTTTACCCACGATAGTGCCATTTGCCAAAAGGTTTATGACATGGTAAAGAATTGGAACAAGCGGGATAAAATCGGTTTGGCTCCTCTCCAGGAAGATGTTCAGGCCATTGAGTCCATCCAGACCCTGGCCGATATGGATAACTACCTTATTGGGGAGGAGGTACCCGCCAGCGGCTTAATGGAGCCGGACATGCAGACGGATCTAAATGATTCGTCAAGATATGTTATGAGTATTATTCCCATGGGACTTACCCTGGGGGATTCAGCAGAATACAGCAAATTGACGGAGCTGGGCAAGCGCACCAAAAAGGCTAACGATGTGGCCGTGGAAAAAATGCTTCGTTTGCTGAAATATGACGATGAAGCGGTAAAACAAAAGATTGCGGCCATGTACCGGTTGGAGTACGCCTTGGCCGGGAAAATTCATACCCAGGAGGAAATGGCCAAAGCCGATTATGTAAAGCGGGTGAATAATCCTGTTACCCTGGCGCAGATAAAGGAAATGGCTGGCCGTTATCCGATTGTGGCCTTGCTGGAAAAATACGGACTTAGTACGGCCGAGCGGTTTACCGTGCCAAATCCTGATTATATAAGGGCTGTGGCGGCCTACTACAATGAAGAGCATTTACAGGAAATGAAGGACACCCTGGTGGCCTATCGGATGCTGGAAAATCTGGAGGTTTTAAATACAGCGGCCAATGATATTGCCATGGAGCGCAACATGGCTATTCGGGGCTTTAAGAGTAATTTGCCGGATTGGTTCCGGGGCGTGGAATATGTGAAAGGTGTTCTGCCAGGTCCCTTGTCCAATTTATATGCTGAGGCCTATTGCAACAATGAGATGAAAAAGGATATTGAGGGGATTATAGGCGATGTGTGCAGTTATTACAAAACCATGCTGCAGGATGAGCCCTTCTTGTCACCGGAAGTAAAGACAAAAGCCATTCATAAGCTGGACAGCCTGACCGTGCGGGCTTGTATGCCGGATAAAAGCAAAAACTGGAAAAATATCAAGTTCAACAAATGCAAAAATCTGTTGGATATCCATAAAGCCCTGCTTAAGTGGGAAATTTCCGAAATCGTGGCCAAGATAAATGGCCCGGTGGAGCAGGATTGGACCCCGGCTTACACGGTGAATGCCAATTATAAGTTGACGGATAATTCCATTAATATTCCCGCTGGCATATTGAATGGCGTATTTTACCAAAACGACTTTACCTACGAGGAAAAGTTGGGGGGCATCGGCATGGTAATTGCCCACGAAATAACCCACGGCTTTGATACCAATGGCTCCCAGTTCGATGAAAAGGGCAATGTAAAGAACTGGTGGACCGAGGCGGATAAGGCAGCCTTTGATAAGCGGGCGGCCAAGGTAATAGATTATTTTAATGGCATAACCGTTTATGACGGCCTGAACTGCAACGGGGAAATCAATAAAGCAGAAGCCATAGCTGATATGGGGGCCATGAAGTGTATGCTGTCCATGGCCAAGAAGAAGCCGGATTTTGATTACAAAAAGTTTTTCAGCCATTACGCTTCTCTTTGGCAGAGCGTGTACACCAAGGAATACGGCGAGGAGCTGGTGCGGACCGATGCCCATCCGTTGCCATATTTACGGGTAAACGTTTGTGTTCAGCAGTTTGATGAATTTAACACTACCTACAATGTAAAGCCAGGTGATAAGATGTATCTGGCACCGGAAAATCGCATATTGGTATGGTAAAGAAAAGGGATTGAAAATGCCGAGGCACTTTCAATCCCTTTATTTTTAGGATGAGGTCAATCTATTTTTGGTAAAAATACAAATAAGATGGAGCTTACCAGCAACAGATAAGGGTAAAGCAAAAATGGCAATACCATAAAGGCTGTTATCTCACATCCCAGACTAATGGCGATGGAAACTGCTACCAGCATCTGGGCTCCGTATGGCAATATCCCCTGGAAAATACAGGAAAAGGTATCCAACAGGGAGGCGGTTTCCTTAGGGGAGATATCATAGCTGTTGGAAATCTCCTTGGCAATAGGATTGGTCATTACAATGGCCACGGTGTTGTTGGCGGTGGCAATATCCATAAAACCTACCAGCATGCCAATACCCAGCATGCCACCCTTTTTGGTGCTAAAAATTTTATGCACAGTGGACAGCAGGGCGTTAAAGCCACCATTATAAGCAATAAGCCCGCCGATGGCAGATACCAAAATGGCTACCATGGAGGTTTCAAACATACCCGCCGTACCCTTGCCGATATTGGTCATGTAGTCGATGAAGGCAATTTCTCCGGTGCCCAACATGAGCGCTGTACCGCAAAGAATGCCCACCAGCAGTACCAGGAAAACATTAAAGCCCATGATGCCGCCGATTAATACCAAAAGGTAGGGAACAATCTGTATCAGCTGATAGTCCTTAATCTGCAGCTCTCCAACGCTTTGCTGGGCAGATAAGAAGTAGAGGACTATCACTGTAAGAATAGCGGCTGGAATGGCAATTTTAAAGTTTGCCTTAAACTTATCCTGCATGGCACAACCCTGACCGTTGCAGGCGGCAATGGTGGTATCGGAAATGAAGGAAAGGTTGTCCCCGAACATGGCACCACCCATAACGGTGCCCACACAAAGGGGAATGGAAAAGCCCGTGCTGTTGCCCACGGCAATAGCAATAGGCACAATCAAGGTTATGGTGCCTACGGAGGTGCCCATAGCCAGGGAAACAAAGGCACTGATTAAAAACAGCAAAGGAATGGCATAGTCGGCTGGTATTAAGGACAAGAGGAAATAGGCCACGCTTTCGGCACTGCTGCGTCCTAATACCCCAACAAATACTCCGGCCATAAGGAAAATTAAAATCATGGTGATAATATTGGGATCAGCCATATTGTTGGCCATGATTTTCAGCTTTTCGTTCATGTTTATTTTATTGGCTTGCAGACAGGCCAGCCCCAGGGCTATAAGAAATATCACCACAACGGATACGTTGTAAAAGCCCATGGGTATTTGCATTACATATTCAAAGGTTATACCCAATCCCAAATACAGGAATACAAACACAGCAATGGGGAGTAATGCTGCAAAACTACTTTTATTCTCCACAATAATCCTCCTGAAAATATACTAATAGCGCACTGACTGACTTATGGATATGTCAGTACACTAGGTCATTATACCCCAGTTAAGAAAATTTTTCCATTATTGGCTGACCTTTGTCCTTTTTTGTGTGGATGTTAGGACAAGTGATATTAATTATGATACAATAGCTAAGAAGTATATTATAGTGGAGATGATAAATATGGCAAAATTTTGTCCAAATTGTGGTGAACGAGTTGAAGAAAATATAGCTTTTTGTCCGGAGTGCGGGCAGAAATTTGAAGCTGCACCAGCGCAGCCACAGCAGCCAATGCAGCAGGAGCAATTTAATCAGCCGGTTCAACCACAGCAGCCAATGCAGCAGGGGCAATTTAATCAGCCGGTTCAGCCACAGCAGCCAGTACAGCAGCCTATGCAGCAGCCAGGTCAGCCGATGAATTATCAAAATGGCTATAACCCATATGGTCAGCAGCAACCAAATGGTTTCCAACAGCCACCTTATGGGGGCGTTGGTGTAGGTCCGCTGCCGGACAACATAGCTCAAGCCTTTAAGTGGACCACCTATACCGGTCGTTTAAATCGTCAGAGATATTTTTTCCGGGGGCTTGGACTGGGATTTCTGGCCTTTGTAATTTTAATGGTGGTTGGAACCATTGGCATAGCCGGAGGTATGAAGGAAGAGCTGGCCTTAGGCTTGGGATTCCTGTTAGCCATGCCGCTAATCGTATTGAGTTTGTTTAACTCCATAAAACGGGCTCACGACCTTGATAAGCCAGGTTGGCTGGCGATTGTTCAGGCTTTGCCGGGCTGGGTGGATGTATTTACCACTAATCAGGCAGTTACTGTTGTAGCCGGCTTGGTGGGCTTGATTTTGGGCATTTATCTCTTATTCTTTAAGGGAACCGAGGGCCCTAACCAGTATGGCGATGACCCATTGAGATATTAATAAACTAAAATAATTAATTTAAAACCACTTCTTGCATAATATTATTAGTTAAAATATAATTTATAATTAATAGTATTATGTTTAGGGGTGGTTTTTGTGTTTGCAAAATGTTGTGGTGCCACCACAGTGGGGGTGGATGGTCAGATAATCGATGTGGAGGTAGATGTGGCCAATGGCCTACCCGGCATCGAAATGATTGGCTTACCGGATACCATGGTGCGGGAAGCCAAGGAAAGGGTCAGAACCGCGGTAAAAAACTCCGGGATAAAGATTATGCCCCAGAAAGTAACCATTAATCTTGCTCCGGCGGGACTTAGAAAGGACAGCCCCGGTTTGGATCTGCCCATTGCCATGGCCATGCTGGTGGCTTATGGTGTTTTGTCCCAGGCCAGCTTAGAGGGGAATTTATTTTCCGGGGAGTTATCTCTGGAAGGGCAGATACGCGGGGTTGCGGGTATTCTACCCATGGCCATAAAGGCCAAGGAACAGGGCTTCAAGGCCTTTTTCGTGGCTGGAGAGAATGTCAATGAGGCCCTGCTGGTGGAGGGGTTAAGGGTCTACCGGGTGGATAGCCTTCAGGAATTAGTTGAGTTTCTTACGGGGAAAGTGTCCTGGGAGCCGGCGGTAGCAGTGGAAAATGAGCAGGAAACTAATGAAGAGGTTATTGAGGATTTTGCCGATGTCCAAGGGCAGTTTGTGGCCAAGCGGGCCTTTGAAATAGCTGCTGCCGGGGGACATAATATTTTGCTGGTGGGCAGCCCGGGGGCCGGGAAAACCATGTTGGCCCGACGCCTGAATTCCATATTACCGGCGATGACCCTGCAAGAGGCCTTGGAGGTAACGAAGATTTATAGCGTTTCCGGCCTGTTAAAGAAAAACAGCGGCCTGATTACCCAGCGTCCCTTTCGCAGCCCCCATCACACCACCTCCTCGGTTGCCATGATCGGGGGCGGCTCCATACCCCATCCCGGAGAAGTAAGCCTTAGCCATAACGGAGTCTTATTTTTGGATGAACTGCCGGAATTCCACAAGCAGACTTTGGAAGCACTGCGTCAACCCTTGGAGGATGGGGAGGTAAGCATTGCCCGGGTAAATGCCTCCCTGACCTTTCCCTCCCGTATACTTCTCTGCTGTTCCATGAACCCATGTCCCTGCGGGTATTATCATGATCCGGACAAACAGTGTGAGTGTTCCTATGCGGAAATCAAGCGCTATAATCGGAAAATTTCTGGTCCGTTGCTGGACCGGATAGATATCCAAATCCGGGTACCCCGGGTTACCTATAATGAACTGACCAGAAAGGAAAAAGCCGAGAGTTCGGCGGTTATTCGCCAAAGGGTCTCCGCAGCTAGAAACCGCCAGCTAAAGAGGCTGGAAAAATATGGCATTGTCTGCAACGCCCAGATGACCAGTTCCATATTAAAGAAAACCTGCCACATTGCCCCCGAGGCCCAAAATCTTCTTAAAGCGGCCTTTATTGAAAAAAATATGTCCGCCCGTTCCTTTGATCGAGTAAAAAAGGTGGCCCAAACCATCGCTGATCTGGCCAACAGTGATGAAATCACAGCTGCCCATCTCGCCGAGGCCATACAGTTGCGAAATGATATTGGCATCAATTATGAATAATATATTTCTACCCTATTGCTAAAAGTGTTCACCTATGATACAATGACACACAGTTTAAAAACACAAATTCAATGATGAAGACAGTAGTTTGTCAGTGAAAAACCTAGCGAGCTGGGGATGGTGGAAGCCCGGCAGGAGTAGCGGCAAATGAACATCACTTCGGAGCAGCAGGTCAAAATGCCCTGGCATAATGCTTTGGCAGAGTAGGCTGAGCCGGGATCTCCCGTTACAGAGATAGTATATGCTGGTATACGAAATAGGTGGTATAGTGAAGCCAGGCTTCATCCTGTTTTGGGGTGGAGCCTTTTATTTTGCACAGAGCTCCTGTCCTATTTCACACCAATATTAGGAGGTAATCAATTTGTACAACAAGGTTGACACCAATCTGAACTTCGTTGAGCGGGAGCGGGAAGTTCTGAAATTTTGGAAGGATAATGATATTGCCAAGAAGTGTATCGACATCCGGGAAGGCTGCGATACCTTTACCTTCTACGATGGTCCCCCAACGGCCAACGGCAAGCCCCATATCGGTCACGTATTGACCCGGGTTATCAAGGATATGCTGCCACGGTACCAGTCCATGAAGGGCAAGAAGGTACTCCGCAAGGCTGGCTGGGATACCCACGGTCTGCCGGTAGAGCTGGAAGTGGAGAAGAAGCTGGGCCTGGATGGCAAGGAACAGATTGAAAAGTACGGCATTGAGCCATTTATTAAGGAATGTCGGGAATCAGTATGGAAGTACAAGGGCATGTGGGAGGAATTCTCCGATGTGGTAGGCTTCTGGGCGGATATGGACGATCCATATATTACCTATGAGAACAATTACATTGAGTCCGTATGGTGGGCTCTGAATGTTATTTGGGAAAAGGGCCTTCTGTACAAGGGTCATAAGGTTGTTCCTTATTGCCCACGGTGCGGTACCCCACTGTCCTCCCACGAGGTGGCTCAGGGCTACAAGGATATAAAAGAGCGGTCTGCCATGGTACGGTTTAAGGTCAAGGATGAGGAAAATACCTCCTTCCTGGCTTGGACCACTACCCCTTGGACCTTGCCTTCCAACCTGGGTTTGGTTGTAAATCCGGAGGTGGATTACGTAAAGGTAAAATGCAACGGCGAGTATCTGATTTTGGCCGAGGCTTTGGTGGAAAGCGTATTCGCCGGAGTTAAGTCTCAGGATAACCCGGAGGAAGCTGCCCAGGTGGAAATCGTGGACCGGTTCAAGGGCAAGACCCTGGAGCATCGGGAGTACGAGCCACTCTATGATTTTGCCAACGGCAAGATTAAGAAAAAGTGCTTCTTCGTTATGTGCGACGACTATGTAACCACTTCCGATGGTACCGGTATCGTACATACCGCTCCAGCCTTTGGTGAGGACGATGCCCGGGTATGCCGCAACTACAATATGGATTTTGTGCAGTTCGTGGATGCCAAGGGTAACATGACCGAGGAAACCAAGTGGGCTGGCGTATTTGTTAAGAAGGCCGATCCAATGATTTTGGATGACTTAAAGGCTTCCGGCAAGCTCTTTAAGGCACCGAAGTTCGAGCATAGCTATCCACATTGCTGGCGCTGTGATACACCGCTCATTTACTATGCACGGGAATCCTGGTTCATCAAGATGACCGATGTAAAGGAAAAGCTCATTGCCAACAATAACACAATCAACTGGATGCCGGATTCCATCGGTAAGGGCCGGTTTGGCGAGTGGCTGGAGCATGTTCAGGATTGGGGCATCAGCCGTAACCGTTATTGGGGTACACCACTCAATATCTGGGAGTGCTCCTGTGGTTGTCAGCAGTCCATCGGCTCCATTGAGCAGCTCAAATCCATGTCCGATAACTGTCCGGAGGATATTGAGCTCCATCGTCCATACATTGATGACGTAACCATCAAGTGTCCGGATTGTGGCAAGGAAATGAAGCGGGTACCAGAGGTTATTGACTGCTGGTTTGATTCCGGTTCTATGCCATTTGCCCAATGGCATTATCCGTTTGAAAATAAGGAAATCTTTGAGGAGCGCTATCCGGCGGACTTTATCTCCGAGGCGGTGGACCAGACCAGAGGTTGGTTCTATTCCCTGCTGGCCATTTCCACCTTGCTCTTTGAGGATTCTTCCTATAAGAACGTAATTGTTCTGGGCCACGTTCAGGACAAGGATGGCAAGAAGATGAGTAAGTCCAAGGGCAATGCCGTTGATCCGATGGATGCCCTGAACAAGCACGGCGCTGATGCCATTCGCTGGTATTTCTACGAAAACAGTGCCCCTTGGCTGCCAAACCGTTTCCATGATGATGCGGTGCAGGAGGGCCAGCGTAAGTTCATGGGTACCCTGTGGAATACCTATGCTTTCTACGTGCTTTATGCCAATATTGATAATTTCGATGCCACCAAGCATAGTCTGGACTACGATAAGCTTTCTGTAATGGATAAGTGGGTACTGTCCCGTCTCAATACCCTTATCAAGAAAGTGGATGGCAATCTGTCCGCCTACAAGGTTACGGAAACCGCCAAGGTATTGCAGGAATTTGTGGATGAGCTGTCCAACTGGTATGTTCGTCGCAGCCGGGAGCGGTTCTGGGGCAAGGAAATGAACCAGGACAAGATTAACGCTTACATGACCCTGTACACCGCCTTGGTTACCGTTATTAAGCTGGCCGCACCAATGGTTCCGTTCATTACCGAAAGCATTTACCGCAATTTGGTGTGCAGCGTAGATGATCAGGCACCTATTTCCGTGCATCTTACTGACTTCCCAGTAGCTAATGAAGCCTTTATTGATGCTGAGCTGGAGAAGAACATGGAGCTGGTACTGGATGTAGTAGTACTTGGCCGTGCTGCCCGCAATGCGTCCAACATCAAGAACCGTCAGCCAATTGGCAATATCTTTGTCAAGGCGGACAGCGAGTTGGATGATTTCTTTAAGGAAATTGTGGCCGGAGAGCTGAACGTTAAGCATGTGGAGTTCAAGGATGATATGGAGGAATATCTCTCCTATACCCTGAAGCCACAGTTCAAGGTGCTGGGTCCGAAGGTAGGCAAGCAGATTGGCGAGGTGAAGGCCGCTCTGGCTGACCTTGATGGTGCTGTTGCCAAGGAAGAGCTGGACAAGACCGGCAAGCTGAAGCTGTCCTTAAAGAGCGGTGAAGTGGAGCTGGAGCCAGAGGACATTGAGATCATCATGTCCCAGACCGAGGGCTTTGCTACCCAGCGCTATGGCAAGGTGACCATTGCTTTGGAAACTACCCTGACGCCAGAGCTCATTGAAGAGGGCTTTGTCCGGGAGATTATTTCCAAGCTTCAGACCATGCGTAAGGAAAATGGTTTTGAGGTTACCGACCGCATTACCGTATATGCCTCCGGCAATGACAAGCTCACTGATATCCTGTCCCGCAACGAGGATATGGTGAAGAGCATTGTGCTGTGTGATGGCCTTACCTATGGTTCCCTTGATGGATTTACCAAGGAGTGGAACATCAACGGTGAGAATATCACTTTGGGTGTAAAATAAGCATTAAGCCTCCCTACGGGGAGGCTTTTTTACTTGTGGCGACACTTTTAATTTACTGCAAAAGGGTGTACAATTTCTATGTAACTTTAGTGAAAGTGAGTGCAGAAAATGGCAGATACAGAAACGGAAAATACTTACATGGGCAGCTATAATTTTCAGGGGGGCGAGACAGGTTATTTCAGCATGAAGCCCTATGGGGAAGGGGACTGCCTGGCAGAGATAAAATTCCTGGCTCCGGCCGGGGCAGAAAACATCACCCTCCCCAATGATGAACTGGGCTGGAAGCTGTCTGACGGCACGATTTTGAACCTTACCAAGGGCCTGTTCACCCGGCGGCTGGGGGACGTAATTGAGCCGGTTATTAAGGACCCACGGGAGCCTGGCAAGATGCTCCCTATAGCCTATGAGGTTACCTATGGCAGCATGACCATAGATGATGACTGGTCCTTCTTGGATTGCTTTAACTAAAGGAATTTTATTTCAATATTGCAGGGGGAATAATATGGCAGGAAAAAGATTTTTCCACATGGTGCCGATAATTGCCAAAAAACGGGATGGCAAGGCCTTGGATAAGGACGAAATCGAATATTTAATTGATGGCTGTGTCAACAAAACCATTCCCGATTACCAGATATCAGCCTTCTTAATGGCGGTATATTTTCAGGGAATGACTGATCTGGAGCTGGCGGATTTTACCTTGGCCATGGCCCATTCCGGGGATATGGTGGATTTATCCGGCATTGAGGGTATAAAGGTGGACAAGCATTCCACCGGTGGTGTAGGGGACAAGTTTACCATGGCTATTGCTCCCATAGTAGCGGCCTGTGGGGTCAAAATGGCCAAGATGAGCGGCCGGGGCCTGGGCCACACCGGGGGCACCGTGGACAAGCTGGAAGCCATTCCCGGTTATCAGACTTCCTTGGATCGAGAGGCCTTTTTTAAGCAGGTAAATGAAATTGGGGTCAGCGTCATTGGCCAAAGTGGCAACCTGGCTCCAGCGGATAAGATCCTTTACGCATTGCGGGATGTCACTGGCAGCGTGCCCAGCATTCCTCTTATTGCCTCCTCTATTATGAGTAAGAAGCTGGCTGCTGGGGCAGACTGTATATTGTTGGATGTAAAATGCGGCAGCGGTGCCTTTATGAAAAATGAGGCGGATGCCATAACTCTGGCCAAAAAAATGGTGGCCATTGGGGAACACAACGGACGGCGGACCATGGCCTATGTTACCAATATGGATGTACCGATTGGCAATAATATTGGTAATGCCTTGGAGGTACAGGAAGTTGTGGAGGTATTAAAGGGCCGGGGCCCAGAAGGCCTGACCAAGGGCTGTGTGGAATTGTCGGCTACTTTGCTGGTTATGGCTGGTAAAGGAACCATGGCGGAATGTACTAAAATGGTGGAGCAGGTTATAGCTGATGGCCGGGCTTTGCAAAAGCTGATTGCCATGGCCAAAGCCCAGGGCGGGGATGCCTCGGTACTGGAGGATACTAATAAATTTGTTAAGTCCCCAATCTGCTATGAACTGAAATCCAAGGAAAAGGGCTATATTTCCGCCATGGATGCGGAAGCCATCGGCTTGGCCTCCACTGCACTGGGAGCTGGTCGGGAACGGGTAGACAGCATTATCGATCCGGCGGCTGGCATTGTCCTTTGCCACAAGACAGGGGATTATGTCAATCGGGGGGATGTGCTGGCCAGACTCTATACCTCCCGGGAGGCTCTGTTGCCGGAGGCCATTGAGGGCTATTTAGGTGCCCTAACCTATAGTCAGGAACCGCCTCCAGCCCAGCCACTGGTCTATGCCGTGGTGGACAAGGATGGGGTTCGGAAATATTAACAGGATATTTTATACTGATAAAGGTGGTTGACCATTAACCTGGTCAGCCACCTTTTTGAATGTAAAAACTCATCACTTTTTTAATATTTTCATCACTTTTTGGTCAGCTATTGAAAATTGTCTATAATATTGTTAACATTTTCATGATAAGTATAATGCGATAATTGTTTGTAAATATATAGGTTGTTTCAATAACATCTTTCGTGGAGGAATGAGTTATTATGAGCAAGAAACGTAAACTGGAACAAAAGCTGGCGGTGGCCATATCTTTGGTAAACGCTCTGAATACCCTGGCCCCGGTGGCCATACCCTATGTGAATATTACCAAGGACCTGTCGGCCCAGGGAGGCCAAATCCAATCCATTGCCCAGGGGCAAAATTCCCTGTTCTACGGCACGGCTCAGGCAGCAACAACCCAGACCATACCTGACGGTGATATCAAAAGCGCTACCTGGACCGAGAATGGTGGCACAATGGTAAACGGCGGCACGCAGACCATCAACAGCGGCGGCAGCGGCACCATTGACACCATGATTGGAGGGACACAATTTGTCTCAAGTGGCGGTGTAGGCACCGTTACCAGCCTGGGGGGCACCCAGATTGTTAGTAGCGGCGGTACCTCTTTGGATACCACCGTAAACGCCGGTGGCAGTCAGCTGGCTGAGGCGGGCGGTTTGCTGGCCGGAACCCAGGTAGTAGAAGTAGGG